>Ga0209161_10001281_pt1 | contig 20732 bp, 17 predicted proteins | sample GraSoiAngelo_155_FD_186169 | JGI IMG/M metagenome (GOLD analysis project Ga0209161, IMG submission 186169) | Grasslands soil microbial communities from the Angelo Coastal Reserve, California, USA - 14_1009_13_30cm (SPAdes) (version 2) | ecosystem: Environmental > Terrestrial > Soil > Grasslands... | reverse complement strand
CACGATGTTCGTCAACACGCGAGCGGCGTACGACGATCTGGCTCCCGAGCTCAAGACGCGGCTCGACGGCATGACCGCGACCCACGACTTCAACAAGTTCTGGGAGAACATGCGAGTGCGGCCGGGCAGCCTGCGCGCGCCGTTGTCCGCGGAGCAGCGCCGCCGGCGGCCGCCGTCCGTCCATCCCGTCTTTCTCACGCATCCGATCACGGGCAAGCGCGTGCTCTACTGCAATCCCGGCTACGCCATCCGCATCAACGAGCTCGACGAGGCGGAGAGCGATCGGGTGCTGGAGACGCTGTTCGCGCACCAGCTCCAGCCGAAGTATCAGTTCACCCACCACTGGACCGAGCACGACGTGCTGGTCTGGGATCACCTCGGCACGCTGCACAACGCGATTCCCGACTACCGCCCCGACGAGCACCGGCTGATGAAGCGCTGCCAGGTGATGGCCGACCGGATCTTCGACCCCGCGTTCCTGCGGGCCGCGTTGTCGTCGTCGTCCGCTGTCGCGTCCGCCCGATAAGGGGAAGCCTGGCTGCCGGGAGAGTCCGCCATGGCTCATGGGGCCCGGATACGGGGCTCCCGTTTCGCTCGCCGCGGCCGGTCACCGCGGGCGTTATCCGGACAAATGAGGCGAGTCGCAAAGCGGGGGCTGTTCGCACTCGCCACTGCGGGGGCGCTACTGATCGTCGGCATCGGCGCGCTGGTAGCTGCTGATCCCATCGATCCGAATCGGGTGTGTATGAGGAATGAGAGACGAGAAGGGCGCTGACCGCGAGTGTTGACGAACGCGCCAACGAAAAGAGAGGAGCCGATAATGCCGACCAACACTGTTCGATTTCACCGCGTGCTGCGTGCGACGCCCGAGAGGGTCTATCGGGCGTTTCTCGACGCGGATGCGATGGCCAAATGGCTTCCGCCGAACGGGTTCACGGGCAAGGTGCACCATCTGGACGCCAAAGTTGGTGGCAATTACAAGATGTCGTTCACGAATTTCTCTACGGGTCGCAGTCACTCCTTCGGCGGAAAATACCTCGAGCTGGTGCCACACGAACGCATTCGCCACACCGATAGATTCGACGACCCCAGCCTGCCTGGTGAGATGCAGACGACGATCACGTTGAAGAAGGTGTCCTGCGGGACTGAGTTGAACGTCGTGCAGGAGGGGCTGCCGGAGGTCATTCCACCCGAGGCTTGCTGTCTCGGCTGGCAAGAATCACTCACCCTTCTGGCGCAACTCGTGGAGGCCGAGATTCCAGATTAGCTCTTCGCGGCTACGCCGAAAATGCGAGCGCCCCGGCGAACCCCGGGGCGCTCGTGTTTCTAGAGCCGGCTTTGCGTCGCCGCTAGCGCGCCGCGTAGCGCGCGTTGTGCAGCACGCGTCCCGGCAGGTTACCGGTGTGCTGGCCCTTCTCGAGCAGGACCTCGCCGTTGACCACCGTGTAGTGGATCCCCTCGGCCAGCTCGCGCATCCGCCAGCCGTTGGCCGGGAAGTCGTGGACGACGTCTTCCTTGACCGGGGAGACGGTCTCGGGATCGAAGACGACGAGGTCGGCCACCATACCCGGCTGCACGAGCCCGCGGTCGTAGATACCGAAGGCCGTCGCCGAGTCGAAGGTGAGCCGGCGGACGGCGTGCTCGAGCGACATGATCTTCTTCTCCCGCACCCAGAAGCCGAGGAGACGGGTGGGGTTGCTGACGTTCGAGTGGAACTGCACGTGGGCGCCGCCGTCGGTGAGCCCAACCACCGCGTAGGGGGACCCTAGAATTTGCGCCACGGCCTCGGTGTCCGTGTTGATCTCGCCGAGGGTGAAGCTGGTCTCGAGATCTTCCTCGACGGCGAGGTCGAGGAATGCGTCGACAGGGTGCTTGCCCTGGGCCTTCGCGATCTCCTCGATGTGCTTGCCGGCGAGGCCCCGGTTCTTCGCGAGCTTGGGCTCCGCGACGACCATCAGGTCCCACCGCTTGGAGAACGTCGCGTCCGGACCGAGCGGCGCGTCGACCTCGGCGCGCAGCTTCGCGCGGGTCGCTGGGTCACGGTACGCGCGGATCTTGTCCGCGTCGGGCCCCTGGAGGATCGGCAGCCAGGTCGGCATGCTGCGGAACACCTGACAGTTCTTCATCGTGAAGTGCTGGACGATGCTCCCCGGGTTGCAGAGCGGGATCGCGCGGATCCCCTGCCGCACCGTCTTCTCGACGTGCTCGAGGTGCGTGCGCCACCGCCCCGGCTGCCGTGCCTGTTCGAGAAGCGTGTTGTACATGATGGGCCGGCCCGACGCCTCGGAGATCCGGCTGAGGAGCCCGTCCTTGAGCTCGGGGTTGGTGCCGCCGCCGCACTGGATCACGCCGGTGCCGACCTCACGCAGCACGTCGGCCAGCGCGAACAGCTCGGACTCCGGCGCGACCGCCGCCGGGATGCGCTTGCCGGCGATGTCGAAGTGGTTCATGTTGCGCGTGATCGAGAGCCCGAGCGCGCCGGCCTCGAGCGCCTCGCGCACCACCCGCCGCATGGTCTCGAGCTCGGCGTCGGTGGCCTGACGATCGGAGCACTCCTCGCCCATCGCGTAGAGCCGCACCGCGGAGTGGCCGACGAGCGTGCCGACGTTCACCGCCAGCTTCTGCCCGACCGCGCGCATGTACTCGGGGAACGTTTCCCAGTTCCACGGCACGCCCGCGCTGAGCACGTCCATCGGGATCGCTTCGACGTAGGAGAGCATCCCGGCGAGCCGCTCGCGCGCTTCCTTCTTTACCGGCGCGAGCGCCAGCGAGCAGTTACCGATGATGACGGTGGTCGAGCCGTGGTGGCAGGAGTAGGTGCAGAGCGGATCCCACAGCACCTGGGCGTCGTAGTGGCAGTGGTTGTCCACGAAGCCCGGCGAGACGACCCGCCCGTCGGCCTCGATGACCTGGCGTGCAGCGCCGCTCAGGCGACCGAGCTCGACGATCTTGCCGCCGGCTACCCCGACATCGCCGTTGAAGGCGGGGCGGCCGGAGCCGTCGACGACGCGTCCGTTCTTGATCAGCAGGTCGTAGGTCATGCCGCGCTCCTTTCGTGGATCGAACTCACCGATGCAGAGGGGTCCCCTGGAGCGGAGGCATACGCCGTTTGGGCTGCGAGGTCAAGAACTGTTGGTGCTGGCGGGGGACCAGGGCTCCGGGATCTCCCTGAGCCCTCTCACGCCCCCGCGCTGCGGCGAAGCGCTAGTGGATGGAGGGGCGGCGCGGCTTGAAGACGTCGAGCCGCATCACCGCCCAGCCGAGAGCCTTGAGGTGATTGTCGATGTCGAGGGCCAGTCGGCGGTCGCCCCGCCGTCGCTCGGGCCGGCTGGCGCGCTCGCCGCTGGCCCGTCGCTCACCGCGGCGGCGATCGAGGACCACCTCGACCGTGGGATTTCCGGCGAAGGCCCGCTTCGTATACTCGTGGAGCTTGTGCCGGTCGCGGGCGACGATCAGGAGCTGCTTGGCCACCTGATCGGCGTCGGCGACCCGCGATGAGCTTTCATTCCAGGTCTTCGGGAACGGGTGGAACTGGGGCATCAGTCGCAGCGGCCCCTGGTCGAGGAACCGGGCGAGCAACACCCAGGTCTCGCCGCCGCACCCCGGACAGGCCGGCGCGCCGATCTCGAAGCACATCTCGCAGTCGAGGCACAGCGCCAGGCGGCGGAGCGGAAGATGGAGCGACGAGGCGATGCGAGCGCGGCGACCCTGGACGCGAGCGTTCTGAGATCCCATCGAGTTCCCGACGAGCGGAAGTGGCAAACGCGATGCCACAGTGGACCCCTCGATCAAACGACGGCGGAGCGCGACGTTATACGGGAGCTCGGGCGGCTCATCCTTCCGGTAATGACGAGTTGACAGGCCAATTCGGCATCGAGAACGTCAAGGTTGACGCGGTGCCGAGCGCGGCGCCGCCGACCCCGCCTGACTGACCCAGGCGAGATCGCGGGGTGACGGGCGCGTGGCGAGCCGCCGGCGCAAGAGCCGCGTCGCGTCGTCGGGGCGTTCCAGCCGCAGGTGGCACACCACCATGGTTTCCTCGAACAGCTCCCACTGGGCGTGGCTGCCGCCGACCCGGTGGATCTGGCCGTCGACCGACTCGAAGCTGGCGAGGGCGCCGGCGTAGTCACCGGCCACGAAGGCCGCGACGCCCCGCACCAGTGGGAGTGCCACCGTTCCGGCGATGGGATGTCCCTTCGCGTCGAGGGCGCGCAGGCCATCGATCAGCGCCGAGAGCGCGCGGTCGTCGCCGACCGACGCGTACGCGAGTGCGGCGTGGATGTCGCCGAAGATGAATCCGGGCCGCGTGACCCGCGCCGCCAGGTCCGCGAGTGGGCGCCAGGGCAGAGGGCCGACCGTGACGCCGTCGAGCTCGAACCGCCAGAGGAGCGCCGAGCCGTCGATCATCGCCAGCCGCGCGTTCGCCGACGTCGCGATGTCGCGCTCGTGGATCGCGAACGCGCGGGCGGGCCGGCCACACTGTAGCTCGAACAGCGCCAGGTGCCAGGCGAGGTGGCAATAGAACGGGGCGCGACGATCGTAGTCGTCGAGCCAGTCGGTGAGCATCGCGATCCCGCCCTCGTTGTCGACGGTCTCGTAGCAGATGTGGGCGATGTTGTGGCTCGCGTTGGCGTTGCCCGGATACTGCGCGAGCGAGCGCTCGGAGAGGCGGCGCGACTCGTCGTAGCGCCCGACCTCGTGGTACGTGAAGGCCAGCGCGGACTGGTACCACCAGTCGTCGCCGTACGCGGGCGCCAGCCGTTCGACGAACGCGACGCGGAGTTCCTCGCGGTCCGCGCGCCCGCCGAGACCGATCGTGCTGCCGGCCTGGTGGACCAGCAGCGCGTCGCGCGGGAACTCGCGCACGTGCTCCTCGATGAGGGCGAGCCCGCGGGCGGCCTCGCCGCCGGCGACCGCCGCCAGCGCCTCCACGTGCTGCCGCTCGCGCCGCGTCGCGCCGCCGATCAGCTCGCGCGCGCGCTCGACCGACGCCTTCGCCGCGGCGCCGTCGCCCTGGAAGAGCGCGACGAGCGCCGCGCCCGCGTGCGCGAGCGCGAACTCACCGTCGGCCGCCACCGCGGCGGCGAACGACTGATCGGCGCCGTAGCCGTACGCGAGCAGTCGGTCCATGCCGGCCTGATAGTGCTCGGCGGCGACGGCCGACGAGGTGGAGAGGGGCAGCCCGTAACGGTCCGTCGTGCTCATCGCTAATTCCTTCTCAAGCTCGCACTACTTCTTGTTCAGATGGTTCAGAGCCAGACCCGGCCGCGGCCACTCGAACGACGCGAGCGTGCCGCCCATCGACAGGGTCGCGAACGCGGTCCTGAGAGCGCGGCCGCCGAAACACACGTTGGTGACCATCATGTCCGGCAGCTTGTACTGGTCGACGCGGCTGCCGTCGGGCCAGATGTCGCTGACCGCGCCGGTGATCAGCGTCGCGACGCAGACGTGGCCCTCGCCGTCGACGGCGAGCGAGTCGAACATCTGATAGCCGCCGAGCCCCGCGACGACCGTGCCCTTCTCGCCGCGATACGGGCCGTTCGCCGACTCGATCTGGCCGGGCGCGGAGAGCCGAAACGCCCAGCAGCGTGCCGTCGGCGTCTCGACCACGTAGAGCGTCCGCTCGTCCGGCGAGAGCCCGATGCCGTTGGGCCGCTCCAGCGGGAAGATGGCCTCGCGGATCATCGAGCCGTCGGCCTTCGCGTAGTAGACTGCGCCGCGATCCATGTCGCGGTCGCGTGTCTTGCCCAGGTCGGTGAACCAGAAGCCGCCGGCCCGGTCGAACACCAGGTCGTTCGGCCCGCGCAGCCGCTGGCCGTCGCAGGCGTCGTAGAGCGTCTCGAACTTGCCGGTCAGCGGCTCGACGATCTGGATGCTCCCGCGCGTGTAGTCGTCGGCCTGACCGATCGGGAACATCTTCCCAGGCCGCACCATGAACTTGAGCCCGCCGTTGTTGGTCACGTAGATCTTCCCGCCCGGTCCCATGGCGGCGCCGTTGGGTCCGCCGCCCAGCGTGGCGATCACCTGCACCTTGCCGTCCGGCGTGACGCGCGAGAGGGTCTGGCGCTCGATCTCGACCAGGATCACCGAGCCGTCGTCCATCGCCACGGGGCCCTCGGGAAAGCGCAGGCCCGAGGCGATCTGCTTGAGCGCGGGAGCGATCGTGTTCAACCCAGCCTCCTGAGCGACGGGGCGTTCACTGCTCGCTGCGCGGGCTCTGCGCCCGCGCGTACTCGAGCGGCCGAGCGCGAAGCAGCTCGCGGCACCAACACGCGGTCGGCTCGCTCGCGGCGTCGAGGAAGCCGAGCTCGAGCGCCGCGGCGACGGGCGGCAGCGTCTCCATGTAGAGCCGATTCAGGGCGATCGTCGGGTCCTCGACCTCGAGCCCGGTGCCCCAGTTGGCGACGACGTGGTAGTACGCCAGGTGCATGCCGCACACGCGCGCCAGCACCGGGCTGACGCAGTCGCCCGTGATCACCGGCATGCTCATCTGGCGCCCCAGCGTCTCGAGCATCCGGCACGTCGCCAGCGACTCGAACCCGTTCCCGGCCAGCCACCGGTTGAGGACGACGCCGGCCTCGGGGCCGTGGACGCGCCGGAAGCGAAAGCTTCCCAGTCGTCCAGCGTGCGCGCGTAGCGTGTCGGCCAACGGCGGGCAGAACGGGTCGTCCATGATCGCGACCTGGCGCGGCAGGCAGAACTCGAGCTCGGTACCGGGCAATCCCATCGGCATCGTGTCGCGCGTCAGATAGCTCCTCGGCAGCACGAGGTCGCCCGGACGCACGGCGTCCTCGTCCGCCGCCGAGCGTCGCCAGTCGCAGCTTCCGCTGGTGCCGCCCACGAGCAGCACGCGCACGCCGGCCTTCCACAGGATCCAGAACGTCTTCCACTCGCTGGCGCGGAGCTCGGGATCCTCGTCGATCACCTGGCCGTAGCTCGGGATGCGAAGAAACTCCCGCCCGCTCGGCGCGCGATAGTGCTCGACGCTCGGACCCGGCCCGTACGGCGTTCGAGGCCGATGCGTGCCGAGTCGCGCGTGCCCATGCGTGGCGGCGATCTCGTGGAAGCGATCGCCCAGGCCCCACGTGGGGCTTCCTCCCAACGTCGCAAATCTCGCGCGTGGCCCTTCGTACTCCACGTCCGGGTCGAGCTTGCAGAGACACGCGGTCACTCGGGCAGCGTATTGGACACGCGCGTACAGGTCAACCTTGTGACGTCGCCGCGCGCGGGGGTGCGGGTGGGGTCGCGCGACCACGCGGCACGCGGGCGCTGCTCCGGTGCGGCTGGGCTCCATCCGGGCGCTCCACCTCCGAACTCCGTTGGAGGGAACGGGTCGCGTCGACCCCACCCGCACCCCCGCGCGCGGCGACGTCGGCGGTTGATCTGCCTCGGCAACCCCCACATCGAGATACGACGAGGGTCGAGCTGAACCGCGCGATGCTCATGCCCGTCGCTTTGACGCTGTCCGCGAGGTGCCCTACGTGGGTCTGAGGCGCGGGCGTGGGAGCTTGGGCGGGGGGCGGTGGCTTGGATTATTGGGGGAAAACGGATAAGGTGGCGGGGCCGGAGCGAGGAGGAAGGGACATGGGCGAGACACCGATCAACGAGGGGTTGACGCGTCGTCGCTTGCTTGGTCAATCGGCGGCGGCGCTCGCCGGGCTGGCGGCCGGCGCGGGGATCGTGTCGGTCCCACGCGCGGCGTCGGGGGCGCCCGCCGACGTGACGTTCCAGCTCGGCTGGATCATCAGCAACGGACAGATCGGCGAGATCGTGGCGCGGAGCCTCGGATACTTCGAGGCCGAGCAGATCAATCTCAAGATCGCGCCGGGCGGTCCGAACGTCGACGGCGTCAACGTCGTGGCCTCGGGGTCCGCGCAGGCCGGCAACCTCTCGTCGAGCCCGTCGCTCATGCTGGCACGCGCGGGCGGCATTCCCATCAAGTGCTTCGCCGTCGGCTACCAGGAGCATCCGTTCACGTACTTCTCGCTGCCGAAGAATCCGATCCGCACGCCGAAGGACATGGTCGGCAAGAAGATCGGCACCCAGGGCACCGCGCGCATCTTGCTGCGGGCCCTGCTCGCCAAGCACAAGATCAACGAGTCCGACGTCAAGGTGCTGATCATGGGCAGCGACATGCTGCCGCTCCTGACGGGCCAGGTCGACGCGGTCACGGGCTGGCTCACCAATGCGAGCGCGCTCCAGCCGCTCGGGCCCGAGCGCATCGACCTTCGGCTATGGGACGCGGGCATCCAGCTCTACGCGAACCTCTACTACGCGACCGACGAGACGATCCAGAAGCACGGCGACGTGCTCGCCCGGTTCACCCGCGCGGCCGCCAAGGGATGGCAGTACACGCAGCAGAATCCGGAGAAGGCCGTCGATCTCCTCGTGAAGGCCTACCCGAACCTGGACCGCGACGCCGAGCTCGACGCGATCAAGCCCGTCCTCAAGTTCAGCTTCACCAAGACCACCGCGGCCAAGGGCTGGGGCACCATGGAGCCCGCTGTGTGGGAGCAGCAGCTGCGCGTCTACGAGGATCTCCAGCAGTTCAAGGGCGCCGCGCCGAAGGTCGCCGACGTGATGACCGATTCGATCTTGCAGGCGACCGCGGGCGCGCGGCCCAAGATCGGATAGGACGAGCGGGAGTGACGCCGGCCGTCAAGCTCGAGGCAGCCAGCGTTCGGTTCACGAGCGAGCGCGGCTCCGTGACCGCGCTCGAGAACGTCGGCATCGAGATTCCGCCGGGCGGCTTCTGGAGTCTTCTGGGACCCTCGGGATGTGGCAAGTCGACGCTGCTGCGCCTGGTGGCCGACCTCGTCGCACCCACGCACGGCACGGTGGCGGTGCTCGGCGGCCCGCCGGCGACGGCGCGCGTCAACCGCGAGCTCGGCTTCGTCTTCCAGGATCCCACGCTCCTGCCCTGGCGCTCGGCGCTCGAGAACGTACGGCTTCCGCTTGAGGTCGGTCCCCAGAAGCGCGAGCGCTCGGCCCAGTGGACGCCCGAGGGGCTGCTGCGGCTGGTGGGCCTGGCCGGACGTGAGGACGCGCTGCCCCACGAGCTCTCCGGCGGCATGCGGCAGCGCGTGGCCATCGCGCGCGCGCTCGTATCCGAGCCGCGTATCTTGTTGATGGACGAGCCGTTCGGCGCACTCGACGAGATCACCCGGGACACGCTGAACGAGGAGCTGCTCCGGATCTGGAAGCAGACCGGGACGACCATCCTCTTCGTCACGCACAGCATCCCCGAGGCGGTCTTCCTCTCCGAGCGCGTGCTCGTGCTGGCGACCAATCCCGGCCGGGTCCGCGAGGTGGTCGACTGCGGCCTGCCCTATCCCCGGCCACTGAGCGTCCGTGAGACGCCGGAGTTCATCCAGATCGCCGCGCACCTGCGCGCCTTGCTCCAGACTTGCTAATGGCGACGGTGAGCCGCGTCGCGTCGTCCACCGAGCCGAGCGGCGGCGCGCCGGGCGCGTCCGTGTCGTCGCGGGCCGGGCGCCACACGCTGCTGCCCTTCGGAACGGCGGCGGCGCTGCTGGTCGCGTGGCAGGTGCTGGCGTGGGCGTTCGCGCTGCCGATCTACATCGCGCCGACGCCGGCGCAGATCGCGCGCACGCTGGTGACCGAGCTGCCGACACTCCTGCGCAACTTCGTGCCGACCGCGGCCGAGAGCTTCGTCGGCTTCCTGCTCGGCAACACCGTGGCGATCCTGGTGGCGGTGCTCTTCGTGCACTCGAAGCGGCTGGAGGCGGCGCTGTACCCGATCGCCGTGTTCATCAACACGATCCCGATCCTGGCCAAGGCGCCGATCCTGGTCTTGATCTTCGGCCTGGGCATGACCTCGAAGGTCGTGATCGCCGCGTTCATCTGCTTCTTCCCGACGCTGGCCAATATGGTGCGGGGCCTGACGTCGGTGAATCCGCAATCGCTCGAGCTGATGCGGGTGCTGTCGGCGAGCCGCGCCGAGGTGTTCTGGAAGCTCCGGGTCCCGAGCTCGCTGCCGTTCCTGTTCTCGGCGCTGAAGATCGCCTCGACCACGTCGGTGCTGGGCGCGATCGTCGGCGAGTGGATCGGCGCCGACCTCGGCCTGGGCGCCCTCATCATCGAGGCGACGCACAACTTCCGCTCGCCGCTGCTCTACGCGACGGTGTTCGTGGCCTCGGGCTGGGCGGTGCTCTTCTTCGCGGTCGTCAGCTTCGCGGAGCGGCGCATCGTGACCTGGAAGCCCGGAGAGTCGGCCTGATGGCGACGCCCGCGACGATCGCCGAGGTCGCGCGCGCCACGCCGGTCGTGGATGCGACCGACGTCCTGGTGGTGGGCGGCGGCCCGGCCGGCGTGAGCGCCGCGGTGGCGGCCGCGCGCAGCGGCGCGCGCGTGACGCTGGTCGAGCGGTATCCGTACCTCGGCGGCCTGGCGTCGGGTGGGATGGTCTTGGTGCTCGACGACATGGTGAACGGCGCCGAGATCACGACCACCGGGCTGGTCGGCGAGCTCATCGAGCGCCTGGAGAAGCTCGGCCTGGCGGTCTCGCCGCCGCCCGAGGACCGTCGCGTCGGCTGGGACGCCTGGCGGCGGTGGGCGCGCTGGGGGTGCAACGACTTTCGCGCGCGCGGCAAGCCGCAGCCGATCGTTTACGCCGTCGCCTTCGACCCGGACGGCTGGAAGCGCGTCTCCGACGATATCGTCGTCGAGAGCGGGATCAACCTCCGACTGCACAGCTGGTTCTCGGCGCCCATCGTGGAAGACGCGCGGATGCGCGGCGTGGTCGTCGAGACCAAGTCCGGACGCCAGGCGCTGCTGGCCGACGTCGTCGTCGACGCCACCGGTGACCTCGACGTCGCGGCCGCCGCCGGCGCGCCGCACGCGGTCGGCAGCTACATGGTCACGACGGTGTTCCGGCTGGGCAACGTCGACACCGACGCGGCGCTCCGGTTCGAGCACGAGCATCCAGACGAATTCGCCGAGCTCGACCGCCAGGCCAAGCACCTGCTGGGCGGCGCCTGGGATATGTGGTGGCTCAAGACGCCGCTGCCGGGCGTCGTGTGGTGCAACTGCCCGCACATGGTCGGGTACGACGCGCTCAAGGTCGAGGACATGACCACCGCCGAGATCGAAGGCCGCAGGCGGATTGCCGCGCTGGTGGCCTTCGCGCGCGCGCAGGTCCCCGGGTTCGCGAACTGCCACGTGCTCGACGTCGCCTCGCAGCTCGGCGTCCGCCAGACGCGCCTGCTCCAGGGCGAGTACGTCGTCACCAAGCGCGACGTCGTCGAGCGGCGCCACTTTCCCGACACGGTGTGTCGCGGCCGCGACTACTACACGCCGTACCGCGCGCTGCTCCCGCGAGGGGTCGAGCAGCTCCTGGTCGCCGGGCGGCACTATTCGGCGGATTCCCAGGCGCAGAAGATCTCGCGCGAGATCCCGCCCTGTATGGTGCAAGGCCAGGCCGTCGGCGTCGCCGCGGCGCTGGCGCTCTCGAGCGGCGTCCGCGTGCGCGACGTCGATCCGGCGGCGATCCGGCGAGCGATGCGCGCCCAGGGCGCCGATCCCGGCGACGTCCCCTCCGCGAACGCCGCGACCCGGCCGGCCCCTCAGTAGCGTTCGTATTACGTGGACTTCGAGGTCTGCTTCCTTCCCAGCGAGGCCACGCGCCGGCCGTCGCCGGTTGCGGTACTGATCGACGTGATCCGCGCCAGCACGACGATCGTGACGCTCCTCGACCGCGGCGCACCCGAGATCGTGCTGGTGCGGCAGGCCGATCTGCCGAAGCTCACCGAGATCCGCGCGAAGGTCGGCGCCGCCCTGGTGTGCGCCGAAGACGCGTCGGGCGTGAAGGCCGCCGGCGCCGATCTCTCGCCGTCCCCCGCGGCGCTCCGTGACCTCGACCTCGCCGGCCAGCGTGTGATCTTCGCCACGACCAACGGCACCCTCGCCGCCGCGCTCTTGCAGCAGGCCGGCGTCGAGCACGTGCTCGTCGGATGCATGCGCAACGGCGCCGCGGTGATGGCCGAGGCCGTCGCGCTGGCCCGCCGGCTCGACCGGTCGATCAGCCTGGTGTGCGCCGGCCGCCACGGATGCCAGATTCCGGCCGTCGACGACGTCTACTGCGCCGCGACGCTCCTGCGCCACGGCGAGGAGCTGGCGAAATCCGCGGGGATCCCGGCGAGGCTGCTCGAGTCGGCGCAGATCGCGCGCGCCGCGTCGACGGTCTTCTCCGGCACCCGCGAGGCGTTCGATCGATCGATGTCGGCCGCGGTCGTGCGGCGCATCGGCGCGCCCGACGACGTCCCGTACTGCGCCGACGAGAACGTCACGCGGTGCGTTCCCCTCGTCACGTTCGGAGACGGCACCGCGCTCGTGCACAAGGCTGGATAAGGCAGGAGGAGCACCATGACGCCATCGGACTGGACATCGGCGGCGACGCGGCCCGAGATGGACGCGGGTCTTCAGTACCACATCCGGTGCAAACGGGGCGACGTCGAACGCTACGTGCTGCTGCCGGGCGATCCCGATCGCGTCGACCTGATCGCCGCCGAGTGGGACGAATCGCGGCGCATCGCCAACTACCGTGAGCACCGCACGTTCTCCGGACGCCTCGGGACGGTCGGGGTGACCTGCTGCTCGACCGGCGCCGGCGGCGGCTCGACCGCGAGCGCGCTGGAGGAGCTGGCCGTCCTCGGCGGCGACACGTTCATCCGCGTGGGGACCACGGCGGCCCTCCAGCGCGAGATCGAGTGCGGCGACGTCATCATCTCGACGGGTGCCATGCGCCACGACGGGACCAGCCAGAACTACGTCGACCCCGCGTACCCGGCCGCCGCGCACTACGCGGTGACGGCGGCGCTGGTAGAGGCGGCCGAGCGGCTCTCGCTCCGCTACCACCTGGGCGTGAGCTGCTCGACCGCGTCCTTCTATTGCGGCCAGGGGAGGCCGGGCTTCAACGGGTACGAGCAGGCGTTCTTCCGTGACAAGGTCGACGACCTGCGCCGCGCCGGGATCCTCAACTTCGAGATGGAGGCCGCCACCATCTTCACGATGGCCGGCCTCTACGGCCTCCGCGCCGGCGCCGTCTGCACCGCGATCGCCAACCGGATCACCGATCGCTTCGTCTACGGCGGGATCGAGCACGCCGTCCGGGCCGCGAATCTGGCCGTGCGGATCCTGGCCGAGTGGGACGGGCGGCAGGCGCGCGCCGGCAAGCGACACTGGTATCCGTCGCTGACCGCCTGAGCGGCTGACCGCCGGAGCTGAGCGTCGTGGCGTCGAGCGTCTACATCGCCAACGGCCGGCTGGTGAGGCCCGGCGCGGGCGACACGCTGACGCCGGGCGGCGTGCTCGTCGAGGGCGACCGGATCACGATGGTCGCCCTGACTCCGGACGAGCAAGCGTCCGCGCGCGCGCGAGCGGGCGACGTGGTCGACGCCGCCGGCGCGATCGTCATGCCGGGCCTCGTCAACGCCCACTACCATTCGTACAGCACGCTCCTGAAGGGGACGCAGAACGGCTTGCCGCTCGAGTCATGGGCGCTCTACACCGTGGCCTACGGCCGGGCGCTCGGCGACGAGGCGATCCGGCTCGCCGTTCTGCTCGGCGCCGCCGAGATGCTCCGCAACGGCGTCACCGCGTGCGTCGATCACTTTCCGCACACGCGCTGGGTCGAGAGCGCGCTGGCCGCCCACGAGGCGAGCGGCATGCGCGTCGCGTTCGCGCCGTTCATGCACGACGTGCTCGATCACGAGTTCCTGGCGCTGGCGCTCCCGCCGGCGATCCGCACCGCGCTCGACGCCTCGCCGCGCACCGACGCGGCGGACGCCGAGCGCATGTATCGCGACCTGGCCCGCCGGTGGCACGGCCGCGCCGGCCGCATCACGCTGGCGCTCGGCCCGAACGCGTTCCAGCGCTGCTCACCGCGGCTCGTCGCCACGTGGCGGCGCCTCGGTGACGAGCTGGGGCTCCCGGTCCACACCCACCTCGTGGAAACGCGCGCCCAGGCCGCGCGGGGGCGCGCCGTCTGGTCGGGTGGGACCGTCGCCGAGATGGCGCGCCGCGGCCTCCTGAACGAACGCCTCTCGCTCGCCCACGGCATCTGGCTCGAGCCCGACGAGCACGCGCTGCTCGCGCGCCACGGCGTGACGATCGTCCACAACCCGGCCAGCAACCTGATGCTCGGCAGCGGCCGCCTGGGGCTGCCGTCCCTGATCGGGCGCGGCGTGCGGCTGGCGCTGGGCACCGACTCTTCCAACAGCGGCGGACGCCACAGCCTCCTCGAGATCATGCGGCTGGCGCTCATGCTCTCGCGCCCGGAGACGTCGGACCCCCGGGCGTGGCCCGGCGCCGGCCGGGTTCTCGAGATGGCGACGACGGGGGGCGCGCGCGCCCTCGGCCTCGCCGGCGAGCTCGGGAGCATCGAGCCCGGCCGGCGCGCTGACCTGGTATTGCTCGACCCACGGACGGCGGCGCTGGCCGGCGCGCCGGTGACGGTACCGCACCTGGTCCAGCACGCGAGCGCCGAGTCCGTCACCGCGGTGATGGTGAACGGCGCCTGGGCGCTACGCGACGGCCGCATCCTGGCCTTCGACGAGCGCGCGGTGATCGCGCGCGTGCTCGACGTCACGACCGAGCTGCTCGCCCGGGCCCGTGCGGACGTCGAGCTCGCCGCCGCCGCCGCGCCGTACTTCCTCGCCGGCAACACGCCTGGGGTATGATTCCCTTCGCGCAGACGGACGCGCCGCGACAACAGAGTGAGAGGTGGCTATGCGAGCTGATCGCGTGATCTCGACGACCGACTTCCACACGGCGGGCATCGGGATGCGGCTGGTCACCAGCGGACTCGGGCGGATCCCGGGCGCCACGATCGGCGAGAAGCGCCGCTGGTTCCAGGAGCATCTCGACCACGTCCGGACCGGGCTCTGCCTCGAGCCACGCGGCCACCGGAGCTTGCTGATCGCGATCATGACCGAGCCGGTCACGCCGGGCGCCCAGTTCGGGCTCTTCTTCATCTATCCCGGCGGCTACTACGTCTCTTGCGGCGAGGGCACGATCGGCGCGGCGACCATCGCCGTCGAGACGGGCATGGTGGCGCAAACCGGCTCCGAGACCCCGGTGGTCATCGATACGGAGGCCGGCGCTGTCGAGACCGTCGCGCGCTCCGCCGGCGGCCGGGTGCGCGAGGTCACGCTGCGCTGGACGCCGTCGTTCGTCGTGCTGCCCGCCCAGACCGTCGAGGTCGAAGGCGTGGGCGAAGTGCCGCTCGACATCTCCGTTGGCGTCGGCAACGTGTTCGCGATCGTCGAGGCCTCCCGGGTCGGGGTGTCCATCAAGCGCGAGCTGGCCAAGCGGATCGCCCAGCGTGGCATGGCGGTCCGCGACGCGGTCAACGCCCAGCTGCAAGTGACCGTGCCCGGTCTCGGCAAGACGAGCGTCGACAACGTGCTCGTCCACGAGCTGCCCGACGGCGCCGGCGTGTCGCTCAACGCGCTCGTGTGGGGCCCGGGCCAGGTCGACGCCGCGCCCTGCGGCTCCGGCACATGTGCGCGCATGGCGCTCTTCCATCACCGCGGCCTCATGCGGGTCGGCTCCACCTTCACGAGCCGCGGCCTGCTCGGGCTCGACTTCGCGGGCCGGATCGCCGGCGAGACGGAAGTCGAGGGGCGGCGCGCGATCCTGCCGGAGATCACCGGCACCGCCTACCTGACCGGCTTCAGCCAGATCCTGTTCGACCCGGAGGATCCGATGCGTGCCGGCTACCTCCTCGAGGCCTGATCGTGAAGACCCTCGTCCTCGGCGGCGGCGTGGTCGGCGTGACGACGGCGTATTTCCTGGCCAAGGCGGGCCACGAGGTCACGGTGCTCGAGGAGAAGGACGCGCTCGGCCTCGAGGCGACGGGCGGCAACGCGGGGATCATCGCGCCCGGCCACTCGTTCGCGTGGGCCTCGCCGCGCGCGCCGCGCATGCTGCTGGATTCGCTGCGCGGCGCCGAGACCGCCATCCGCGTGCGGCTGGCGCCCGACCTCGGGCTCTACACGTGGGGGCTGCGCTTCCTGCGCGAGTGCACGGCGGCCCGCGCGCGCCGGAACACGCTGATCAAGCTCCGGCTCTGCCAGTACAGCCAGGCGGTGATGAACGAGCTGGTGGGGCGCGAGTCGATCGAGTACCACGCGATCGCGCGTGGCGCCCTCTATCTCTATCGTGACCACGCCGAGCTCGAGGCCGGGACCAAGAAGATGGCGCTGCTGGCCGAGCACGGTCAGAAGCAGGAGATCCTCGACGCGCGCGCGGTCGCCCGGCTCGATCCGGTGTTCGAGCCGGTGCGCGACAAGATCGCCGGCGCGATCCGCGACGTGGGCGACTCGAGCGGCGACTCGCGCGTCTTCGTGGAGAACCTGGCGCGGGTCTGCCGCGAGAAGCTCGGCGTCGTGGTGCGGCTCGGCGTGCGCGTCAACGCGCTCCACGCGGACGGCGATCGGATCGACGCCGCCGTGACCAGCGCCGGCGTGCTGAGCGCGGACAACTACGTGCTGGCCCTCGGGGTGGGCGCGCCGCGCGTGGCCCGCACGGCCGGCGTGAGCTTGCCCGTGTATCCGGCGAAGGGGTACTCCTCGACGTTCCCGCTCCGAGCCGGTGGGCTGGCGCCGATGGTGCCCGGCGTCGACGAACGGTGGCTGGTCGGCTGGTCACGGCTGGGTGACCGGCTGCGCCTCACGTCCACCGCCGAGTTCGCGGGCTACGACTGGAGCTGGACGCCGCGCGACTTCAACAACATCCACCGCCTCGCCCGTGATCTCTTCGCCGACGCCGCCGACTACGACCGGGGCGAGTACCGCGCGTGCCTGCGCCCGATGACGCCCGACGGCCCGCCGATCCTCGGGCTGGGCCGGCACCGCAATCTGTTCATGAACGCCGGGCACGGCCACATGGGCTGGACGATGGCGTGCGGCACCGCGCGGATCGTCGCCGACCTCATGACCGGGCGCATGCCCGAGATCGGCCTGGAAGGTCTGACCGTCCGGCGCTGACGCGCCTACTTCTCGCCGAGGTAGGTCTTCCGCACGAGATCCGACCGCAGCAGCGCCGCGGCGTCGTCCTGCAGCACGATCCGCCCGGTCTGGATGACGTAGCCCCGGTGCGCCACGCGGAGCGCCATCCGCGCGTTCTGCTCGACGAGCAGGATCGTGGTCCCCTGACGGTTGATGTCCTGGACGATGCGGAAGATCGTCTCGACCAGGATCGGCGAGAGTCCCATCGACGGCTCGTCGAGCAGCAGCAGCGTCGGGCGTGCCATGAGGGCGCGGCCGATGGCCAGCATCTGCTGCTCGCCGCCCGACAGCGTCCCGCCCGACTGCGCCGTGCGCTCGGCGAGCCGCGGGAAGAGCGTGAACACCCGCTGCAGGTCCGACGCGATCGCCGCGCGGTCGGGCCGTGCGAAGGCGCCGAGCTCGAGGTTCTCCAGCACGGTCATCCGCGGAAAGATCCGTCGGCCTTCCGGCGACTGCGCGATGCCCAGGCGCACGATGCGGTCGGTGGCGAGCGTGTCGAGACGCCGGCCGTTGAAGCTCACGGTGCCGCGGCGCGCCCGGGCGGTGCCGAGGATCGTCCGCAGCGTCGTGGTCTTGCCGGCGCCGTTGCCGCCGATCAGCGTGACGATCTCGCCCGGCGCGACCGAGAGCGAGACGCCGCGCAGCGCCTGGATGTTGCCGTAGTACGTGTGGACGTCGGCCAGCTCAAGCATGGCGCTCCGCCTCGAACCCGGTGCCGAGGTAGGCCTCGATCACCCGCGGGTGGCGCTGGATCTCGGCCGGCGTGCCCTCGGCGATGCGAGTGCCGTAGTCGAGCACGGTGATCCGGTCGGAGATCCCCATGACCACTTCCATGTCGTGCTCGATCAACAAGACCGACAGCGCGAGCTCCCGTCGCAGCGTGCCGATCAGCGCGGTCAGCGTCTCGGTCTCGCGCGGGTTCATGCCCGCGGTGGGCTCGTCGAGCAGGATCAGGCGCGGCTCGGTGGCGAGCGCCCGCGCGATCTCCAGGCGCCGCTGATCGCCGTAGGGCAGGTTGCGGGCGACGTCGTCCTCTTTGCCGTCGAGGCCGACGAAGGTGAGCAGCTCGCGCCCGCGCTGGCGGGCCCGGGCCTCCTCGCTCACCACCGCTCGCGGTCGCAGCACGGCCCCGACCACGCTCGCGGCGAGGCGGCAGTGCTCGCCGACGAGCACGTTCTCCAGCACGGTCATCTGCGGGAAGAGCCGGATCGACTGGAACGTGCGGGCGATGCCGCGGGCAACGATCGCGTTCGGGCGGAGCCGCCCCAGGCTCGTGCCCTCGAACGTGATCCGGCCGCCCTCCGGCCGGATGAGCCCGGTCACGACGTTGAAGAGCGTCGTCTTGCCGGCGCCGTTGGGGCCGATGAGCCCGACGATCGCGCCGCGCGGCACGACCAGGTCGACGTCGTTGAGCGCGACGATGCCGCCGAAGCGCCGGGTCAGCGCGCGGATCTCGAGAATCGGCTCCGATCCGTGCGCGCCGCCGCCGCCGCGCATCCGATCGCGCAGCCAGCTCGGGATCGCTTCGACGCGCGGCGGCACCGCCGGGGCGGGAGCATCCGCAGAGTCGTCGCCGACTGGAATCGGTCGCAGTCGCCGGCCGGCGAGGCCCTCGGGCCGCAGCAGCATCACGAGGGCCAGGCCGAGGCCGAAGAAGAACCAGCGCCAGAGCGTGAGGTCGGCGGCGACCAGCGCGGGCACGCCGACCGTCCGTCCCACCCAGCGCACGAAGAACGTCATCTGCGCGAGCGCGACCCGGTCGAAGAGCGTGATGAGCATCCCGCCCAGGATCACGCCCTTGAGGCTGCCGGCGCCGCCGAGCACGACCATGCACAGCAGCATGATCGACACCTGGAACTCGAACGCGCCCGGCGTGATGGCCTGGAGCTTCGCGGCATAGACCGAGCCGGCGAATCCCGAGAATGAGGCGCCGAGCGCGAACGCCAGGAGCTTGGTCGAGACCGGGTTGACGCCGGCGCAATCGGCGGCCGTCTCGTCCTCGCGGATGGCCATCCAGGCGCGACCCAGGCGCGAGTCGCGCAGGCGATTCATCGCCCACAGCGACGCGGCGCCGATGATCAGGATCAAGAAGTACCAGGGCACCGGGTCGGTCTCGAAGGGGACGCCCGGGAAGTACGGACGGCCGATCGGGTTCACGCCGTTCTCGCCGCCGGTGAGGTTCAGCCGCTCGACCGGCCGCCACGAGCCGAGCTCGATCGTGATGTCGCCGAGGTTCCGGATCGCGACCGGGATGATCTCCCCGAAGCCGAGCGTGATGATGGCGAGATAGTCGCCGCGCACGCGCAGCGTCGGCGCGCCGATGGCCACGCCCAGGAGCGCCGAGACCGCGGCGGCGATCCAGATGCACAACCAGAAGCTCCAGGGATGGCCGTAGAACGGTGAGCCGAGGACCGGGGAATTCAGGAGCCCCATCGCGTAGGCGCCGATGGCGAAGAACGCGGCGTACCCGAGGTCGAGCAGCCCGGCGTAGCCGACCACGATGTTGAGGCCGAGGGCCAGGAGGACGTAGATCATCCCGTCGGAGACCGCGTGCACCGTCTGGAAGCCGAGGACGCGGTCGACGAACGGATAGACCAGCAGCGCGGCCACCAGCGCGCTCCAGCCGAGCCCGCGCTTCACGAGCCGCTCACACCTTGTCCGGGCTCCGCTCGCCCATCAGCCCCTGGGGACGGAAGACGAGCACGAGGATGAGGATCGCGAAGACGATCGCGTTGGTCCAGCGGGCTGAGATGTACTGGTCGCTCCACGCGGACAGGAAGCCGATGAAGAGGCCGCCGAGCGCCGCGCCCGGCATGTTGCCGATGCCGCCGAGCACCGCCGCGGTGAAGGCGCGGAGACCGGCCTGATAGCCCATCCACCACATCCCGATGTTGTAGTACATGCCCTGGATGACCCCGGCGGCGCCGGCCAGCGCGCCGCCGACGCAGAACGTGAGCAAGATGGTCCGCTCGACGTCGATCCCCATCGCCTGCGCGGTCTCGCGGTCCTGCGCCGTCGCCCGCATCGCCTTGCCCCAGCGGGTGCGCGTCACGAAATAGTTGAGGCCCACCATCAGCGGGATCGTCGCGCCCACCACGAGCAGGTCCTTGGTGGTGATGAAGACGGCGGAGTCGACGCCGAACCACTCGCGCAAAATGTCGACCGACGGAAACACGTCGGGATACGCGATCGGCGCCGGCCCCTTCCAGAGGAGGGCGATGTTCTCGAGCATGAACGACACGCCGATCGCGGTGATGAGCGGGGCCAGCCGCGTCGAGCGCCGCAAGGGCCGATAGGCCAGGCGGTCGATGGCCACGTTGAGGGCCGCGGTCGTGAGCATGGTCAGCGCGAACACCAGCGGCAGGATCGTCACCAGTTGCCAGCCGACCAGCGTCTTCGTCACCCCGAGCAGCGCGAACCACGAGAGCGAGATGAAGAGGCCCAGCATGAAGACGTCGCCGTGCGCGAAGTTGATGAGCTCGATGATGCCGTACACCATCGTGTAGCCGAGCGCGATCAGCGCGAAGACGGCCCCGCGGGTGAGGCCGTTGATCGTCTGCTGGACGAGGACCTCCCAAGCGTTCACTTGGGGGGCCCCGACATGTCCCCCCAAACCCCCCAACGCTCGGCCGCGCCCCGGCACGGCCGTGGCGCGCCTCGATTTGGCGGTGCGGTGTCGGGGGGCCCCGAGATGGCGGCGGC
>Ga0209161_10001280_pt1 | contig 20735 bp, 10 predicted proteins | sample GraSoiAngelo_155_FD_186169 | JGI IMG/M metagenome (GOLD analysis project Ga0209161, IMG submission 186169) | Grasslands soil microbial communities from the Angelo Coastal Reserve, California, USA - 14_1009_13_30cm (SPAdes) (version 2) | ecosystem: Environmental > Terrestrial > Soil > Grasslands... | reverse complement strand
GATGAGGAAAGACGCGAGGTTTCTCCAGATTACTTTCGCGCACTCGAGACGCCGTTGATTAGAGGCCGGTTGTTTACCGATGCGGACAAAGCAGATGCGCCGCTCGTCATTATCGTTAATCAGACGTTCGCGAAGAAATTCTGGCCTAACGAGGATGCGCTGGGCAAACGGATCGTGATGGGGGGCATGTCTGACGATCCGAAGTGGATCACGATCGTAGGAATTGTCGGTGATATGCGCCATTTCGGGTTGGATGTCGATCCCAAGCCGGAGATGTACGTCCCATTCGCGCAGAGCGCATACTTCACCACGATCTACGTTGTGCGGAGCAACCAGGATCCGCGAACTTTGGTTCCAGCGATTCAGCGCGAAATCCAGGCAATCGATCCAGCGTTGCCTCTGGCGAATGTGCGCACATTCGAGAACGTAATTGGCGATTCGGTCGCGCCGCGACGACTGTCGGTCGTTTTGCTCGGAGTCTTTGCAGGCGTCGCGGTGCTGCTGGCGAGCGTCGGTATTTATGGCGTAATGTCATTTCTCGTCGTTCAACGCACACACGAAATCGGTGTCCGAATGGCGCTTGGCGCGCAACGCAGCGATGTGCTGAAACTGGTTCTCGTCCGCTCGCTTAAGCTAATTTCAGCCGGAACAATCATCGGCCTGATTGTTGCCTTAATGAGTACCCACACGTTGCGAGCATTGCTCTATAGCGTGAGCGCATTCGACGCGGCGACATTTGCACTGGTGACGATTCTACTTGGCGCCATCGCGCTGGCGGCAAGTTATCTGCCGGCAATGCGCGCAACCAGGGCCGACCCAATGATCGTGCTCGGTCACAACACTTAGCCGTGAACAAGACGTTTCTTTCCCTCCTTTCTGTTTGTTTGGCGGTCAGTGGCGTGTTCGGCGCAGAGGAAAAAAATGCCGCGGAAGCGTTCGAGCGAATGAAGTCTTTCGCCGGTGACTGGGAAGGTACCGCGGAATGGACGGGAGCTCGCACCGGTACCTATCCGATGAAGGCAAACTATTACCTGACCGGAAACGGCTCGGCGCTAGTGGAGAATCTGATCGCAGAAGAATCGCCGATCATGACGAGCGTTTATCATCTGGATGGCGCCGATCTTCGTATGACGCACTTCTGCGGGGCGCAAAATCAGCCGCGCTTAAAAGCGGACCAGGTGGATCTCTCGCGCGGCCTGATCAACTTTGCTTTCGTCGATATCACGAACCTTCGCTCGCCAGATGCACCTCATGTGCACGGAATGGAGATGCGTTGGATCGACCCGAACCACATCAACGTCACTTTTCTTTTCCAAAGTGGAAACAAGGAGAGCCGCGAACGGATCGATTTGAAACGTGCGGCTAAAAAACATGATTAAACTCCGCGGACTCGAACGCAGATACCCGTTAGGCAAGGAGAAATTTTTCTACGTCCTGCGCGATATCAATCTGCACATCGCCGAAGGTGAATTCGTTTCGGTGATGGGACCATCAGGCGCAGGCAAATCGACGCTGTTGCACATCCTCGGGATGCACGACCACGGCTGGGAGGGCGAATATTCTTTGAACGAAACGGCCGTGCATCATTTGAAGCCGAAAGAGCGCGCCACGCTCCGGAACGAGCAGGTCGGTTTCGTGTTCCAGCAGTACCATTTGCTCGACGATCTCACGGTTTACGAGAACCTCGAGATCCCGCTGTCATATCGTCGTTATAGCAAAAGCGAGCGCGCCGCGATGGTGGCGGACATGCTCGATCGGTTTCATATCGTTGGGAAAAAGGATTTGTATCCGCGTCAGCTATCCGGCGGACAACAGCAACTCGTAGGTGTTGCCCGGGCAATCATCGCTGAACCGAAGCTTCTGCTCGCTGATGAGCCGACGGGAAATCTGCACTCCAGTCAGGGTGAGGAAATCATGGAGCTGTTTCGCAAGCTCAATGGCGAAGGCATGACCATCGTGCAGGTCACACACTCGGACAAAAACGCTTCGTATGGGAAACGCGTCATTCAATTGCGCGATGGGTGGATCGTTAACAACTAGCTGGAGAATTTTGCCATGATTCTGGATTCATTTCGTCAGGATGTTCGAGTCGGATTGCGAGTCTTGTTTAAAGACAAAACGTTTTGTTTTTTGGCAGTGCTCGTGCTTGGTCTCGGCATTGGCGGTGCAACAACCCAATTCACAATCGTTAACGCGATCGTGTTGCGCGGATTCTCCTTCCCGCATCCGGAACAGTTAATGAGCGTTGGCCTCATCGATCCCAAGGCCAGCGATCAAAACAACAATTTCGGTCTCGGCAATATTCCGACCGCTCAGGATTACGAGGAGCTGAAAGCGACGCAGAAATCATTCTCGATGATGGCCGGCTATCTCAATGGATCGACAGTCAACGTCACTTACAAAAATAATCCGCAACGTTATACCGGTGGTTACGTAACCGAAGATTTTTTCAAGATTATCGGTGTCTCGCCGGTGCTTGGTCGCGATTTCACCGCCGCGGACAATAAACCGGGCGCGGAAAAGGTCACCATTCTGGGAGACGAAATCTGGCAACGCGATTTCGGCGCCGACCCAAACGTTGTCGGACAAAGCGTCCGAATTAACGGCAAATCCGCGACCATCATCGGGGTGATGCCGCCGAATTTTAAGTTCCCGGTTTCGGAGGAGCTGTGGACGCCTTTATACAATGAGTTTCCGCCACAGCCGCGCGGCGACTTGCGGCTGGGAGCGAGTAATAATGCGCCCGCAGTCATGGGCCGGCTCAAGGCGGGTGTGACTATTGATCAGGCGAATGCGGAATTTATTACTCTTGCTCGCCATTTGGCAGAGGACAATCCCAAGACAAATCAGAATCTGACGTCGGCCAGCGTGCAGCCGCTGCTGAATACATTCACGGGCGTCCAATTTCGTCAGACCGTCTGGGCAATGCTCGCCGCGGTCATTCTGGTGTTGCTGATCGCCTGTGTGAACGTGATGAACATGCAGTTCGGCCGTGCTGCGTTGCGCGCAAAGGAACTGGCGATTCGCGGCGCACTCGGCGCGACGCAGTGGAGACTCGTGCGGCAAATGTTGACCGAGAGTCTGGTGGTCGCAGTGTTCGGCGCCATCGCAGGCGTGATCATCGCCTATTGGGCCATCGATTTTTACGTTCGGTCGATTAACGCGTTGCCCTTTCCGGCACCTTATTATTGGAAATTCACGATCGATGGGTCGGTGCTCGTTTTCACCGTCGCGATCACTCTGCTGGCCACGATCGCCTCCGGTCTCGTCCCGGCATTCCTAAGCGCCAGAGGCAACGCAGCGGAGATCATGAAAGAAGGCGGCCGCGGCAATAGCAGTCGATTGGTCAACATCATCACCCGCGTGCTAGTGGTCGGGCAAATCGCGCTGACTGCAGCGCTATTGATCGCCGCGACGCTCGAAATCAAATCGATCCGAAATCAAATGAAGCTGGACTACGGGTACGACGAAAATGGAATTTATGCTGCGCGGATGGCTTTGATGGAGGGCGCGTATCCAAGTGAAGATTCCCGACGCGAATTTTTCCAGCGTGCAGTGCGCGCTCTGCAGGCCAATTCCCAGTTCAAATCCGCCGCGATGAGCAGTCGCTTCCGCATGACATTCGACAGCCAGGGCCAATACGAAGTTGACGGTCAAAATTATCTCACCGATCGGGATCGCCCGCGCGGAAATTTCGAATCGGTCTCGGACAATTATTTCACGACGCTTGGTTTGAAAATTCTCGAAGGCCGTGATTTCACCGTCGACGATGTCGATTCGAAACAACCGGTGGCAATTGTGAATGCGAGTTTTGCCCGAAAATATTGGGGCAACCAGAGCGCGATTGGTCACCAGGTCCGAATCTTCAATCCCGGTCAGCCGCAGCCGTGGCGAACTATTGTCGGCGTCGTGCCGGACACGTTGATGCAAGGTCCGTTCGATCAGCAAACCGAGAGCGTGGGATTTTATATGCCATTGCTGGGCGCATCTCCGGCTCCTCAATTTTGTACGATCCTTGTTCGTCCGCGCGCAGGTCAACGGGCTGACACGCTTGGCCCGGCTTTGAGCAGAGCGGTTGCTGAGCTCGATTCGAACCTCCCGACTTATTTTGCCGGAACGCCGGGACGATTTCACAATGAAATTCTCTCCGCCAATCGCATCATTGCGACGTTGTTCACGATTTTCGGAATCGTCGCGTTCATTCTTTCCGCCGTTGGACTTTATGGTGTGATGAGTTTTTCGGTGAACCAGCGCACGCAGGAGTTCGGAATTCGAATGGCGCTAGGTGCTGACGCCGCCCGAATTTTTCGAATGGTGATGACGCAGGGCGCTTGGCAGCTTGCGATTGGTCTTGTACTTGGCGCTGGCGGAATTGCGCTATTGCTCGGAGTCATTGCGGCCGCTGCTTTGAAAAACATTTTGTTCAAGGTGAACGCGCTCGACCCGACGATTTATTTCGCCGTGGCGGGATTACTCACGCTTGTTGCAGCTGTCTCCTGTTTCGTTCCCGCACGGCGCGCCACACGCGTCGATCCTGTAGCGGCGCTTCGTTATGAATAATCCGCGGAGATCAATCACATGCTAGACGATCTTCGGTACGCGGTTCGACAGCTCGTGAAAAATCCGAGCTTTACTGTCATTGCGGTATTCGCACTCGCGCTCGGAATTGGCGCGAACACCGCGATCTTCAGCGTTATCAACGCGGTTTTGTTGCGGCCGCTGCCTTATCCACATTCAGAGCAACTCGTTTTGTTGCGTGAGAGATTGCTCGGGCGCGCCGGTTTCGAATCAGGCTCGGTCAGTTACATGAATTATCTGGACTGGCGCGCCGCGCAGAAAAGCTTCACTGATCTCGCACTGGCAAGGGCAGAGCGCGTGAGCGTCTCTGCATCCGACGGAACATCGCCACCGGAAGCAACTCGGGCCGGACGCGTTACCGCGAATTATTTATCAATTTTACGAGTCCCTCCGCTGATCGGTCGTGATTTCGTAGAGGGCGACGATGTTCCTGGCGCGGCCAAAGTGGCTCTGATCAGCGAACGAGTTTGGCGAAACCGCTTCGGTGCATTGTCGGCTGCAATTGGACAACGGCTGAACGTGGATGGCGTGCCGCGTGAGATTGTCGGCGTCATTTCGGACCGTGTCCGTTTTCCGCGAAACTGCGACGTTTTTCTGCCGCTGGCCGATTTGCGCGCCGATCACGATTTTCTGTCGCGTGGGAATCACGAAGCTTTTTCATGTCTCGGCCGCTTGAAACCGGGACCGATGTTGAAGCAGGCAATCGCGGAGCTTGACACTATCGCGGTCGATCTTAGCCGGCGTTATCCAGATTCGAACACCGGCCGGCAGGTTTCCGCAAAGTTGCTGCTCGAATATTCGGTAGGCCAATACCGATATCTTCTTTGCGTACTGCTTGCGGCTGTGGCTTGCGTGCTGTTAATCGCGTGCGCAAATGTAGCGAATCTTCAGCTCGCACGCGGTATGGCGCGCCGCAAAGAACTCGCGGTGCGCGCCGCACTTGGTGCCGGCCGCTGGGACCTGGCGCGTCAGGTATTGGTGGAAAGCGGAGTTGTCGCAGTGCTGGGTGGCATTTGCGGAGTGCTGATCGCGGTATGGAGTCTCGACGCAATTCGCTCGCTTGTTCCGCCTGATGTGCCGCGATTTCAAGAAACGAACATTGACGGTTCGGTGCTTGCGGCCACGACCATTATTTCAATGTTCGCCGGCTTGCTCGTTGGGATATGGCCCGCGTTGCGCGTCTCGAACACGGCATCGTTGGCAGCTGAGTTACAGGAAGACGGCGCGCGCGGCAGTAGTGGGGCTCAACGACAGCGGGCCCGCGCAATCCTTGTGATTGCACAGGTAGCACTGGCGGTCCTCCTGCTCGCCGCGGCGGGATTAACCTTAAAGAGTTTTTGGCGTTCCCAGCAGGTGCCTCTTGGGTTCAATCCGCGTGGTGTTTTAACCATGACCTTCGCGTTGCCGGCTGCGCGTTATGATTCGCCGGAGAAGATCGTTCGCTTTTACGATCAATTGGTTGAGAAGGTGAAACGACTCCCGGGTGTAAGCAGTGCGGCGATTTGCAGCAACGCGCCATTCGATCACCACCACTGGGACAGTTCATTCCACATTACGGGTACGCCGCCTGATCCTCACGGCCAGGAGCCAATCAGCGAGATGGCGATTGTTTCACCGGGCTACTTTCGCTCGCTTGGTATGGCGATTTTGCGGGGCAGAGATTTCGGACCGGAAGACGTGAGCGGTCGTCCGGGAACGGTCGTGATCGACGAGCTCGCCGCGCAAAAATTTTTTCCCGGCACCGACCCGATTGGCAAACAGATCGACGATCCAGTTACCATTGGCGACCCCAATCAGAATGGCGTTCCGCTGACGATCATTGGAATCGTGCCGCACACCCGGAACGATGCCCCAGGTGAAAAAGAGGACGCGCGCAACTTGCCAATGATGTACTTCAGCGCGTCGCAGTTTCCGAACGTCGAGCAGAATCTGATCATCCGCGCAAAAGCCGGTTTCAGTCCGCATTCACTGGCCAGTCCAATCAAAGACCAAATCGCCACGCTGGATCGTAACCAGGCCGTTTCCGAAATCGCAACAATGGAGGAAAACATTGACGACAGCCTCGCCTCACAGCGCCTGACAATGACTTTACTCGGCGTATTTGCGGGCCTCGCGCTGAGTCTCGCAAGTATCGGGCTTTACGGTGTCATGGCGTTAATTGTCACTCAACGCACACGCGAGCTCGGGATCCGGATGGCGCTCGGCGCGGAGCGCGCAAACATCTTTAAGCTCGTACTAGGCCAGGGAATGTCGTTAATGGCAATCGGGATCGTAGTTGGACTGATCGGTGCAGTTGCTGCGGGCCGCGCCTTGATGTCGTTGCTTTACAACGTCGGCGCCGTCGACGCCTGGGCTGTGTTGATCGCCGTGTTTTCGCTTTTAGCTGTCGCCCTGATCGCCTGCTGCGTGCCAGCTCGTCGCGCCACGCGTGTGGATCCGATCATCGCACTGCGCACAGAATGATGAAAAAACTTTCAAGCTGACTGCAATCATGAACGAATTCCGTTTCGCGTTGCGACAGCTCCGCAAATCGCCCGGATTTACTGCCATTGCCGTCATCACTCTCGCGCTCGGCATCGGATTGAACACCTCGATCTTCAGTCTTATCGACGATCTTTTCATGCGTCCGCTTCCATTCAAGGAGCCGCAGCGCATCTTGCACCTCTATTCGAATGCACGGGAGCGGAATCTGCTCGAACTCCCCGTCTCAGTGCCGCGGTTTCAGCATTTTCGCGAGAGTCAGACGATTTTCGATGGCTTCGCGGCGGAAAATCCGTCCGCATTCACGCTGACCGGACTCGGCGAGGCGGTGCAAATCCTCGGTGGGCAGGTGACGTCGAACTATTTCGATGTGCTGGGCGTGCGTCCGATCCGGGGGCGCGCCTTTTTGCCTAACGAAGAAGAAACCGCTGACGTCGCGGTGGTGACCGAAACCTTCTGGCGCAAGCGGATGGGCGGCGATCCGGATGTTATCGGGCGCAGCATCACGCTCGGCGGCGTGCCGCACACGATTGTTGGGGTGCTGCCGAACATGCCATTCTCGTGGGTCGGACCGGCTGCGGAAGTGTGGACAACGAAACCGTTCGAGATTGCCGGGCTCTCGAATGAGCGGATCATGCGCGGCTCCGGTTTTCTTCGGGTCGTGGGACACCTCAAACCCGGTATAACAATCGAACAGGCGCGCGCTGCCATGCCGCCGCTCGAGCAAAGTTATCGCGCGCGTTTTCCTGACAAGATCGACAGCGCGTCGGTCATGACGCTGAAGACATTGCCCGAAGATGTCACCGGGAACTTGCGGCCGGCATTTGCCACGTTACTCGCCGCGGTGGCGTTCGTGTTGCTCATCGCCTGCAGCAACGTCGCGAATTTGCTGCTCGTTAGGTTCAGCGGCCGGCGCCGCGAGATCGCGCTGCGAATGGCCATCGGCGCGTCGCGTGGAAGTGTCGTTAGACTGTTTCTGTTGGAAAGTCTCCTCGTTAGCGTCCTCGCCGGACTCGCTGGTGCGTTGCTCGCCTGGCACATCGTCCCACTTGTGCCGCGAATGGCGGCGAACTTCCTGCCCTTCGATCCGGACGTGCGCGTGCAGCTTTCACTGGGCGTGCTCGTGGTCGCGATCGCTATCTCCGTACTGACCGGTCTTGTTATGGGCATTTATCCCGCGCTGCAAAGTTCGCGCGCCGATTTGATCGACGGCTTGAAAGAAGGCGGGCGCGGCACGAGCGGCAGCGCGAATCAGCTCCGTTTTCGGAGAATCCTCATAGGCGCGCAGGTGGCCCTCTCGGTGACGCTGCTCGCGGGGGCAGCTTTGCTTATCACGAGCTTCATCCGGTTGAGTCAACAAGACATTGGGTACCGCAATGATGTTTGGATCGGGTTCGTGACGTTGCCCGACTCGCCGTATCGGGACGTCCCAACGCGCACACGTTTCGCGGAAAAAACGCTGGCTGCGTTGCGCGATGTGCCCAGCGTGGAGAGCGCAACGATCAGCGCCGACATTCCGCTCCTCCCCGCAGCGATCAGTAACTTCCTGTACGCGCGAACTGACGGCGAGGTCCTCCCGATCGATAAACGCGCCGCAGCTGTCGGCCACAACATCGCGCCAGATTACTTCAAGACTTGGGGCATTCCGCTTCTCGCGGGCCGCGATTTTGATGAACACGATACGACCGATCGCCAGAACGTCATCATCATCAGCAAGGGTGGCGCGAAGAGAATTTTCGGCAACGAAGATCCGCTCGGCAAAACACTGCTCGTCGGTGGCGCAAGCATTCCATGCCAGATCGTCGGCGTGGTCGGAGATGTGCGCTCACGTAAGGTCGCCGAGCCCGATGATGTCGACTTATATCGGCCATGGACACAGGACAACTACAACTTTCTCAGCATCGATGTGCGGAGCCGCCTCTCTGTGGACGCGGTGACTAGGCTGGCGCGCGGAGCGTTGGCGAAAGTCGATCCGGGTCTGGCGATTGCATTACCCCAATCGATGGATGCAATCTTGGCGCAAGCCGTCGGTCAGACGCGGCTGATGACGTGGTTGCTCGGTATCTTCGCCGGAGTCGCGTTGCTGCTCGCGAGCATCGGTATCTACGGCGCGGTCGCGTACACTGTTGCGCAACGCACGACCGAAATCGGCGTGCGCATGGCGCTTGGCGCGCAAACACGCGATGTCCTGCAACTTGTCGTTAGGCAGGGAATGGCGCCCGTCGTCAGCGGACTCATCATCGGTATCGTCGCGACCTTCGGGCTCGGCCGGCTGATGGCCGCGCAGCTATATCAGGTTTCCGCGCATAATCCGCTGCTGTTACTCGCCGCAACAACCTTGCTCGCGATAACTGCTTTGGTCGCGTGTCTGCTGCCAGCGCGGCGCGCCACCCAAGTCAATCCGGTTGAAGCGCTGCGCACCGAATAATATGAACAATCTCAAATTCGCTCTGCGCCAGCTTCGCAAATCGCCGGGATTCACTCTGGTCGCTGTCCTCACGCTCGCGCTCGGCATTGGACTAAACACGACGATCTTTAGTTTGGTCAACGATCTGTTTCTGCGCCGGCTGCCGTTCAAGGAACCGTCGCGCATTGTTCACCTCGATAACGGCGACAAGACGCGCGATTTGGCGGATGTCGGAATATCGGCGCCGCGTTACCAACTTTATCGTGACGGTCAGACGATTTTTGACGGTTTCGCCGCCGAGAATTCCGCCGCCCAGAATTCTTCCCCGTTCACACTGACCGGACTTGGCGATCCTGTCCAAATTTTTGGCGGGAGAGTAACCTCCAACTATTTCGATGTGTTGGGCGTTCGCCCAATTCTTGGCCGCAATTTTCTGCCAAAAGAAGAGGAAAGCGCCGACGTCGCATTGGTGACGAAAAATTTCTGGCAGAAGCGCCTCGGCGGAGATCCGAACGTGATTGGGCGAAGCATCACACTCGACGGAACGCCACACACGATCGTTGGCGTTCTGCCAAATATGCCGGCGGCCTGGTTTGGCGCGAACCCTATCGCGGAAGTTTGGACGACGAAACCTTTTCAGATTCCCGGCTTCAGTCATGAGCAACTGATGCGCGGCTCCTTTTTTCTGCGGGTTGTCGGACGATTGAAACCGGGGATGACCGTTCAACAAGCGCGCGCCGTGTTGCTGTCGCTGGAAGAGAGTTATCGGTCCCAATATCCGAACAACATCGACAGCGCATTCGTCACCACACTGCGGGCTTTGCCTGAAGACGTGACCCGGAATTTCCGCGCGGGCTTCGTTACGCTTTTCGCCGCGGTGAGTTTCGTTTTGCTGATCGCGTGCAGCAACGTCGCTAATCTATTGCTTGTTCGTTTCAATGGACGCCGGCGCGAGATCGCGTTGCGAATGGCCGTCGGCGCGTCGCGCAGCAGTATCGTGAGGCTATTCGTTTTCGAAAGTTTGCTCGTCAGCGTAATCGCGGGCGTGGTCGGCGCTTTCGTCGCGTGGCAATTGGTGCCGCTGGTTCCGCGAATAGCCTCCAATTTTCTGTCGTTGGAAGCGAACGACGCAACGAGCTTGTCGATAGCAGTGCTCGTGTTCACGATTGGATTGTCGATCTTGACCGGTCTCTTGATGGGAATTTATCCGGCGCTTCAGGGTTCGTACGCCGATTTGGTTGATGCATTGAAAGAAGGCGGCCGCGGCACGAGCGGCAGTGCGCGCCAGCAGCGCTTCCGAAAAATCCTCGTCGGCGCGCAAGTCGCGCTCTCGGTCACTTTGTTGGCCGGCGCGGCGCTGCTGATCACGAGTTTCATCCGCTTGAGTCAGCAGAACCTTGGCTTCCGTCCCCAGAATCTTTGGACGGGTGCGATTACACTGCCGACCTCGCAGTACCCAGACCGTCCGTCGCGTCAACGTTTTGTTGAACAAACATTGCATGAGTTGCGCAGTGTTCCCGGGCTCGAGAGCGCGACTATTAGCGGCGATATTCCGTTGGTTGGCTTCAGTCGTTATCTTTATGCGCGGGGCGATCATGATGTTCCGCCAGTCGAGAAGCGTGAGATCGTGCCTGGTCACGAGGTTACTCCCGGATACTTCAAGACCTGGGGAGTGCCGCTTCTGGCTGGCCGCGAGTTCGATGAGCACGACACCGCCGACGGACAGAAAGTTTGTCTGATCAGTCAGGCAGGTGCGAAACAAGTTTTTCCGGGTGAGAATCCAATCGGAAAGACTTTATTCTTAGCCTTTGCGCAGTGGGAAATCGTCGGAATCGTCGGCGATGTGCGCTCAGTGCAAGTGGCCGAGCCGCCGGGCATGGAATTTTATCGGCCGTGGGCGCAATACAATTTTCCACTCGTTAACATTACCGTCCGCACCAATCTAGAAGTGGATGCGATGACCGAGCTCGTGCAGTCCGCGCTTACGAAAGTGAATCCCGGATTGGCCATCGCGGTACCGCAAGCGATGGACGCTGTCGTCGCGCGAGCGCTCGGGCAAGCGCGTTTAATGATGTGGTTGCTCGGAATTTTTGCCGGGGTCGCGTTGTTGCTGGCGAGCATTGGAATTTACGGTGCGGTCGCCTACACGGTCGAACAGCGCACTGGCGAAATCGGCGTTCGAATGGCGCTGGGTGCGCAAACCCGCGACGTGTTGCGCCTTGTGGTGAACCAGGGAATGAAACCGGTCGTTATCGGGTTGGCGATCGGAATTGTGTCGGCATTCGTCCTTGGCCGTCTCCTAACAACGCAGCTTTATGAAGTTTCGGCGCACAATCCTGCGCTGCTTGCCGGCTCAACGGTTTTGCTCGCGGCGATCGCATTGATTGCGTGTGTGGTCCCAGCGCGGCGAGCCGCACACGTTGATCCAATGGTAGCGCTCCATTATGAGTGAGATTCAATTAGTTAGTAGGCCGAACCGGAGCTTTCTCGGCTTCACAATTGCCGCAGTCATCTCCTTTGCCCTGCATGTCGCAGGTGCGGCGACCGAGGCCACAGAGGCTGCTTCCGAATTACAGGGAAGATGGAGCGGAACAATTCAGATCCCCGGCCACGAGCTGGTTTTGGTTGTCGATCTAGCCCGCGAGGCGAACTGGAGCGGCTCCGCGACTTTGCCGGGATTAAATGTGAAAGGCGCCCCACTAACCGACATCAAGATCGAGGGGGCTGACCTTTACTTTGGTATTCAGGCGATGACAGGGCCCAGTGTTGAACCGCCAAAAATTAAAGCGCGTCTGAGCAACAAAAAGTTGGTCGGCGATTTTCTACAAGGCGGAAACAGTGCTCGTTTCGCTTTGGAAAAAATCGGGCCGCCCCAGGTTGAAGAGATGCCGCGCAGCACCCCGGTCGCAAAAGAATTCGAGGGCGAGTGGAACGGTGGTTACGAGTTGCTCGGTTATCCACGCAAAGTCACGCTGAAGTTGCAGAATCACGATTCCCAACCGGCATCAGCTGACTTTGTGATCGTCGGCCGGAAGGTAAACAACCTGCCGGTCGATCGCATTACACAGCAGGGCAACTTTATCACGATTGAGTGCAATGCGTTTGGAATTACCTACGAGGGCCGGCTCGAGAACGGTGAGATTCACGGAACAGTTCTTCAAGGCCCTAGTGAAGTCGCTCTCGTTCTCCACCGACCGAAGTAATTACGTCCACTCCCATGAAATTGAGTCTCCTTGTCATCTTGTTCGTCGATCTTTGTGGCTTTGGGCTGGGTGCGCACGGGCAAGCGATGTTCCGCGGAAATCCGGCGCACACCGGCGTTTATTCCGGGCCGGCTCCGCGCCAATTCCATCGGGTGAAATGGAAATTTCCCACTGGGAATCGCATTGTCGCGTCGCCCGTGATCGAGGGGCGGACGATTTTCTTCGGCAGCGACGACGGAAATGTTTACGCAGTTGACAGCGAAACCGGGCGCCAGATCTGGAAGACAAAGACGCGCGGCCCGGTTTCGGCAACGCCGGCGATCGCGAATGGGACGCTCTACGTTGGCAGCTACGACGGGAATTTTTACGCGCTCAATCTCGAGACTGGAGCATTGAAATGGAAATTTGCTACCGGAGGCGAGCGGCGGTTCGAGGCCAAAGGATTGCATGGATGGCAACCCAAGAACCAGACCATCGCCGATCCGTTCGACATCTTTCTGTCAAGTCCGGTGGTAGTTGATGGCGCGGTTTATTTCGGAAGCGGCGACGGATACGTCTATTGTCTGGATGCGAACACTGGCCAGCTGAATTGGAAATTCAAAACCGGCGATGTCGTCCACGCGTCGCCGGCGTTCGCCGACAACACAATATTCGTTGGCAGCTGGGACAGTTACTTTTACGCCATTGATGCGAAGAGCGGCAAAGAGAAATGGCGTTTCCACGGCGGCGAAGATGCGCTCATTCACAATCAGGTTGGCTTTCAATCGTCTCCGGCGATTATGGACGGCGTCGTTTACACCGGTTGCCGGGACGCGCAGCTCTACGCTCTGGATGCGGCCAGCGGGAAGGAAAAGTGGAGATTTGATAACCAGCTTAGCTGGGTGATCACGTCGCCCGCTGTTCTCGATGGAAAAGTTTATTTTGCCACATCCGATTCGGCACTCTATCACGTCGCAGAAGCCGCGACCGGCAAATCGCTCGTGAAGGAAGACGGCCGTGCCTACATGTTTTCTTCTCCGGCGGTGGTAAACGATACCGTCTTCATTGGGGTTTTTAATGGAACCTTGGTGGCTCGCGACGCCGCAACCGGAAAAGTCCTGTGGGACTTTCAGACCGATGCCTCGAAAGAGAACAAAGGCTGGGTCCTTACCGCGGAACGTCGCTTCAATGGGCCGTTGCTTTTCTTCGACAACTGGAAGGAAGGACCACTTATCGCGCAAGATCGACAAATCAGTGTCGGCTCTGTCTTTTCATCGCCGCTGGTAGCTAACGGCACAGTCTATTTCGGGAGCACAGACAGTTTTCTTTATGCCATCGACTGAGCAGACCACACGTCGAACGCGTTTCGCTTTTTGTTATGAGTATTTGTTATGAGTAACTTTCGCTTCGCGCTCCGCCAGTTAATCAAGAACCCCGGATTCGCCGCGGTCGCAATTCTTACACTAGCGCTTGGGATCGGCCTCAACACCGCGATCTTTAGTTTGATTGATGAACTTTTTCTAAAAGGGCTGCCTTTTCCAGAGGCGAATCGGATCATTCGAATTTACGGCGAGGCCAAGGATCGTAACCTCAAGCAACTACCTTCTTCCGTCCCGCGCTTCTGGCATTTTCGCGATGGTCAAACAGCATTGACCGATTTGGCAGCCGACCTTTCCGGGATAGCTATGACGCTTACCGGCCTCGGCGACCCGACGCAGGTAAATATCGCAACCGTAACGTCAAATTATCTGAATGTAATCGATCTTCATCCGATTCTAGGACGCACTTTTCTACCGCAAGAGGAGTCATCGGCCGACGTCGCCATTATCAGCGAGGCTTTTTGGCGAAAGCGCCTAAGCAGTGATCCGGCTGTTCTCGGTCGAAGCATTACTCTCAATAGCATACCTCATACGATTGTTGGCGTGATGTCTGATCCGCCAGTTGCGTGGTTCGGACAGAACTTGGAGGTCTTGATCACCAAGCCGTTTGAAGGAAAGAACATCGGCTTAACACAAGAGCAGCTCGCGCGCGGCGCCGGCTTTTTGAGGGTAATTGGTCGGCTTAAACCGGGCGTTTCGATTGAGCAGGCCCGCGCCGCTGTTGCCGCCGTGCAAAATAGTTATCACGATAAATACCCAGAAAACCACGACGGCCTTTGGACTAATACACTCATAACTGCTCCTGAAGATGCAGTCGGAAATTTGCGCCCTGCTTTTGTGACTCTGGTTATTGCAGTCGGGTTGGTCTTGATCATTGCCTGCACGAATATCGCCAATCTCTTGCTTGTTCGATTCGTGTCTCGCCGGCGGGAAATCGCCCTGCGAATGGCTCTCGGCGGATCCCGCTCTAATGTTATTAGTCTTTTCATGGTCGAGAGTACGCTTGTCGGCTTGTTAGGCGGGACTCTTGGAGCGGCCATGGCTTGGCAGCTGATTCCGTTGGTGCCGAAACTTGCAGGGGCCAACGTGCCGATTGATCCAGCCACCAGCCTGCATACTTCGGTGTTTTTATTCGCACTTTTAATGTCGCTCTTCGCGGGCGCGGCGACCGGCCTCTATCCAGCATGGCAAAGTTGTCGCTCCGATCTTAGCAGCGCGCTGAAAGAGTCGGGTCGATCGACGATTGGCAGTCCCAGTCAACAAAGATCACGCAGAATCCTGGTCGGAGCTCAGGTAGCGCTTTCCATCACTCTATTGGCCGGAGCTTCTTTGATGATTGCAAGTTTTGTTCGACTTAGGAATCAGGACATCGGATTTCAACCGAACCGTCTTTGGGTTGGCTCAGTCAACTTACCGGCAACGCCCTACGCCGATGAGGATCGTCGCGCACAGTTTGCACAGCACTTTCTCGAAGAAATCAGCAGGTTTCCGGAGCTTCAATCCGTTTCGGTGAGCGAAAGTGTTCCGTTGGTCGGCTTTGCCAGGTCTTACTACGCTCGAACGGACCAAAGTTCTATTCCGATTGGCCAAAGACCGGTAGCTCCACTTCATTATATTTCGCCTGGCTTCTTCAAGACGCTGGGGATTCCTCTAGTCGAAGGTCGCGACTTTGATGGCCGGGACACACCCGACCATCCCGCCGTAGGCGTCATTAGTCGCGCCATGGCGCAGAAGCTTTTTGGCGATAAAGACGCCGTCGGTCAGCAAATCTTGATGGGAAGTAAGAATCAGGTCGGCGAACCCATTGATATAGTCGGCGTGGTCGGAGATGTGCGCTCACTGAAAATCGAAACGCCGAACGATTCCGAAGTCTACCGGCCGTGGGCGCAGCACAACACACCCGCTGTGTTCATCGCCGTCGGAAGTGCGATCAGGCAGGACGAAGTTATGCGGATTGTTCGGCTAACTCTGAATAAAATAGATCCCAGTTTGGCGATTCTTCAGCCAGGACCTATGTCACTCCTGGTCGATGCATCGTTAGGCCAGGCGCGATTAATGATGGCGTTACTCGGAACATTCGCCGGCGCGGCATTGCTACTTGCGACAATCGGAATCTATGGAGCCGTAGCCTACAGTGTCGAACAGCGAAGAGGAGAGATCGGTGTCAGAATGGCTCTTGGCGCCCAGACAATAGATGTTCTGCGACTGATCGTAGAGCAGGGGATGAAACCAGTTGCAATAGGACTTGTTGCCGGTCTGGCCGTAGCAATTGCACTAGGGCGTTTGCTAACAGCGCAACTCTATCAAATCTCGCCCTACAATCCGTTTGTGCTTGCGACTGTTGCGACAATTCTCGCCGTGGCTGCGTTGCTCGCGTGCTTATTGCCCGCTCGCCGTGCATCACGTGTCGATCCAATCGTGGCGTTGCGGACCGAATGATATGAACGATCTCAAATTCGCTCTTCGCCAACTCCGCAAATCGCCGGGGTTCACCTTGATCGCTGTGCTAACTCTGGCGCTCGGGATCGGCGCGAACACGGCCGTGTTCAGTTTAATTCACGATTTGTTTCTGCGTGGGCTTCCGTTCCGCGAGCAGGAAAATATCGTTCATGTTTACGGCGAAGCGAAAGAGCGCGATCTGCACCAACTTCCATTTTCCATTCCGAAATTTTGGCATTACCGCGACGGACAAAATGTTTTCACCGCGGTCGCCGCCGATTGGAATAACGGCTACATCCTCACTGGCTCAGGCGAGCCGGTGCAAGTGCTCGGCGCAAATGTCACCGCCAATTATTTCGACCTGCTAGGCGTCCGTCCAATTCGCGGCCGCAACTTTCTTCAACAGGAAGAAATGAAAGTCAACGTTGCACTCGTGACGGAGAGTTTTTGGCGCAAACGCCTGGGCTCGGATCCGGGCGTAATCGGGCGAAGCATTGCGCTGAACGATGTGGCTCACACCATCGTTGGCGTTTTGCCGAACTTGCCCATCTCGTGGTTCGGCCGCGACTCGGAGGTTTTTATCGCGACGCCGTTCGATAATCCAAACGCGACGAAAGAGCGCATCATGCGCGGCTACAGTTTCATGCGTTGCATAGGCCGATTGAAGCCCGGCGTCACGATTCAACAAGCGCAGACTGCGATGCCTGCGCTCGAGCAAAGTTATCGCGAGCAGCATGGAGAAGCAGCGGATTCGACATGGACATCAGTCCTCGTCGGCGCGAACGAAGATGCAACCGGCGACCTGCGGCCGGCTTTCGTGACGTTGCTCATCGCCGTCGGCGCGGTTTTGCTGATTGCGTGCAGCAACGTTGCAAACCTTTTGCTCGTTCGCTTCACCGGACGACGCCGCGAAATCGCGATGCGAATGGCGCTCGGTGGCGATCGCCGCAGTGTCGTGCGGCTCTTTGTGCTCGAAAGCACGACCGTCAGCGTCATTGCCGGCGTTATTGGATTGCTTCTGGCGATTTGGGTTATCGAAATCGTTCCGAAAATCGCCGGCGACAATGTTCCATTAGAAGGCGGGATCACGCTGCATTTGCCCGTGCTTCTGTTCACGCTCGGTCTTTCGTTGGTCACTGGACTTATCATGGGAGTTTATCCGGCGTGGCAAAGTTCGCGCGGCGATCTGGTTGGAGGTCTAAAGGAGAGCGGACGCTCCGTTAGCGGAAGTCCCGGCCAACATCGATTTCGCCGGGGACTTGTCTCGGCTCAAGTTGCGTTGTCGATGATCTTGCTCGCGGCGGCGGCGATGCTCGTTTCGAGCTTTGTGCGATTGAGCAATCAAGCAACGGGTTTCCGATCGGACCACGTCTGGGCGGGCGCGATTGGATTGCCTGCTGCACGATATCCCGATAGCTCGGCGCGCGGTAATTTCGTCCAGCGCCTGCTTGATGAATTGAAAGTTGCGCCCGGCGTTGAACGTGTCGCGACGACCGAAGCCGTGCCGATGAGCGGCAATTATTCGCAGACTCCCTACGCTCCAGTGGATGGAAATCCCTTACCAGTTGTTCAACGCCCGCTCGGTTTAACACGCAGTGTATCGCCGGGATATTTTCGCCTTCTCAACATTCCGCTTTTGGCCGGCCGCGACTTCACTGAACACGACAAGTCCGATTCGCCTCTTGTTGTGATCTTGAGTAACTCGACGGTAAAGAAATTATTCCCGAACGAGAATCCGCTGGGCCGACAAATCTTCTTCGGCGTCGACAACGGCACCGGCCTTGTGGCCGAAGTCATCGGCGTTGTTGGCGATGTGCGGTCGCGACAGCTTGCGAAAACGAACGATGTCGAGTTTTACCGGCCGTGGCCGCAACGCAGCTTCTCGTTTTTCAACGTCCTCGTGCGCACTTTGATGAAACCGGACGCTGCGCAGGCGATCGTTCGCGGCGCGCTCGATAAGATCGACAAGCAAATGCCAATTCTACAACCAAACACGCTCGATGCGATTGTTACGCAGTCGCTCGGTCAACAACGGTTAACGATGGGATTGCTCGGCGCATTTGCCGGCGTTGCGCTGTTACTCGCCATCGTCGGAATTTACGGCGCGGTCGCTTATACGGTCGAACAACGAACGAGCGAAATCGGAGTGCGCATGGCGCTCGGCGCGCAGGTCACAGATGTTTTGCAACTCGTGGTGAAACAAGGGATGAATCCGGTTTTGCTCGGCTTGGTAATCGGCCTTGCCGCCACGCTTGGCGCGGGTCATCTCATCGCGGCTCAGCTTTACCAAATCTCGCCGTACAATCCGGTTTTGATTGCCGTTACTGCCGCAGCTCTTGCCATTGCCGCTCTGCTTGCGTGTCTTATACCAGCCCGCCGCGCCACACGCGTCGATCCGATAGTCGCGCTGCGCGCCGAATGATATGAGCGATCTTAAGTTTGCTCTTCGCCAGCTTCGCAAATCGCCCGGATTCACTTTGGTCGCGGTCCTAACGCTCGCGCTAGGGATTGGTGCAAATACTGCGATTTTCTCCGTCGTCGAGGGCGCGCTTCTGCGTCCGTTGCCGTTCCCGAATGCGGAACGACTCGTTAGGATTTACGAAGCCCTGGATGAAAATGGAGCGGGTTCAGCAACGTTGAATCTGAGCGATCGCACGACCGCGCGGTTCCGTGAGTTCGGGCGGGATATTTTCGAAGATGTTGCCGGTGGAACCGGCGGCGCCTCAGTCGTTAGTGTGAAGGCCGGTTCGCCGGCGCAGACCGTCCCCGCCGCGCTTGTCACCTACAACTTTTTTAATGTCCTCGGATTGCCGCCATCGCAGGGCCGCAACTTCACGACAGATGAAGGAATCGATAAAGCGGCGAACGTCGCCATCATCAGCGACGACTTTTGGCGCAACACGCTCAATTCACGTCGCGACGTGCTCGGCACCACGATCGTGATCGATGGAACATCACGGACGATCATCGGCGTGATGCCGAAAGCATTCCGGCATCCGTACCGCGCGAGTTTGTGGCTGCCGCTTGCGCTTGAGCCCGACAATCCGGCGACGATCAACAATCATTATCTCTATGGCGTGGCGCGACTGCGTCCCGGTGTCTCGCCGGTGAAAGCGGAGGAAGCTGTGAAGCGCATGTGCGCCACGATTAATCGCGACGATCCGAATCCGGCGAACGTGCGTGCTGCGTACATCCCGCCGTTACGCGAAAGTTTTGTGATGGATTTGCGGCCGAAAGTTCTCGTCATCGTCGGGGCCGCAGTCTGTGCGCTCTTGATCGCAGCGGCGAACTTCGCGGGTCTATTGCTGGCCCGCGTGATCGAACGGGAAGGGGAATTTGCCTTGCGCGCGGCGCTCGGGGCAAGCAGACGACGACTTGTCTGGCAGCAACTCGTCCAGGCGCTTTTGCTCGCTTTGGCCGGAACCGCGCTTGGTCTGCTTATCGCGTTTTGGATCACGCCAATGCTTTTCGCTCTCAGTCCCGAAGGTACTGACGCAACCGGCAGCGCGATGCGCGAATTCGACTACGCGGCGCGACTCGATCTGCCCGTTTTCGCTTTTGCTGCTGGTGTAATGACGCTGGTCGGTTTGGGTTTTGGTTTGCTCCCCGCGGTGCGCGCAGCGCGCACAGATTTGCGCGGCGCAATGAGCGTCACGTCCCGTGGCGCAACACTCGATCGGAGCGCGCGGAGATTGCTCGGCTCATTCGTCGTGATCGAGCTTGCGATTGCTGCTGCGCTCCTGACAGCGAGCGTCACCGCGACGCAATATTTCCGGAAGCTGATCGAGGAACCATGGGGTTTCGAGACGAAAGACCGCCTGGCCTTTAACGTCACCGTTCCCGATCGATTCTTTCCCACCGCGGCGGCGAAACAGAGCGCGCTCGAAGCGTCGCTCGCGCAACTGCAGGGATTGCCTGGAGTCAAATCGGCCACCGTAGTCTCGCCGTCACCAATGGACGCGTCATGGACATTGATGCTGTTCAACACCGAAGGCGCGCCCGCACCGGAGCCACGCGGCGTCTACACAGCGTACTCGCGCGTGCCTTTGCCCGGGTATTTCCGAAGCGTCGGCCAGCCGATTCTGCAAGGCCGCGATTTCAACGCGAGCGATACTGCCGACGCCCCGCTCGTTTGCATTGTCAGCCAAAGTATCGCGAAACGTTTTTGGCCTAACGATTCGCCGATCGGTAAACGCATTCGCTGGGGCCGTCTCGATGGAACTCGCCCGTGGTTCACGATTGTCGGCGTCGTCGGCGATATGAAAGCAA
>Ga0209161_10001276_pt1 | contig 20776 bp, 21 predicted proteins | sample GraSoiAngelo_155_FD_186169 | JGI IMG/M metagenome (GOLD analysis project Ga0209161, IMG submission 186169) | Grasslands soil microbial communities from the Angelo Coastal Reserve, California, USA - 14_1009_13_30cm (SPAdes) (version 2) | ecosystem: Environmental > Terrestrial > Soil > Grasslands... | reverse complement strand
TGAGCGTACATCCCCAGCACGCGCTCGACCAGCGGCCGAGGGGCGACGACGTTGTTCGCCTGCACGATCTGCTCGACCAGCTCGGCCCGCACGCGGGCATCGGCTTCCCGCTCCGCCTCCTTCTTGAGATCCTCGGCGATCGCGGTGCGCAATGCCTCCAACGACTCGAAATCGCCCATTTCCCGGGCGAACGCGTCATCCAGCGCCGGCAGCTCCTGACGCTTGACCTCGCGGAGCGTGAGCTGGATGTCGCGCGTCTGCCCACGTTTGGCTTCCTCGGCGAAGTCGTCGGGGAATCGGACCGTCGCGTCCACCGATTCACCGGGCGCAAGGCTCAGGATGCGCTCTTCGACGTCGGGGATCGCGCGACCCTCGCCCAGCACGAACTGGTAGGGCTGCGGATCCTTGGCCACGCCGTTTTCGCGGGTCGCGATCAGCACGTCCACGAGATCCTTGGGCTTCGGCTTTTCGCCGGGGACCGGCGTCCAGGGCGCGCGCTGCTCCCGCATCGCGTTGAGCTGGGCGTCCACCCGTGCGGCGGTGACCGCCGCGACTTTCCGCGTCAGCCGGAAATTGCCGAGCCGCTCGAGCTTGAGCTCGGGTTTCAGCTCGACGTGGAATTCGAACGTGACGGGAGCGCCTTCCTCCCACTTCAGGTTGTGAATGTGGGGATCGGCGATGGGCTTCAGCTCTTCCTGCTTTTGCGCGACGCGCCAGCTCTCCTGCACCAGCTCGCGCAGCGTTTCCTGCCGGATGTCATCGGCGAACTTCTTGCGAACGACGGCGGCAGGCACCTTCCCTTGCCGGAAGCCCGGCAGGCGGGCCCGTTGCTGATAGGCTTTCGTCGCGCGCTCCTCGGCGGCTTTGACGTTGTCGGGGGGGATAGTGACTTCGAGAGACGCTTCCCCGGGCTCGACCTTCGTTTTCCTTACGAGTATCTCGGGCATGTGGGGGATAATCTAACCTGGTGAGGAAGCCACTCAGGGTAGCCTAGACGTCTCGACGTCTCGACGACCAGACGTCTAGCCCAGTGCGACCGGAGGGACTCGAACCCCCACGGGTTGCCCCACCAGCTCCTAAGGCTGGCGCGTCTGCCAATTCCGCCACGGTCGCGAACGTTATGCGAAATGTATCTTTCTCGGGTCCTGTTGTCGTCCCTGTCCAGCTTCTGGAGCCACCTCATGTTTCGCATGCGCGTCTGTTCCATCGTTCTCGCGGTCGCCCTCGGCGCCACAGTCTTGACCCGTCCGGCGGCTGCGCAGGCGTCGCAGGACAGGGATAAGTTCTGCAGACAGGTGCAGAACCGCACGCTCGCCGTGGGAACGTGGGCAACCTACAACTGGACCGGTGGGCGGACCAACGGCAACACGATGCGGATGGCGGTCGTCGGCAAGGAAACGCAGGAGGCCACGACGTATTACTGGTACGAAGTCTCGCTCGGCGATCCCAAGCGGCCCAGGGACAGGATGATCATGCAGATGTTGGTGCCGGGGCTAGGGACCGGAAGCGTGCGGAGCATGGTGATGAAGAGCGGGGACCAACCGGCGATGAAGATGCCTGCGCAGATGGTCCAGATGGTCAACTCGTCGCCCGGGATGAACATGGCAGCCGATCTCGCCCGCCAGTGTCAGGCGATGGAGGTCGTTGGGTGGGAGCCCGTCACCGTTCCCGGGGGTGAGTTCCGCGCCCTGCACATGCGGAATCCAGGGTCGCAGATGGTGTCCGAGGTCTGGGTGCAGCCGGACCTGCAATTCTCGATGGTGAAAGCGGTCCTGAAAGACGGTGCAGTGATGGAACTGACGGGTCAGGGAACCGACGCCAAATCATCCATCACCGAGACACCGCAGGAGATGCCTGGCCTTCCCGGCGGGCGGCCGCCGCGCTAAACGCACGCGCGCGTTGACGGGTGGCGGGGCCGTGTCTAGTTTCACGCCGTGCCGCTGGCCCTGCTCGTCGTTCTGCTCCTCCTGACCGCTTGCGGCGGCGCGCACCTTCCCCAATCGACGCTCACGCCGGCGTCCGATTTCAGCGCCGACCTCTTCGGGCTTTTCAAAAACGTTTTCTGGTGGGCCGTCGCCGTCTTCATCGTCGTCGAGGCGCTGCTCCTGATCGCGCTCGCGCGCTTTCGCGCGCGTCCGGGCGCGGCCGCGCCGAAACCCGTGCATGGCCATACCGTGCTCGAGATCGGCTGGACGCTCGCGCCGGCGCTGATTCTCGTGTTTATCGCCGTGCCCACGATGCGCACGATTTTCGCGACCGCGGGTCACGCCCCGGAAGGGGCGCTGCGCGTGGAAGTCATCGGGCACCAGTGGTGGTGGGAGTATCGCTACCCGACGCTGAACATCAGCGCCTACAACGAGCTGCACCTCCCGGTGCAGACGCCAATTCAGCTCGAAATGACGTCAGCCGATGTCATTCACAGCTTCTGGGTGCCGCGGCTGGGCGGCAAGCGAGATCTCATTCAGGGCCGCACCAACCGTATCGCCTGGCGCGCCGATTCGACGGGCGAATACTGGGGCCAATGCGCCGAGTTCTGCGGCGCATCGCACGCCAACATGCGGCTGCGCGTCGTGGTGCAGTCGGACTCCGTGTTCCAGCGCTGGGTCGACCAGCAACGCACCGCCCCCGCGACCCCCGCCAAGGGGTCGCCCGCCGAGGCGGGCCAGCAGGTGTACCGGCGCAGCCCGTGCATCGCCTGTCACACGATTGCAGGGCTCTCGCAGGGCAAGGTCGGGCCTGATCTGAGTCACCTCGGGAGCCGTGCGACAATCGCGGGCGCGTTGTTCCCGAACACCACGGAAATGCTCCGCCGCTGGATCATGAATGCTCCCGCGCTGAAGCCGGGCGCGCTGATGACCCCACAAAACCTTTCGCTGCAGGATTTAGACGCTTTAATCGCTTATCTCCAGAGCCTGAAATGAAGAGCTGGCTCACCACCACCGACCACAAGCGAATCGGCCTCCTCTACTTCTGGACGGCGTTCGGGTTTTTCCTAGTGGGCGGATTGGAAGCCTTGATCATCCGTGCGCAGCTGGCGCGGCCAGACGGGGGCCTGGGCGTCAGCGCCGAAACGTTCAACCAGCTGTTTACGATGCACGGTACGACGATGGTATTCCTGGCGCTCATGCCGCTGTCGGCGGCGTTCTTCAATTTCATCATCCCGCTGCAGATCGGCGCGCGCGATGTCGCCTTCCCGCGGCTGAACGCCTTCAGCTACTGGGTATTTCTGCTCGGCGGCCTCTTCCTGAACGCGAGCTTCATCGCGGGGCCGCTGTTCGGCGCCGATCGGCTCTCCGTGGCACCGGATGCGGGGTGGTTCGGCTACGCGAATCTCACATCCCGGCAGTTCTCGCCGGGTCCCAACGTCGACTTCTGGCTGCTGGGACTGCAGATCCTGGGCATCGCGTCTCTCGCCGCGGGCTTCAATTTCATCGTCACGATCCTCAACATGCGCGCCCCGGGGATGCGCATGCTGCGCCTCCCGCCGTTCACCTGGATGACGCTCATCACGCAGTTCCTCGTGATTACGGCATTTCCCGTGATCACCGTCGCGCTCGTGCTGCTGATGTTCGATCGCTTCTTCGGCACGCATTTCTTCGTGCCCCAGGGCGGCGGCGACCCGATCCTGTGGCAGCACCTGTTCTGGATGTTCGGGCACCCCGAGGTCTATATCCTGATTCTGCCCGCGATGGGCATCATCTCAGAAGTGCTCCCGACGTTCTCGAAGAAGCCATTGTTCGGCTATACCGTCGTCGTGTATTCGGGCGTGGTGATCGCGTTTCTCGGCTGGAGCGTGTGGAGCCACCACATGTTCTCGACCGGGCTGGGCCCCATCGCCGACTCGGTGTTCGCCGGTACCACCATGCTCATCGCCATTCCGACCGGTGTGAAGATCTTCAACTGGATCGGGACGCTCTGGGGTGGGCAGATCCGGTTCACGACGTCACTGCTCTTTGCGGTCGGGTTCATCGCGATGTTCATCATCGGCGGCCTGTCCGGCGTCTCGCACGCCGCCGCCCCCTCCGACCTGCAACAGACCGATACGTATTACGTCGTCGCGCACATCCACTATGTGCTGTTCGGCGGGACGATCCTCGGCCTGTTCGCCGGGATGTACTACTGGTGGCCCAAGATGACGGGTCGCATGCTCTCGGAACCGCTGGGCAAAGTGCACTTCTGGTTGACCATGATCGGCATGAATCTCGCCTTCTTCCCGATGCACTTCTCCGGATTGCTCGGCATGCCGCGCCGCATCTACACGTACTCGTCGGATCTCGGCGTGACGGGATTCAATCTGGCGTCGACGATCGGCGCATTCCTGATCGGTCTGGCGACGCTGGTGTTCTTCTGGAACCTGCTGCGCACCCGCTGGCAGCCGATGACGGCGCCCAGCAATCCGTGGGGCGGCGCGACGCTCGAATGGGCGATTCCGTCGCCGCCGCCCGTGTACAACTTCACCGTGATTCCCACGGTCGAAAGCCGAATGCCGCTGTGGCACACGGAGCGGCATGCCCCGATGCCAGCGCTGCCGGAGCGGCCGCCGGCACCGATTCACGTGCCGGGAGGGTCGTGGTGGCCCATGATCACCGCCATCGGTCTTCCCATCCTCGCGATCGCCGCGATCTCCCGGACGTTGCCGCTCGTGTTCGTGGGAGCGGCCGTGGTGATCGTGGGCATTTATCGGTGGGCCTACGAGCCCTTTGAGATGTAAATGACTCCTGCGCACACGCACGCAGCGCACCGCACGAGCATGGGGCTCGACAGCCGCAAGATGGCGTTCTGGGCTTTTATCGGCTCGGAGTGCCTGCTGTTCGGCTCGCTCATCTCGACGTACTTGGTCTATAAAGGAAGGAGTCTTACCGGTCCGTTCCCGCATGAGATCCTGAATATCCCGTTCACGTCGTTCAGCACGTTCGACTTGTTGATGTCGAGCCTGGCGATGGTGCTCGCGCTCGCCGCGGTCCAACGCGGCGATATGAAACAGGGGAAGCTCTGGTTGCTGGTGACCGCGCTGCTCGGCCTGGTTTTCCTGGGCGGTCAGTTCTGGGAGTTCAGTCACTTCGTGCATGAGGGCCTGGGTCTCACGACGAACCTCTTCGGCTCGACATTCTACGTGCTGACGGGAACGCATGGCGCCCACGTGACGGTCGGGGTGATCTGGCTGCTGACACTGTGGGTGCAGGCGCTCCGCGGGAAGCTCGGCCCGGCGAACGCGATGACCGTCGAGATCACGGGGTTGTACTGGCACTTCGTGGACGTCGTTTGGATCGTGATCTTCACGGTCGTGTACCTGATTCAGTGAGAGGAAGAGCATGAGCGAGCAGGCGCACGCGACGACGGGCACCTACCTGCGGGTCGCCGCGATCCTCGTGATGATCACGCTGATCGAGGTGGGCATTTTCTACGTGCCGACGTTCCAGACGGTGCTCGTGCCGGTGCTGCTGTTCCTTTCCGCGGTCAAGTTCACGCTGGTCGTGATGTTCTACATGCATCTCAAGTTCGACAATCGTTTCTTCGCGTTTCTTTTCGGTGGCCCGCTGCTCCTTGGCGTCGCGGTCGTCGTGAGCCTCCTGTTCATCTTCTATGGCGCGCTCCGGCTGCGTACGGGGACGTGAGCGCGTGGAATAAGTGGGATCTACATCCCAGCGTCGTTATCGGGCTCGTCCTCCTGGGCGGGCTCTATGTCTATTTAGGCGGTCTCCGGTCGGCACGTCGGCACGTCGCGAGCTTTTTCGGGGCGCTCGTCGTGCTGTTCCTGGCACTCAACGGTCCGCTCCACAACCTCTCCGACACGTATCTGTTCAGCGCCCACATGGCGCAGCACCTGCTGCTCACGCTGGTATTCCCGCCGCTATTGCTGTATGGCACCCCGGCGTGGGTCGTCCGGCCGTTCCTGCGGCCCCGCGCGGTGATAGCCGTGGCTCGAGTCGTGACGCGGCCGCTGGCAGCGGCGCTGTTGTTCACGGGGCCGATCGTAATCTGGCACGCGCCCGCGCTCTACGAAGCGGCCCTGCGCCATCACAACCTCCACATCCTCCAGCACCTCGTGTTTCTCACGACGGCCGTCGTCATGTGGTGGCCGGTGCTCTCGCCGGTGCCGGAGCTTCCCAGGGCGCAGCACCTGGTGCAGATGCTGTATCTGTTCTTGCTGGGGATTCCGATGTCGGTGACCGGTGCGCTCATCACGCTCTCCGACTCGGTGCTCTATCCGTTCTACGCCGCTGCGCCTCGGGTGGGAGGACTCTCGCCGCTCGACGATCAACAGATCGGTGGATTGCTGATGTGGGTGTTGGGTGGATTGATGCTGTGGATCGTGCTGACGGTGATCTGGTTCAGATATTCGGTGTGGGACCAACGAGGCGATGCGGAAACCGACGTCCCGGAGGAGGCCTACGGCGTGCGGCGTTAAAACGTGCGGCGTGCGGCGCAGAAATGAGGGTTTCGTGCATACGCCGCACGCCCCACGCCGCACGTTATTCCCCGTCCTCCGTCTCCCCCAGCGGATGCCGTCTCAACTCCTCGCCGATCCGCGGGTGCTCCCGCCAGAGGTAATAGCCCATCGCGAGCGCCGCCAACCCGTTCCCAATGGCCACGTTCCACCACGCGAGATATCCGAGGAGCGGCTTCGCCAGCAGCGCGACCAGGATGTAGAACCCCACCTCGAAGAAGCAAAACCCCACTACCACGAGAAACAGGGTCGACGGCGCGTACTCGACTTCCGCCGCTAACGCTGCGGCGATGCAGCCGACGACCACGAACGCACTGACGTGAATCATGGTGTAGCCAAAGATGCGAGCGGGCTCCATCACGACGCTCCCCGTTCCCGACGCGCCCCAGAACACGGCGCTGCCGAGCATCGCGGGCGTGAAGAACGGATGGCCATTGATCGAGTCGATGATCAGAAACCAGACTGCTACGGTGGCGGCGCCGATGCACCCGGCGATGAAGCCTTCGCGAAGAATGCGATTCAAGTCCATTGCGGGCTGAATATATCGCCGGGCCGAGTGCGTGCTAGATTAGGCTCCCATGACGCGGCGTCCGCTGTTCTATGGTCTCTGTTTGCTCGTCGGCAGTTTGCTCTTTGGGATCGCGGGCCTCAATCATCCACTCCTCTCCGGTGAAGGCGCCGCCCAGCTCGCGACCGTGGCGCGAACCAGTGCGTGGCGCCTGATTCACTGGTTGCTGCTCTTCGGCCTGGCATTCATGTACACGGGCCTGGTCGGCGTCGCGCTACGGCACACCGATACCGCCGGTTCGACGCCCGCCCGCGCGGGAGTCGCCGTAGGCGCGCTCGCCTTCTCCGTGTGGTCGATCAATATCCTGTTCATGGTGGGCGCCGGTTGGCAGCTCGCGCACGCCTATACGGCTTCTGATGCGGGGTTGACCGGCACCCGCGCCGTGTTCGTCTACGACATGCTCCATCCCATGGGTCTCGCGGCCGAGCGCCTCGCGACGTTCATGCTGGGCTTGGTGGCCTACATGTTCGGCTGGACGATTCGCAACGGCGCGATCTGGCCGAAGTGGCTCGCGTGGATCGCGTGGGGAGTGGCGGTGGTGGATGGGGCCGTGGCCGTCGTGTTCAGCGAGTTCTCACCCAATCTGTACTACGCCCAGGCCCTCTTCGTCGTCTGGCTGGCGGCGGCCGCCGTGGTGATGCTGGCGGACCGCCGTCAGCCTCAAAGCTGATCCGTCAGTTGGCGCGGAGCCGCACGATCCGCTGCTGCCAGCCGCCGTCGGGCGTGCTCGACAAGACGGTGAGCGTGACAATGTCGCCGCGCTTCACACCGGCCAACGCCTGACGCAGCTCGGCACGTGATCCCGTCTGGACTCCGTTCACCTTCAAGATGACGTCCGGGTAACCCTGACTCGCGTCCGCCAGGCGCTGGTATGCCGGCCCCTCGGGTGACACCTGCGAGACGATCAGGCCGCCGCCGGACCGCATGACCTGACGGAGATCCTGATCGCGCGCATTATCCTGCGACAGCGGCTCGACCGAGATGCCGAGCGTCTTGTCCATCGGCGCCGATTCGCGCGAGCTGGCGCCATCATCATTGCTGGAGATTTCTTCGGGCTGACTCGCGGGAGCGGCCGTGAGTCGCACCGGAATCGTTATGCGAATGCCGCCCTTCCGAACCACGGTGACCTGCACGATCTCGCCGGGCTTCTTGAAGCCGACGCGCTGCTGGAGCTGCGGGACGGACTCAATCGACTGCCCGTCCACGGCCACGATGACGTCGCCCTCCTGAATGCCCGCGCGTTTCGCCGGCGAATTGTCAGGCGGATTGAACACATCGACGACCACGCCCCTGATCTCGGGCAGCTTCGCATTTTCGGCGTCTTCCGGCGTGATCGGCCGGATCTGGACGCCGATCACGGCCCGTTCCACGTGACCCGTCGAGATCAGTTGCGTCATCACGGTGCGGGCGAGGTTGATCGGGATGGCAAACCCGTAGCCGGCATAGAATCCGGTCTCACTGGCGATGGCCGAATTGATGCCGATGACCTCGCCACGCACGTTGACCAGCGGCCCTCCCGAGTTTCCGGGATTGATCGCCGCGTCCGTCTGAATGAAATCCTGAATCGCGTAGCGGCTCTGGTTGAGCCCGGCCAGCAGCCTCCCCTTCGCGCTCACGATTCCCGCGGTCACGGTGAACGTGAACGCCTCTCCCAGCGGGTTACCGATCGCGAGCACCCAGTTGCCGATCTTCGTCGAGTCGGCGTCGCCGAGGCGCACGGTGGGCAATCCGGTTGTTTGGATCTTGATGACGGCGACGTCCGTGCTCGGGTCCGTACCGACTGTCTTGGCGGTGAATTCACGATTGTCGAGCAGCCGGACCGTTACGCGGTCTGCACCCTGGACGACGTGGTTGTTCGTGAGGATGTAGCCGTCCTGCGAAACGATGAAGCCCGACCCCGAGCCCTGCTCGATCTGGGGGCGGCGCGGGATCTGGAAGAAATCCTCGAAGCCCGGAGGCAAGCGACGATTGGTGACTCGCTCCCGCCGCTCGGACTTGATGAATACGACCGCCGGCTTCACATGCTCGGCGACATTGGCGAACGCTTCGCCCAGGTCGACTGCCGCCTTCGCCTGGGGTAGCGGCCGGCTCGTGTCCTGCAATACCGACCGCACCGCTGCTTCACCTCGCGACGGGAGCCGAAACGCCGAGGCGAATGCCAGGCCCAGCGCAAACGCCAGAGTCACCAACATACCGAACTTCAACCAGTCCCGCGTCTTCACCGACATCAGCGCCCCCTTTTAAGACTTCTTGGATTTGTCATCGTCCATGATTTCGTAATCGGCATCGACGACCTTCTCATCCTTCTTTGCCTCGGCTCCGGGCTGCCCGTCGCCGGTGCCGCCCGGCGCGCCTGCTTCGGCGCCGGCCGTACCGGTCCGAGCGTAGAGCGAGGCGCCTGCCGCTGAATATGCCTGCTGGAGCTCTTCAAGTGCTTTGCTGATTTCGTCAGCATTGCCGCTGCGCAGCGCCGCCTGGGCGGACTGGATGGCGGCATCGAGCCGCGACTTGAGACCGGGCTCGAGCTTCTCGACCCAATCCTTGGACTCCTTTTGCACCTGGTACACCATGTTATCGAGCCGGTTACGCTGCTCGATCACATCGCGCCGCTTCTTGTCCTCCGCCGCGTGCGCTTCGGCGTCCTTTACCATCTTGTCGATGTCCTTGTCGGCGAGCCCGGACGACGCTTCGATCCGGATCTTCTGCTCCTTACCCGTCGCCTTGTCCTTGGCGGAGACGTGGAGGATGCCGTTGGCATCGATGTCGAACGTCACTTCGACCTGCGGCACGCCGCGCGGAGCCGGCGGAATCCCGGTGAGCTGGAATTTCCCGATGGTCCGGTTGTCCTGCGCCATCTGCCGCTCGCCCTGCAACACGTGGATCTCGACCGTCGTCTGATTGTCCTCGGCCGTCGAGAAGACTTCCGACTTCTTCGTCGGAATGGTCGTGTTCCTCGGGATGAGCACCGTCGTGACGCCGCCGAGTGTCTCGATACCGAGCGACAATGGCGTTACGTCCAGCAACAGCACGTCCTTCACCTCGCCCGCGAGCACGCCACCCTGAATCGCGGCTCCGATCGCCACCACTTCGTCGGGGTTCACGCCCTTGTGCGGCTCCTTGCCGAAGAAGCTCTTGACTATCTCTTGGACCTTCGGCATGCGCGTTTGGCCACCGACCAGGATCACTTCATCGATGTCGCCAGGCTTGAGGCCGGCGTCGGTCAGCGCCTGTTGCATCGGCGGCATGGTCCGCTTGACCAGATCGTCCACGAGCTGCTCGAGCTTGGCGCGCGTGAGCGTGAGGTTCAGGTGCTTCGGGCCTGACTGATCGGCCGTGATGAAGGGGAGATTGATCTCCGTCTGCATGACGGTCGACAGCTCCATCTTGGCCTTCTCAGCGGCTTCCTTCAGCCGCTGCAGCGCCATCGGGTCCTTCGAAAGATCAATTCCCTGATCGCGCTTGAACTCGCCCACCAACCATTCCATGACGCGGGCGTCGAAATCGTCGCCGCCCAGGTGGGTGTCCCCGTTGGTGCTCTTGACCTCGAACACGCCTTCGGCGAGCTCGAGGATGGAGATATCGTATGTACCGCCGCCCAGGTCGTAGACGGCGACCTTCTCTTCCTTCTTCTTATCGAGTCCATAGGCGAGCGCGGACGCGGTCGGCTCGTTGATGATCCGGACCACGTCGAGGCCCGCGATCTTGCCGGCGTCTTTCGTCGCCTGCCGCTGGGAATCGTTGAAGTACGCGGGGACGGTGATGACTGCCTTCTCGACCTTGTGGCCGAGGTAGTCTTCCGCCGTCTGCCGCATCTTCTGAAGGATCATCGCCGAGATCTCGGGCGGCGAGTACTGCTTGCCGCTGACCTCGACGACGGCGAGGCCGTTCTGGCCTCGAACGACTTTATAAGGGACGCGCTTGATCTCTTCACCGACTTCCTCGATGCGCCGTCCCATGAACCGTTTGATGGAGAAGACCGTGTTCTGCGGGTTGGTCACCGCCTGCCGCTTGGCTACCTGCCCAACGAGTCGCTCACCGTCTTTCGTGAAGGCGACCACCGACGGGGTTGTACGCCCGCCTTCGGCGTTGGGGATGACGACGGGATCGCCACCTTCCATGACCGCGACGACGGAATTGGTGGTCCCGAGGTCAATACCGATGATCTTCTCAGCCATAACGTTCAGCTCCTGATAGGGATTTGATGCCGGCCAGATGCCGCAGGTCGCACAAGGCAAGCATCATGCCCTGATTCGCTGCCAAAGAGGCAGGAAGGACGACTCAATTTATACCGAAACCAGGAAAGGGTCGTAAGCGTTTGAGTGTCAATTCCATGAGCACAGCTCTGCGTTTTACTCGCGCCGCGTTCGGGGCGGTTCAGCGTGCATCGCCCGGGCTCGCGGCGCGGTGGGCGGAACGGCTGTTCTGCTCGCCGCCCCGCCGCGCCATCAGCGAGCGCATGGCGGCATGGCTGGCTGGCGGGCGGCGGTTCGACCTGATGGTTGCCGGCCGGCGGGTGGCGGCCTGGTCCTGGGGCGACGGTGGGCCCGGCGTGCTGCTCGTCCACGGATGGGGCAGCCGCGGCGCACGGTTCGTTGATCTCGGCGGGGCGCTGCTCGCGAGTGGGTTCCGCGTGGTCACGCTCGACGCGCCGGGACACGGAGTCTCCTCCGGCCGTCTCAGCTCAGGCCCGGAATTCGCTCGCGCGACGCTCGCGGTCGCCACAGCAGTCGGTCCCGTGAGTGCCGTGGTAGGGCATTCGCTCGGCGGCTTCGCCTCAGCGCTCGCGATCGAGCGTGGCCTTGCCGCGCGCCGCGCGGTGTTCATTGCACCGTCTGCGAACGTGAATACCTACAGCGTCCAGTTCGCGTCGCTGCTCGGCGTCCGGGATCCCGTGATGGCATCCATGCGAGAGCGGCTGGAGCGCCGCCTGGGCTTCGAATGGAAACGATTGGATGTCCCACGGTTTGCGCCCACAATGCAGATTCCGCTGCTGGTGATTCACGACCGTGATGACCGGGAAGTGCGCTGGGACGACGGCGCGGCGATTGCCGGCGCGTGGCCTGGTGCGCAGCTCGTGACGACGACGGGACTGGGACATCACCGCATCGTCAGCGACGGCGGTGTGATCCAGCAGGTGCTCGCTTTTCTCAAGTAGCCTCCGCCCGAACTTTGTCGCAGCGTCTGTCGTTCGAGCATAGTCCCGACCATGGAGACACGATGACTCGAACACACAAGCGGGCGCCCGACTTCCAGCTGCCGAGCGCGCCTGATAAACAACTGTCCCTGAAGGCGCTGCGCGGTCGTCCGGTGATTCTGGCGTTCTATCCGGCCGACTGGAGTCCGGTCTGCGGCGATCAGTTGGCGTTGTACAACGAGGTTCTTCCGGAATTCGAGAAGTACGGGGCGCAGTTGGTTGGTATTTCCGTGGACGGTCCGTGGTGTCACGCCGCCTACCGCGACTCGCGCAAGCTGCGCTTTCCGTTGCTCGCGGACTTCGAGCCGAAAGGCGAAGTCGCGCGACGCTATGGGGTCTACGATCCGCAGTCAGGAACGACCCAGCGCGCGCTCTTCGTCCTCGATAAGGATGGCGACATCCGATGGCGCTACGTCTCTGATCCGGCGGTGAACCCCGGAGCCGACGGGATTCTCGCGGCTCTGGGGCAGCTCAGCCAATCGGGAGCCGCGCATGAGCCGGCGTGACAATCGAGCACAGTTGACACCGCCAGTGGGACCGCGCGACCACGCGGCCGGCCCGACAGACGCCCCGCTGACCTTGGTCGAATACGGTGACTACCAGTGCCCGCACTGTGGCAGGGCGTACCCGATCGTCAAGGACGTGCAGCGGGCGCTCGGTACCAAGCTGCGATTTGTGTTTCGCAACTTTCCTCTGACCCAGATCCATCCCGAGGCGGAGCACGCCGCGGAGGCGGCCGAGGCGGCCAGTGCGCAGGGCGGCTTCTGGCAGATGCACGATCGCTTATTCGAGCGGCAATTCGCCTTGGACGATGACCACCTCGTGGAGTATGCCGCCGAACTGGGCCTCGACGCCGACCGGATCCGCGGCGAGCTCGAGGCTGGAACGCACACTCCGCGGGTACGCGATGACTTCATGGGCGGGGTGAAGAGCGGCGTGAACGGCACGCCGACGTTCTTCATCAACGGCGTCCGCTACGACGGGAGCTGGGATCGGGAGTCGCTGCTGGCGGCGTTGCAGACTCTAGTTCCGTAGATTGTCGGCATGTTTCCGTACCGCGACGAGAACCCCACCGAGCGACCCGCGATCATCACGGTCGCGATCATCATCGCCAACGTTCTCGTCTTCCTTCTGCTGCAGGGCGCCGGTGCGCAAGGGCCCCTCGCGCGATCCGTCTGCGAGCTAGGCCTCATCCCCGGCGAAATCCTGCAGAGTGTCAAGCCCGGCAGCGGCGTCGCGCTCGCCCCGGGCATCGTCTGTATGGTCGGGACGGCGCCGAAGTACTTCACGATCATCACGTCGATGTTCACGCACGGCGGCTGGTTTCACTTGTTCGGCAACATGCTGTTTCTGTGGGTGTTTGGAAACAACATCGAAGACGCGACGGGCCACGGGAAGTTTTTGATTTTCTATCTCTTGTGTGGGATTGCCGCCGCGGCGACGCAGACGCTCATCAGCCCGCATTCGATCGTGCCGATGGTGGGAGCCTCAGGGGCGATCAGCGGTGTGTTGGGAGCATACCTCCTGCTGTATCCGCGCGTGCGCGTTCACACGCTGATCATCCTGCCCATCTACATCACGACAGTCGCGCTCCCCGCGTGGGTCATGCTCGGCTACTGGGCGCTGCTGCAGCTCCTCAGCGGGCTGGGGAGCCTCACGCAAGTCGAGCAGGGTGGGGTGGCGTTCTTTGCACACGTTGGCGGGTTCGTCGCGGGACTGCTCCTGGTGCGCGTGTTCGCTTCCGACGAGGTGCTCCGGCGCCGGCCGACGCAGCCGGCGACGTACTATCGCTATCGCACCGACTAGCCTTCCGCGTGGTGTTTGATCGATTTTCCCTCGACCAGGAAGACGACGTCCTCGGCAATGTTCGTCGCGAGGTCCGCGACCCGCTCGAGGTTCCGGCTCACCAGAAATAGCTCCATCGCCGTGCCGATGATGTGCGGGTCCTCCATCATGTGCGTCAGCAGGATCCGAAACATCGACTGGTGCAGGGCGTCGACGCTGTCGTCGCGGCGGCAAATGGCGCGACCGGCCTGGGCATCGCCCCGCACGAAGGCGTCGAGCGCGTCGGCCAGCATCGTGCGCGCCTGACGCGCCATCTCGAGGAGCTCCGGCTCGGGCACGATCGGCCGGGCCGCCAGCAGGCGCTCCGCCGATTGCGCGATGTTGACCGCGTGATCGCCCACGCGCTCCAGATCGTTGGAGATCTTCATCGCCGCGGTGAGGAAGCGGAGGTCGCGGGCCATCGGCTGTTGCGTCGCGAGCAACCGAATGACCGTCTCCTCGACCTCGAGCTCGAGATGGTCGACTTCTTTGTCGCCTGCGATGACCTCGCGAGCCTTATCGCCGTCGCGCTGCAGCACGGCCTCCACTGATGCGGCGAGCGCGGCCTGCGCCTCGCCCGACATGTTGAGCAGGGCGACTTTGAGCTCGGAGAGCTCGTCGTGGAAATGGCGATGAGTCGTCGCTTGCGCGTTCATCCGAACCTTCCTGTGATATAGGCCTCGGTCCGTTCGTCGATCGGCCGGGTGAACACCTGCTCCGTTTCGCCGAATTCGACCAGCTGGCCCACGTAGAAAAAGCCCGTGTAGTCCGAGACACGTGCCGCTTGCTGCATGTTATGCGTCACGATGACGATTGTGTAGGTCTTTTTCAGCTCGACGAGCAGCTCTTCGATCCGCTGCGTCGCGATCGGATCCAGCGCCGAGCAGGGCTCGTCCAGCAGCAAGACTTCCGGTTCGTTCGCAAGCGCGCGCGCGATGCAGAGGCGCTGCTGCTGACCTCCCGAGAGCGCGGTCCCCGGCTCCCGCAACCGACTGGACACCTCGTCCCAGAGCGCCGCCTGGCGCAGCGCGCGCTCCACGCGGTCCGGAAACTCACGCGGCGCCGCCATGGCGTTCAGGCGCGGGCCATAGGCCACGTTATCGTAGACCGATTTGGGGAAGGGATTGGGCCGCTGGAACACCATGCCGATCCGGCGCCGCAGGGCAACGACGTCCATGCCTGGCGCGAAGATCGATCCGCCGTCGAGCAGGATATCGCCTGTACGGCGCGCTCCCGGCGTCAAGTCATGCATGCGATTGATCGACCGCAAGAATGTCGTCTTGCCACAGCCCGATGGCCCGATCAACGCGGTGATGGCATGTGGCGGAATGGCGATCGTCACGTCGTGCAGCGCATGGTTGGCGCCGTACCAAAAATTGTAGGCGCGGGACTCGACGACAGGCGTCGGACTGTCGGACTGCCGGACCGTCGGACTGACAGACGCAGTACGGTCCGACCCCTTCGCTGCGCTCAGGGCAGGCTGTCCGACCGTCCGACCGTCCGACGCAGTCGTTGTCATCCAAACCGTCCGGTGATGTAAGCCTCAGTCTGCTCGACCTTCGGCTTCGTGAAGAGCTCGTTCGTCTTGCCGACCTCGATCAAGCTGCCGAGATACATGAACGCGGTGTAATCCGACACGCGCGCGGCCTGCTGCATGTTGTGCGTCACGATCACGATCGTGTACAGGCGGTTGAGTGCGTGGCAGAGCTCCTCGATACGCTGCGTTCCCGCCGGATCGAGCGACGCCGTCGGCTCGTCGAGCAGCAGGATCTCGGGTTGTGGAGCCACCGCGCGCGCAATGCACAGCCGTTGCTGCTGGCCGCCCGAAAGCGCCAAGGCGCTGGTGTGCAGGCGGTCTTTCACTTCGTCCCAGAGCGCCGCTTGCTGCAAGGCTCGCGCAACCGCGTCATCGACGTCCGAGCTCCGCCGGCGGCCATTCACCCGCAGCCCCGCCGCGACATTGTCGTAGATCGACATGGTGGGAAAGGGCGTGGGGCGCTGGAACACCATCCCGATTCGGCGGCGCAGCTCGACGGGACTCACGTCGTCCGCATAGATGTTCACGTTGTCCAACAGCACGTCACCCTGAACGCTCGCCCCGGGGGTCAGCTCGTGCATCCGATTCAGGCAACGGAGCAGGGTACTCTTGCCGCATCCCGACGGACCGATGATCGCCGTGACGATATGGGCGGGAAACAAGAGTGAGACGTCGCGCACGGCGCGGTGCTGGCCGAACAGCGCGGTGAGATGCGCGGCCTCGAGGCGCAGCCGGGTATTAGCGGATGCGACCATAGCGTTGCCGCGTGACCCAGCGGGCGGTGATGGAAATGATCAGCACGAGTCCCATGAGCACGAGCGCGGACGCCCACGCCAGACGATGCCATTCGTCGAAGGGGCCCGTCGCATACACGTAGATCTGCAGCGACAGAGACTGCATCGGCTGCGTGATGGCCACGGAGAAGTTCAGATTGCCAAGTGCGGTGAACAGGAGTGGGGCGGTCTCGCCGGCAATTCTTGCGATCCCCGCGAGGCACCCCGTGACGATTCCGCCGAGCGCTGTGCGCGCCACGATCTCGAGCGACGTGCGCCAGCGCGCGTATCCGAGCGCGAGCGCCGCCTCGCGCAACGAATGCGGCACCAGGCGCACCATTTCTTCCGTCGTACGCGCGAGCATCGGAATCATCAAAATCGCCAAGGCGACGCTGCCCGCGAGCGCCGAATACCCGTGCGTCGGCCGGACGATGAATGTCCACGCCACGATGCCGACCACGATCGACGGAGTGCCGTTGAGCACATCGGCAATGAACCGCACCACGAAACCGAGCCGCCCGGACCCGTACTCGGCGAGGTACAGCCCGGCTGCTACACCGATCGGTACCCCGATCAACGCGGCGAGACCGACGATGATGCCCGTACCCACGATCGCGTTGGCGACACCGCCTCCCGACTGCCCAGCCGGCACGGGACTCTTCGTAAAGAAGGCCCAATCGATGGACGACGCGCCCTTCAGCACGAGATTGCCGAGAATGAGCAGCAGCGCGAGCACCGCGGTGAACGACAGCACCACCACCACGGCGGTCATCGCGCGGCTGGCGAGATGACGGCGGAGCACGCGGCCGCTCATAGCGCTCGACTCCCTACCGCCTGGCCGCGCGCCACACGCCAGATCAGGACCCGCGCGATGGCGTTGACCGCGACTGTGAGTACGAAGAGGATCAATCCGACTTCGAACAAGGCCGACTGGTACAGGTTGGTGGTGGCTTCACTGAACTCGTTGGCGATCGCCGCCGCCATCGTGTACGCGGGTTGCAGAAGCGAGACGCCGATGTCGTGCCGGTTCCCGATGAGCATCGTGACGGCCATCGTTTCACCGAGCGCGCGACCGAGGCCCAGGATGACGGCGCCGATCAAGCCGGCGCGACCGTAGGGCAGCACGGCGGACCGCACGGCCTCCCAGCGTGTCGCGCCCATCGCGAGTGCCGCCTCGCGCTGGCTCGCCGGCACCGCCAGCAGAACCTCGCGCGAGACGGCCGCGATGTACGGGACGATCATGATGGCGAGAATGACGCCGCCGGCGAGCAGCGAGTTGCCATAGAACACACCCTGCAGGAACGGCGTCCAGCCAAGCACCGCCTTGAGCGGCGGCACGACGTGCGCTCGCAAGAAAGGAATCAGCACAAAGATCCCCCAGGTGCCGTACACGACGCTCGGAATCGCGGCAAGGAGCTCCACGAGGAATGCGACCGGCTGGCGCAGCCAGCCGGGCGAAAACTCGGTGAGAAAAATCGCCACGCTGAGCGCGAGCGGGACGGCGATCAGCAGCGCGAGCACCGACGACGCCAGCGTTCCGAAGATCATCGGCGCCGCGCCGTAGATCTCGGCCACGGGGTCCCAGGTCGAGGTCCACAGGAAGGTCGGACCGAATCGCTTCAAAGCGGGCAGTGCGCCGGTAAACAGGACGCCGAGAATGATGAGGATGAGGAGCGGCAGGCCGAGTGCGAAGCCCGTCAGGACGCGTCGATAGATGCGGTCACTGCGATCTGTGGCGTGAAGCGACTGCGGGCGGGCGAGGCGCTCGACAGGGAGGCTGGTCATCGCCGGGGGAAACCTACCGGCGGCTCACGGCGTGTCCGTCACAACGGTGTAACGGAATTGTCACCACAAAGGAAACACCCCCGGCGCCCCCAACTACACACCGGGAGGTGTCCTATGGTCTAGAGAACGGAGCGACCAGCAGCCTTGATAGACTTGAGGCGAGCCTCGATCCACGGGTGCAGCTCCCTGGGCAGCGGGGCATAGCCGAGCTGCGGCGCCTTCGCCTGGCCGTCGCTCTCTGCCCACCAAATGAACTGCACCAGCGCCCGCGCCTTGACGGTGTCGCTGTACGACTTGTGTACCAGCAACCACGTAAACGTCGAGATCGGATAGGCCTGGGCTCCGGATGAGTTGGTGACGGACACCCGGAAGTCGGTGTTCGGGCCCATGTCTTTCATCGCACCGGCTGCAGCCGCCGTGACAGCGGCGAGGCTCGGCGTGATCCAGTTGCCCGAGCTGTTGCGCAGCGTGCCGTACTGGATTTTGTTGGTGGTTGCATAGGCCAGCTCGACATACCCGATGGCGCCCGGCGTCTGACTCACGGTGGCGGAAACGCCTTCACTGCCACGCCCGCCCAGACCGACCGGCCAGTTCACCGACGTTCCTTTTCCCACCTTCTGCTGCCACTCGGGGCTCACCTTGGCGAGGTAGTCCGTGAAGGCGAACGACGTACCGGACCCGTCAGCGCGGTGCACGACGACGATGTCGCTGGCGGGAAGCGTGACGCCCGAGTTGCCGCTCGCGAGCCGCGCGTCGTTCCACTTGGTGATCTTGCCGAGGAAGATGTCCGCCAGGACGTCAGGCGTGAACTTCACGGCTTGCGAGACGCCCTGGAGGTTGTAGATGATCACGACGGCGCCCATCACAGTCGGAATGTGGAGCGCGTTGCCGCCGATCGCGGCGATCGCCGAATCGGTCATCGGCGCGTCCGACGCGCCGAAGTCGACCGTGCCATCGGAGAACTGGCGAATGCCGCCGCCCGAGCCGATCGATTGATAGTTCAGTTTCACGTCGGGATGCGCCTGGTTATAGGTCAGCATCCAGTCCGAATAGATGATGTTCGGAAACGTCGCCCCAGCGCCATTCAGCTGGACTTGCGCGAGAGCTGCCGCTGGTAACGCGGCAAGCAAGAGCAGAAGAGACTTCATGAGTGTGTGTTCTCCGTGTGCGTTAGAACGTGAACTGCGCCTGGAAGTACGCCTGCGACCGCGTGGCCTCGAGCGCCGGAGTCGGCGTGCCGCCCTGATACGTGAGCAAGTCGACATCGGCGAGCAGCCGGAGGTTCGGCGAGAGCTGGTACGAGGCGCCGCCGATGACGCGAGTCAGCCGGTTGTTGCCGACGTTGGTGTTCGGGTCCGTCAAGTCGACGCGGGCCAACACCGCCGCCTTCGAGTTCGTGAAGTGATAGACGCCGAAGAGGCTGGCGACTGAGCCTGGGGCCTTGGCGACCACGGGCGGCCCCGTCGTGCTGTCCCTCGTCACTGCGTATTCACCCGCCAGGGTGACCTGCTTCGTCTTGTACGAAACCATGCCGAGTAACCGGCTGCGCTGACCGCCGGTCGTGGGCTTGCCGTATTGGCCATACGCGGTGATGCGCAGTCCACCAACGCGGCTGGCGTCATCGGTCGGCTTGACGCGTACGGAGACGCGACCCATGAGGTCCTTGCGTTTGTCGCCGGTCCCGCCGCTGTAGCTCTCGCCGTTGTAGATGCCCACCTGCATGTTGACGCGGTCGGCGTTCCAGTTACCGTCCACGCCGAGACCGAAGTCCGACGATGAGAGGTAGCCGCCACGCTCCATCGCCATCTGCCCCTGCATGCGGTAGTCCCACAGTGCCTCTTCCCAATCGATGAAGGGCGTATGGATTTGGCCGAGTTTGTACGTGAGCGAGCTGCCCTGCGGCGTGTACGCGACAAACGCATACTTCAGGCGATAGCGCAGTGAGTTGTCACCGCCCCCGACGCGCTGGATGTCCGCGGTGATCCGTGTGCTGACGCCGCCGGAGAAGCGGGCAAGGACGTTGATGTAGGCCCGGGTCACGTCGAAGTTGTTGTTGTGGTTGGCACTGTCTTTGAGCTGATAGAGGTACTGCAGATAGGAAACGCCGCTGACGGTGACCTGTGGTGCCTGTGGGGCTTGAGCCTGCGCGCTGAGGCCGGTGGCCGACATCGCGCTGAGGGCGCCTGCCGCGGCGAGGCTCAACAGTGGTCGTACGTGCACGGTGTGACTCCTCGAAAAGGTGAATGTGCTGGGCACCCAAGAGTCGCGTCTGCATATCACCGAACAGCAGTACGAATGTCACGGCTCTGTAACAGGCGCAGATAGCCGAGCCAAACCAGCCTCGGCTACCTGGGCACCCGAACGGTCGGCCGTGCAATCCGCCGCCGGGCACATGTTCGAACGGCTAATGCAGTATGAGAAGCGCGGCGCCGATGGCGGCAATCAGGCCCAGTAGCGCTCCGCCTATCACGTCGCCGACGTGATGGACGCGCAGGCTCACCCGGGACGCAGCGATCAGCGCCGCCAGCGGCAACAACAGCGGGGCGAGCACCGGATGCGCGATCGCGATCGTTCCGCCCACCGCGCTCGCCGCCGCGGCGTGCCCCGATGGGAAGGAGAACGGATCGGGCAGATCGATGAGCGCGAG
>Ga0209161_10001273_pt1 | contig 20780 bp, 31 predicted proteins | sample GraSoiAngelo_155_FD_186169 | JGI IMG/M metagenome (GOLD analysis project Ga0209161, IMG submission 186169) | Grasslands soil microbial communities from the Angelo Coastal Reserve, California, USA - 14_1009_13_30cm (SPAdes) (version 2) | ecosystem: Environmental > Terrestrial > Soil > Grasslands... | reverse complement strand
TCTTCTGGTCCAGGACGGTAGCGTTCATGAGCGCTCTTTTCAGAACGTACTCGACAGTACCGGCCTCTAGGAAGCCCGATTCTCCAGCGACGGCGAGTGCTTCTCTCATTCCTTTCAATAGTATTCGAGGAGCGTTTTCTGGCGTGACATATCCAGCTTCTGTTGATAGGTTGAGGGCGTTGTTGATTCCCATGAGCACATCGTTCTTGTAGGAAGGCAGGTCAAAGGCCATGTCTTCTGGTCGAAGTATTGTTCCATTGTCAAACGCAACCGCTAGACTCAGTCCGGCTTCCATCGGCTTTAGTCCGAGCTTTGAGAGGACGGAAGCCATCTTCGCTGTAATCTGATCACCTTTGCGGGCTACTACGGAGTCTGTTGCGACCCATATGCTTCCGCCTTCAATTTTTGTCTTGACTCTGATCTCTCCAAACTCGCTGATGACGGGCCCGGGTGGGAGTCCTGTGTTGCCGGCCGGTATCATGATTTCACCGGTAGCTATGTCTCCGGCCTTGGCGGGGACCCTGACCTTGCTCTTGTCTAGAAGGATGATTAACGCGTACGGGTTGAGTTCGGAGAAGAGAAGAATGTTTGATCCTGTAAGGTCCTTGACGAACTCTCCGAGCTTTCCATCTTTGGAATCTGACAATTCAACAGATTTCCGCAGGAGATTGTTCTTGGCCACGATCATCGTGACCCGGTCGCGTAAGCGTTTCCGTAGCTCGTGAATCTGGGAGGATCGAACCTTCGTAAGGTCGGCTGCGGCGATTACTGGATATTTTGAGAGGAGGCCCTGCAGCTCGGCGAGCGACTCTTTCTTCCACTGAGCTATTTTTCGAGTCGACAGAGAGTATCAGACCTGTGTTGTTTCGACCTTTACCAGCGGTCCCATAGTGGTCTTGACTGCGACTGACTTGATGTTCTTTGCTCCCTTTTCGAGTTTAGATTCTAACCGTGAGATTACTGTCTGAATGTTCTGCACCAGCACATCGTCAGACATGTCTTCGGTCCCTACTTTGGTCTGTATGACTGGCTGGTCTTTCATCTTGAGGCGGACGTTCTTTCTCTGACGTTTCAGAACGTCGTCGATGGGTGCTGTCGGTGGAATTGGGGTCGGCATCTTGCCTCTTGGTCCGAGCATCTGGCCCAGAGATTTACCCACTTGAGGCATGAGAGGTGCTTCGGCGACGAAAAAGTCGTAGTTCTGCGCGATCTTCCTGGCTGCTTTCTTATCGCGTGCCATTTTGTCAAGGTCTTCGCGGCCTATGACAATGTCCGCGCCGGCGTTTTTGGCTCGGACTGCGAGATCCCCGCCAGCGATGACTGCGACCTTTACCGTCTTGCTAGCCGCGGTTGGGAGTTCGAGTGACTCGTTGATCCTCTGTTCGGGTCTCTTCAGGTCAAGTTCTCGCAGCTTGACAGCTAATTCGACTGACTGGTTGAACTTCCGCTTCTCGCTCTTTCCTTTCATTTCGCCTATCGCTTTCGCGATGGCGTCTCGTGATACTGGCACTAGTCCTTTCTCCTATTCTCCTTTCAGAGCCTTCTCGTATAGCCCCTTTTCGACGTCCTTGATGAACTCTTTTGGCTCCTTAGAATCTACCGTGACCCCCATGCTGACGCAGGCACCCGCAACCTCTTTGACCGCGGCGACGACTGTCTTAGCATAGCTGTCGGTCCTCTTCATCTCGGCGATCTTCAGTATTTGCTGTGGACTAAGGTTTCCGACCTTAGTTGCTTTTGGTGTGCCAGACCCTTTCTCGACCCCTAGCTCTTTCACGATTAGTGCAGAGGTTGTCGGCGTTCCTACTTCAACGTCGAAGCTCTTGTCATCGACGTCGACGACCACTTTGACGGGGACCTTCATCCCCGAGTAGGCTTTTGTGATTTCGTTGATCTTGTTGACGATCTGGAGAACGTTAACTCCGAGTGGACCCAGGTTTGGTCCAAGGGGCGGGCCTGCTGTTGCTTTTCCCCCGTCTATTATTGCGTCAACTGTTTTCTTGTCGCCCAGAGTCCTCCCCTCTGCTCACAAGCTTGACGTAGTCGGCGTGGACAGTGATGGGTAGTGTTGCGAAGCCTTCTTCCAAGAGCTCGATCACGACCTCTTGTTTGACCTTGTCCACGTGCGTTATCTTTGCTCGCAGTCCTCGGAAGGGTCCACCGACCACTTCTACAAGGTTTCCAACGCTGAGTTCTTCGATGACTGGTTTTGTAACAATGAAGCGTTCGATTGCTTGAATTGAAACGACCCCTTTGGTTCTCGTACGGGCATGTCTGGTTCCGGCTATGGCTTCATCGACGAAGTGAGGCCCTGAAGCCTCGACGAAAATGTAGCCCTTGATGACCTCGGGGGCTAGAATAGCTGTGATAGGCAGTTTCTTTGGCTGAGCTCGACTGGCCATTAGGTCAACAACTGTACGTTCCTGGCCGCTCGTGGTGCGGACTGCGTAAATCGACGTTTTCTGAGTCTGAGTTGCCATTTAGTCAGTCTCCTTTTCAATTAGGGAGTAGGGGTTGTCTGGCTTTGGGGCAGGTTGTACAATCCTACAAGCCAGAACAGGATCCTGATGACGAAGCCTATCCCTCCGACAATCCCAACGCCTATCAGGCTTATCTTGATCAAGAGTGCTGTCTCTTCCCAGTCCGGTTTCTGGGCGACGTGAAACAGTCGCCTAGCTGATTGTAGGAAGGTCCTAGCGCCCATTACAAGCCCTCGATTATCGTCTCGGAAAGCGGCGGTCGTCCTTCCCTATTTAACTATACGATATCAGCATCTGACAATCTCGCGGTCAGCAGCGTCCAGACTAGATATGAGTCTGCGTCTATCGTTGCTGTGAAGCCCCTTCCAATCGACTATAGCAGTGTTACACGAGCCAGTTGTCTTGCTGAAAGTATCCGTAATCACTCGTTCCGATACTCCGCCGTCAAAGGAATGACTCGACACAAGATGACCGATTGCGTAGTTGCCTTCCATGCAGATGCGAGTATGCTTTGCCGAGTAGTGTGTTCCTCCGAACCCGACTGCGATCGGAGGGGTTTCTTCGACCTTTGTGGCGGCTGCCATTACCGCGTTAGCTGCAATCTCTCCCAGGACTGGGTCTGTCCATTCCTCTTCTCCGCTGCCAATTTCAACGAAACAGACTGGCATCGAGAGATTGGTTGGGCCATGGTGAGTTGCTTCCATCGTTATGTCGATCTGAACTCCTGCTTGTGATACTCCGGCCTTTAGGGCTCTCAAGGTGCGCCTAATAATTGACGGGTCTACGTACGAGACTTCCTCGGCGTTGCCTCCAAACTTCGCTTCCTTCGTCAGGTTGCCGGTTGCATGGACAGTCAACGCAGGTCTGCCAGATGAACTCACATGTTTAGAGACGAATATCACCTTAGAAACGTCGACGGGAATGTCGCTGGGTTCAGCGTATATTCCCAGCTTTTCGAGCATGACTAGACGGATGTTATCTTTCGAGTAAGTCTCGATTCCGTGGCCGGGTCCTTGCTCGAAACCATTCTTTGTTATGAGCGCTCGCGCGATATTAGCGGATGCGGGATCACGCCGGGATGAAACTATCAAGATAGAGCCTGCGCGCTGCATTGTCATCTGATTCTAACAGCCACTTGATTTCCTCTCGAAGGCTCTGCTTGGTCCAAGAGGGTCATGTTGGAAGTCGGGGGGAATCGAACAACTGACCATGAAACCAGATTTAAATCGCCCTGGTGAGATACTACGGGCAAGTGTAAAACCATGGTAGATCTTGAGATAACGTACTGCCAGCCTTGTGGTCATCAACCTCGTGCTGTCGAATTGGTAAATCAGCTCTTGGCGGAGTATGGAATGCCTCTAAACAAGAAGCTCACTGTGGCTCTGAAACCGGCGGACAGTGGAATCTTTGACATCGTCCTTGACGGGCAATTGATCTTTTCGAGGAAACAAGAGGGTCGATTCCCGACTGTTGACGAAATCAAGAAGCAGATCGAACCGAAGCTATCTATTCCCCTCGAAATCCCATCGAAGTAGTACCCAAACCCATTTGGCGGCAGCACCGTATCGCACGCCGGTTCATTCCGGCCCTCGACCTTATTTCTAGCCAATCAAGTTCTTCACAATGGCTTCGGCCTGAAACGGTTCGAGATCATCGTACTTTTGTCCAGTGCCCACCATGGCAACCGGCTTTCCCATTATGTATGAAAGAGAGATCGCGCTTCCTCCTTTTACGTCCGCGTCAAGTTTTGCAAGAATGATTCCATCGATCTTTACAGCTTCTGAGAAGACTTTACCTTGTTCGACAGCGTCGTTACCTGTCAGCGCGTCCACAACAAGGATTGTTAGGTCTGGGTTTGTCACTCTCACGATCTTCCGCATCTCTTCGAGAAGATTCTTGTTGTTCTGCATCCTTCCCGCCGTATCGATCAGCACGACGTTTATCCTGTGAGCCTTTGCGTAGTTCACCGCGTCAAACGCAACTGCCGCTGGGTCGGCTCCGTACTGATGTTTGATCACTCGCACTCCGATGCGACGAGCGTGCTCTTCGAGTTGCTCTATAGAGCCCGAGCGGTATGTGTCGCTAGCCGCCAGAATCACAGTTCGGCCCTTTTTCTGAAGGACGTGCGCGAGTTTTGCTATACTCGTTGTCTTTCCAGTGCCGTTGATTCCTATGAAGACTAGAACTGCGGGTTCTCCGATGCTCTTCTTTTTGTCGATTAGCGCGAATATGTCGAGTTGGCCCGCTCTCTGGAGAAGTGAGAGTAGGACCTCTTGCAGGATGACTTTTACTCTTGTCCGAGGATCGGTGAATCGGGCGAACTGAACGTCTTTCAGTTTCTCTCTTAGTTCGTTGCTGATGAAGTCGGCGGCGGATACTGCGACGTCGTTCTCGATAAGAGATAATTGGAATTCGTCGAGGACGTTATCTAGATCTTTTCCCGTTAATTCGGTCTTCGCGATTCGATCGTAAAGGTTGGAGAATTGTGCTCTGAGTCTGTCAAACAATCTCTACCGGTCCACCACCCTTCTTCCTAGCCATGTCACTGAGATGTGCTCGATAGTCTTCTACTTGGTTTAGGACCTGGCTCAGCTGCTGAGTAACGCTAACTCTCGCCTTCTCCAGTTCGCTTGACCTCAATCTAAGATCCTTCATCGAGTCTTCGAGAGGCTTCTCGATGCAGACCCCAGCACCAACGCCGATGATAATATTCTGAGAATCCGCCAGCTTCGCTTTTACAAAACTGCCGGACCCGATAGGAAGCAGGGTCTCAGTGTCGATGGGTTTCCCCTTCGTGCCCTCGAGTGTCGATATTGCTGTGAGGGTCTCGGAAAGCGCGGCGGTTACAATATCGAGCCTGGACTGGAGGACACGTGCAGAGTTTTCGAGAAACCGTATTTCTACAAGAACCTGACGCATTTGGTCGTCGATGCTTGGTGCTTGAGGAGGCTGTCTCGGCGGGGCGATTTGTCGCGGAGAGGTTTGCCTTCTGGCGGCGGCCACTAGGCGCCTTCTCCGGGTTCAGTGATCTCTTCGACTGTTTTGATCGTGATATCGAACTTTCTGGCTTTGTGCCTGCTTCCCATGTCCGCGTAGAGGCTCTGAAGAGCATGTTCCTTCTTGAGGGCTCTGATTTGTTTCGTGAAGTGGAGCTTCTCGCCTCTCTTCCTGAGATCGCCTGTAATCTTGTACAGCTTCACTTCGCTCATGGGTGACCGCTTGTTGGAAACGGACGATTGGAGTGCTTGGCCGTACTTAACCTATCTCATGCCGGCAGGGCAGTCTCTTGCCGGTATCTAACGATACGATAACTGTTATTGTATCCGTTCACACCTAATGACTCAGACAAGCAATAAAGCGAGTAGGAGAAGCGTGGTAACTTCATGGTAGACGAAGTAACACTTGCAATTTCGATAGCGGCAATCGTAATTTCGATTGCGGGCACCATTCCACTATACCTTGACTATTTCGCGCGCCGAGAAGAAAAAAAGTTGATTCTGTCAACTATGTGTGGAATGTCAGAATCTTGCATCCAAACAAGCCGATAGAGCATTGTATGGTTATTGCCCATCCGAGCATTTCTTCTGGCTATTCTTTGCCGACTGCGCTTCTTATTCCCGACAAGCCAGAATATGTTCATGATACCAAGATTCCGATAGGCGGCGGGGCTAATTTTCGTTTTCCGAAATCAATCATCAGTCCGGGGCTGATGATAATAGTAGTTAGAGACAATGACAAGGTGCTTCTAACCCGCAGTTTTGGAGATATTCCAGAAACAACTCCCTAGTCTGTCTGGAAGACGCTGCTAACGGCTAATAGTTCAGTGCCGAGCGTGTGGGACCCTACTACGGCACCTTTTGAGTTTACAACGATGCCTGATCTCGGGTAGGGAACGCCTGAGTTGACTGTTCCGACCGAGACTGGGACGCCAAGAGCCTCGGAGATGTGTCTCTTCTCGGATTCATCGATTATCGGATTTGCCAAGACTCCTTTGTTTGAAGCGGTTGCTAGGGACCCTATCTGGGGGAGTCCTCCGATAGTTGCGGCCTTTACGGGAACTTTCAGAGCCTTCTCAATCGCCGAAACTGTTCGTGGTTTCAAACGTGGGTCTACTACCGCCCCATAGTCGTTGCAGAGGATGATGTTTCCGAGGGCGGTCCGTTTCTCCTCTATTATCGTGACGCGAGCACCCGTTGAACGTAGCTTGGAGATTTCTTCTTCGGTTGCGATGTATGGTAGTAGGATGGAGTTTGAGTTACCGCTCAGATATATTCCGACCAGTCTCGAATCTGCAATGCCTATTCCGTATGCCTCGATCCCAAGCGCTTCCTTGAATCTGGCAAGCTTCCCTTCAGAAGTTCCGGCTGGTAGGATTGCGATTTTCTCGTTGGCGAAGGAGAATATTCCTACGTTCGGATCTCCGAATATGTCAGACAGTATTACTGGCACGGCTCTTTCCCTCGCCCGGAAAGACTATGACTCTCCCCTCCTTGTCCTTCACAACTCTGATTCGGATTTTCCGGGGAGGCTTGCTTATTCCTCGCTGCCAGAGCATACTGTTCGTCTCCTCACTCAGCGACACCTCGGTTGTCTTCATCCTTTGAGCTACGAACTCGCGTAGGAATCGGACGGCTCTCGGAGTCCTCTTCTCTCTTGGAGCATTCCATATTCGTCGGAGATTGAGATCATAGAATTTTTCTTCGACGATCTCCAGCTCCTCTTCCTCAGGCTCCTCAGGTTCAGCAGGGGCTTCCGGCGCTTCTGGAACTTCAATTTCCTTCTTGGATTCCTCGGAGATCTCTTCCGGCTTTTCTTCGATCTCCTCTTTCACAGGCGACACTTCTTCTGGCTTCTCGACCAGAGAATCGTCTTTCTTTTTTGAAGTCTTGACCGCTTCTTTCTTTGAAGTGGCCTTTGCCTTTTTCTTCGGTTTCTTCTCTTTGCTCGTGGGCGTCTACACCTTGATCTTTGTTTTTCTCCAGTGTCTCTGCTTGGGTGTTCGTCGAACCTTGCCCGAAGTCTTTGCTACGACCCATGAGGGTACGGGTTGGGCCTGCTTGAGTGCATGGGACAGATGTTTCTTCTTCCCTGAAGGCTTGTGACGTGCCATCGTTAGGCTCTCCTGATCTTGATCTCTTTTTTCTGACCTTGGAGCTGGACCAAGGTCTTCTTTAGTTGCTCATCGGTTACTTGGCTCTGGAGCCTTCCGGCCTGCGCTAATTGTATGAGCTGCATTTCTAACTCTTCAGCGAACTCCGGTTTTACCATTCTGATATTTGTGAGGCGTTGTCTTGCTTCGGGTGTGAGAATCTTCCGGATTATTGCTTGTTTCTGTCTCTCTACTTGTTGCTGGGCTTGAGCCCGTCGTTGATCATCAGAGGCTGCCCGTTGCATCTGGGCCATTCTGCGTCGGCGCAGTTCTTCGAGTTCTTCGTCGGAGTAGTCGTCCCCGGACATTTAGCTCGGGGCCTCTCGCGGCCTAGCCTTCAGTTCTTTCGATACCTCAGCAGAAGTCCGATTCAATAAGGTAAGTCCCTGCTTTGTCAGCTTTCGTCCTTTCCTACCCTCTATTGCTACCAGCTCGGCTTTCTGAAGCTGTTGCAGCGGCTCCCTGATAGCTGACCCTCCAGCTCGGCCATGATGTTCGGGCGAGTTACCTTTGCCAACATTGCCTCCATACTGTACTCGTAGACGGGATACTCCAACTGGACCGTGAACGTAGATCTTTCGCAGAAGAGAAGCGCAACGCGCGTACCACCAATCAGGGTCCTGCGGTGGTCTCTCCTTGTGGGCGCCTGTCTTTGCATATTCGGACCAGGGTGGTGGGGAGATTTCTGAAACGTTTTCCTTCAGATGCTTTGCTAGCCGGTTGATTAGTTCGTTTGCTGGAACTTCGAAGGCTGTGGGCATACTAACTCGTCCTCATACTTTCTGGAATTTTTCTTCGCGTACGGGACGGACTGAGCAATATAAGGATTCATCGCGCAAGACCCTTGCTCGCCGTGATTTTGGCGCGAACAGGATACCTTTTCACAGCACCACAAGACAAGCAAGAGATCACAATTCCAGTCGTATGCGCGTGTAGTCGTATCTTCGCGTTATGCCCTGGGACGAGGGCCAGTCCGCATCCTTTGCAGAGGTACATCTTTGATTCTCTTGGAATCCTAACTTTTGTTCTCGAGGATATCTTTCGAGCTAGGTCTACGTAGCGTCGCGACAGCTTCTCATTGGTCCAAGCCATTTTCTTGGCTTGCTCTAGGAGAATCTGGAATCTCTCGTTAGCTACTGAAGCGACAGCCGCTCGTGTCTTGCCATAGTTTCGCCTAGCGTTTTTGCCTCCCATGAAGCTCATTACCTGGTCCGAGAAGGAGTCGCGTTTGTGATCGTCATTGCTGACACTGATTCTTGCAGAATCCTCGATTGAGCTCGTCCCTAATGAAATCACGGGCCATCCAGCCGTTCTGAAATGGGCTGAACGGAAGAAGAAGGATCCGCGCGAATTGATCCTGGATCAGAGTTATCATCACTCTGCCATTCTGCGCCTCGGGAAATCTGGAATTGGCATGGGCCGTCCGGATATTGCTCATTTCTGCCTCCTCCTCGCCCTAGGCTCTCCTCTCAACTCTGACAATCAACTAAATTGCTTCGTCCACACACGCGACGACTACGTTATCACGATCGACCCACGCGCCCGCCTTCCGAGAAACACGGATCGGTTCACGGCGCTAATCGAGCAATTGTACCAAGCTTCCGTGGTCCCATCCTCAGGGCCGCCACTTATGAAACTCAGTAGGGAATCCTTGAAGGATATGTTGAGCAAGATCTCACCTGATAACGTAGTAGCCTTGACCACGATGGGATCGCCGAAACCCATGGAGGCAGTTGCGGCGGGGCTTCGAGAAGCGAAGCGGCCCGTTTTGATTGTCGGTGGATTTCCCGTTGGCCACTTCTCAGACAAAACAATGAAACTGGCATCAGGGAAGTTCCGAATTGATCGGAGAAAATTGGAGGCTTGGACAGTTGTGGGACGAGCCATCTACGATTATGAGAAGGCAATTGGAACTGAAAGATTTTAGAAAAACTAGCCCTTATTTAGACGACCGACCCGATTGCCTTGAGAACTACCAGATGTCTTCCGAAATAGAGCTCTTACGCCAGAAGAGAGCTCTAGAACTACGGAAGAAAATGCTCCTCTCTCAAGAGAAGCCTACACCGGTCGCGGCCGAGACTCCCAAGCTGAGTTCCCACCAGATTGTCCAGAAAATCCTAACAGGGAGGGGATCTGAGGTGTTAGAGACGGCGAGGAGATACTATCCGAAGGAGGTTGGGATAATTGAAGAAAACCTTGCGCGCCTCATCGATTCAGGCAGACTAAGGGGACCCGTGTCCGGAGAGGAACTCTACTCATTCCTCAGACGAGTAGGGCTGAGCTTCAGTATGGATACGAAGATAAGGGTCAAGGAACACGGCGAACTCAAGACGTTAGAAGAGAAGTTCCGAGAAGGCGTCCGCTAGGCCATCTTGGTCTTCGCCGACTATTGGTGGACACTCCACGTGTTGTCGTAGTACTGTTCGGTTTGTTCGAGGGGCACGGAAGCTATTTTGTCGATGAAGGCTTGGATGATGCGATTAGTCTTTGCGAGTCGCGGAAGGCGGCTTCGACGTTCCGTTGAAGTGCTCGCCCGAGGAATACAAGCATTTTGCCGAGCCTGCCCTGCAGGAGGCTCAAAAATCCAACTTTCCTTCCGCACTGGACATTGTCGAGAATGGACTCAACGCGCATCCGGCGTCTGAAGGGTTAATGTTTCTCAAAGCCTACTTTGGCTATAAAATTGCAGATACGATGAGCAGCGAGCTGAGCTCGTTTCCAAGAGTCATCCAGCCCCTCGGTAACGGAGCTTTGATGGTTGACGGAGCGATGACGAGTCAACTATTGGGAAAGTTTCAGGAGATCGTCAAGATTCTCTCCGAAGCTGAAGAGTCGACCAATGAGCTATTACAAATGAACCCTACCAGCCAAGAAGTTGTAGCGTTCAAGGGATATATCGATACGAAGAAAAATCAGCTAGGCCAGGAATCTGAGAATATGAAAGCCACGATCAGCAACACGCCGAACTTAGCTGGAAGCTTTTGCGTCGGCTGCCGCAAGAGCATATCCTACGATACTCAGAAGGTTGTGTTCCGGAAAACGTCAGCTTCGCAGTTGGAGGCTTGGCACTTGCCCTGCTTCCAGTCCAAAGCGAAGGGCTAGACGATCTTGGTTACTACAGCAGGTAAGCTGGTTTCACCGGACTGCACGTTCACCTTTGTCCCTTCCTTTGCAAATTCTCTGTTAGCGTAGCCTAGGCTTGCTACTCTCCCAAGTCCCGGCGAGAATGCTGCGCTGGTGATGAAACCCGCCTCTCGACCGTCACTCATCAGCTTCGAGCGAGGGGAGACTGAGTCCTTCGTCTCTACTTCCAATCTCACCAATTGCTTGTTCACTCGTCCAATGTGGGTTGCACGAGCAACGACCTCCTGTCCCAAGTAGCAGCCTTTGTTGAAGTTTATCGCGTCTTTGAAGCCTGCTTCTAGGACAATCGTGTTTTCGTCAAAATCAATCGCATACTTTGGATATCCCGCCTCTAGACGAAGAATCTCTAGGGCTTGTGAACCCACTGGATTGAGACCGATATCTCCTCCATTCAGGAGGAAGCCGTGCCAGACCGATTCTGCTTCTAGCGTGGGCAGGATTATGTCGTAGCCTGTTTGGCCCGTTCTGTCTCGGGCGATGATCGTGCTGGGTCCGAGAGTCTTCTGCTCAAGCTGTTTCAGATCTTGTGCTTCGGCCCCGAGTACTTCCTTGATGACCTGAGAACTCCTGGGACCTTGAACCGTCAACTGGACGAGATCTCGGGAAGAGTCTTGGATCTGCACGTCTTCCGTAATTACGAACCTGTCGAGAATTTCCTTCACGTGGGATGCGGATGATTCACCTGTGTCAACGAGTAGACTATCCGTTTGCGCGTAAAGGTGGAGGTCAGCGAGGACCCTTGCCTTTGAGTTAAGAAGAGCAGAGCGTTGTCCCGCATTCTCTTTCAGTTGTGAAATGTCGTTTGTCAGAAGGCCGTTGAGGAAGCTGATCCGATCTTTGCCTGTAATTCTTAGGCGGCCCAGGTGTGACATATCGGCGAGCCCAACCGCTTTCTTGATTGTCCAGTACTCCTCCTCGGCATTTGCGTAGGTAAGAGGAATCTTGCCTGGTTCCAGCCTGGGGTCAAGCTCTTCGTGATAGGGGGTAGTTCTGTTCGACACGTTCACCTGACAACTGGTTGATCCTCGATTATACGTCTTCTCTCAACTTGCCCATCGTCGACACAGATGAACGACTCTTCACAGTCCAGTTCATTATGAAGCGTTGGATGATAAGCTAGGACGTATCTCGTTCAGCGTATGGATCTGGGGCTAGAGGGCAAAGCTGCGCTCGTAACAGCGTCAAGCAAGGGTATCGGATATGGTGTGGCGAAGGTTCTCGCCTCTGAAGGCTGTAAGGTCGCAATATGTTCTAGGATTACTGACTCAATCACTAGAGCCAAGGACCAGATCGTTCGGGAGACTGGAAATCGCGAAGTGTACTCCTTCAAAGCGGACCTCACGGCTAAGGAGGATGTCGACCAATTGGCCAAGAATGCTGTGGAGAAGTTGGGTGGTGTGGATATTCTCGCTTACAACACAGGACCGCCCACACCTGGAACCTTCAGCGACTTGAATGAGGCGGATTGGGACTACGGCGTTAAGCTACTACTAACGAGCGCCGTGGGGCTAGCGAAACAGGTCGTTCCGGGCATGGAGCGGAAGAAGTGGGGAAGACTCATCTTCATAACCTCGACTACCTTGCGACAGCCGATTCAGAATCTTGTCTTGTCCAACACCGTGCGGCTGAGCCTTGCCGGACTTTCCAAATCTCTAGCCATAGAATACGGTGGAAAGGGAATCACATCCAACGGTATCATGCAAGGGCACATCCTGACCGACCGTCAGAGAGAGATCGCCGAGGACGTTTCACGGAGAACAGGAATGTCTGTTGATGATGCGATGAAACAAGCCCTCGTTGAGGTGCCCTTGGGAAGATATGGGACCCCGGAAGAAGTCGGCTTTCTGGTCGCATTCCTATCTAGCTACAAGGGGAGTTACATCAACGGTGCGATGATTCCGATCGATGGTGGCATGATAAGAGCCATCCTGTAGAGATTCAACGGATGTGGATTCAAGGCAAGGATTTGGTGCGGCCGCCGGGATTTGAATTCCCGGGCCGCCCGAGGACGGCCTCCCGGGTCGTCAGCGTTCTGCTGAACGCTGTAATGGCAGGCTGATATCATAGACCAGGCTAGACCACGGCCGCACAAACTGGCTCGAAACTTCCGAGACTCATTTAAAGCCTGACAAGCGGTTAGAGAGAGAACCAGCGTTCAGCTACTCTGTCAGGCGCGATTCTTCACGTCTTAAATATGGACTCGGAACAGAACCAGTTGTCGGTGCGGTCCCCTTGAGTATTGCCGTCGAAAATCTCCGTCGGGATCTTAGAACCCGACTGGAAGCCGATCGGCAAATGTCCGCGGGATGGATGCTCATCCCACTGTTCCAGACACTCGACGCGATAATACTAATCGCTGTTTTCTTCGCGGTAGTGTTTAGCGCAATATTCAGCGCGGCGCAGTCTGGAACTGTGATTAATCGCGCGGCACTAACATCTTCCCTATTCGGTCTCTTCCTGCTCTTCGGTGTGATCAGTTTCGTCCTCAGCATTCTCTTCGCCTACGTGCTCTACAGGCTCGTGAAACGCCGCAACACCCACTTTGCACGTCAATCCATGCTCTACGAGGACATTGAAAGAGCGGCAAGGGAGGTATCGGTAAAGAAGGGTGTGGACGTCTCCGTCCAACTGAACAACCTCTACAGACTAAGAAGAGAAGCACAACTTGACGAGACGCCTCGAGACCCAGTGCTCTGGTCAGTCATACTAGTGTTTGCGGCCGGGCTTGCGAACTCTTTCAGCTCTTTCAACTTGACTGGGGGCGGAGTGTCATCATTAGGAGCCGCCTTCATTCCATCTTTCGCAACTTACTACGTGTACTACTTTCTAATGAAAGACATGTTTAGACATGAACGACGAGAGGATTGGTTCTTTGGCGAACTTAACCGAACTTTCGCCGCAATAGGAGTCAACATCACCCTTCCGCAACGCCTATCTCCTATCCCTGATAGGAGCCTCATCGTTTACATCATTCTGACGATAGTGACGCTCGGATTCTTCGGTGTGTACTGGGTCTACGTTCTGATCTCAGACCCTAACAACCACTTCCGATACCAGTCCCTAGTGGAGGATACGATCCTTGCCCAGGTCTCTCCGACCTTAGTCTAGAATCTGAACAAGCGTCTCAGGAATTGTAATGTTCGACCCGGGAGAGAGACTCTCGAAGCTGGTTCAGATGCGTGCCAGTACTGACATCCGGCTTGGAACAGGATGGATATTCTCTGCGATCGCAAGCTACGTTCTCTGGACGACACTCGCAGCACTCTTCCTCACAGGATTGCTACAACGGATTCCCAGTTTCACAATCCCCGTGATACTTGGATCGATCTTCTTCGACGCGACAACCCTGCTCTCGCTCCTAGGAATTTGCGCTTCGACAGGCCTAGCATACTTAGTCTTCAGGGTCGTAGATCGCCAGAACAAACACGCTTTGCGAATCCGAGAAATCTTCTCGGAATCATTAAGGAGAATTGAGTCAGAGACTCGCCCAGGCCAGTTGAATGTTCTCCTGCCATTAAATTCGGCAGAGCAGGATTTTTCAGCGCTTCTCCAGAATACACACGAGAGAAGCGCCATATTATGGGCGATGTTAGTGCTCATTCCTTACCTTGGATGGCTATTCCTTATCATAACACTCTACCACTTGTCAGAAGAGTCAACCGTTCACGAACGGATGGAGCGGTTGCTTCTCGAGGATTTGGATCGGATCCTAGGGGCCGCGGGCTCTCAGCGAATACCGGTTGAAACTCACTATCTTCCATCGCGCAGTAGCACCGGGTTTCTCCTTGCAAGCCTCTTCACAATTGGGATAGGCTCCATCTTCTGGTTGTATGAGATGATTTCGAGTCCTAATCGCCATTTCGGATATCATTCGGATTTCGAGCCAAACCTCCTGGCTGCTTTCGCCCGATCCCAAGTTGCGAGATCGGGGACCTGAGAATGGCTAGCACCACCCTAGCCGGGCTCAAGAAGATTTTCTTCGATTCGATTTTCGAAAGATCTTATTGGACTTGGAGAAAACATCCTCTCATCGTGGTTCCGAGTATGCTCGGGACAGCCATATCTGTAATCGAACAGTCGATCGTAACCCTCGGCGTAATGCTGCTACTGATCAGTCTCTCGACGAGGGGTCTGCTCACTGGATTTCTCTCGCAGCTGAATCAGCAAGGGGCAGGATTCAACCTTCTCCAAAACTCGTCGTACGCATCGCTCATAATACCCATAGTAATCTTATCCATTATCGGGGTCGTACTGACAGCGATTATTGGCGCAGGTTTCGTCTATTCTTCTGAATACGGTATCTATCTCGAGGCTTGGAGCAGGGACAAGGTCTCAATGGGATCGATCGTTCACCACGGCGCGCGCAGATGGAAGGCCATGACCTGGACCTTCTTCCTATCGAACCTGATCACTTGGGGCCCGCTCGCTCTCGGATTCTTGCTCTTCCTTCTCGCCGCGCCGAATGCAACCTCCTTCACAGGGTTTGCTGCACTGGCGGGCTCTTCCGTGTTGATCTACCTGGGACTGGGAATCTCTCTCTTCCTTTCTCTATTCACCATCTACTCCTACCCTGCCGTCATGGTCGACAACGTATCAGGCCTACAAGCGATAAGGAAGAGTTTCGGAGTCACAGGACGCAACCTTGGGACTACCTTGAGCTATTCGCTCGTCCGAATTCTCTTCCAGCTCATGCTTACACTGGTGGTGTTCCTCGCAGGCAATATCGGACTCCCCCTCTCCTCCCTCTCCATGGCAATCCTCAGCCTACTCCTCACCCCGATTCTTCATTCGACGAAGACGATGATCTACTACTACGCCAAACCTGACGTTCCTGAGATGCCCTTCGAACTATCGAACCCAATCTGGTACGACATTACGAAACGGCTTCCCAGAGCTGCATGGCTAAAGATCCGGGCCGGGCTCTCTGAGGCGGCAAGATTTGCGGCCAGTCCAAGGAATCTGCCATTTCATCTACTCTCACTCCTAGCCTTCGGCACTGGAGTATTACTCGGAGACTACGTCTCAGTCAACGGCGTCAAGAGTTACCTCGTGAATAACGGGTATGTCCCGGGACAAGGAAACCCGCTGCTCAACCAGGTGTTCGGCCCTTCACTCGGCGCTGATATTTTCCTAAACAACTGGCTTGTCTCAATAGCGACCGGACTTGCCGGCTTGGGTTTTGGTTGGCCGAGCTTTCTGACAATCATGTTCAACGGGTTTATACTGGGAGTCTTGGTTCCACTCTCCACATTGACAATGCTGCTCGCGGCGATTCTGCCCCATGGCATCATTGAGATTCCTTCTTTCATCCTCGCAGGTTCGATGGGGATCAAGCTGGGTTATGCCGGGTTGGGGAGGTTGTTCCGTGGGCCTACCGGAGAAGGAGATCTAATTGTCGGGACCTCCTCCAATTCTGATGATTACTTATCACGAACGCTCCGGCAGACAGTCTATGTAGTTGTTGGACTCGCCCCGCTCTTCCTGATAGCAGGCCTCATAGAGGCCGACGTAACCCCAATAATCATGCGAATGTTCGGATGGACTTTCTAGGCTAGTGTGGTCGTAGCTTGCCAGTCTTCTATGTCGATGGACAGAGCATGGGAAACGAGCAGAAGACGCTGCCGCGACGTGCAAAGATCGTTGTGGCGTACAAGGAGAAGCCTAATTCAGCCTTCCAGATACGCTGGGAGGAGATTGGAGATCGGACGAACAATGAGGCCGAGTACGTTGCATTGTTGAAGGCTCTCGGGATAATCGAGTCGAAGTGGGGAGCCGCTGGAGAAGCATCTGGGAAGGGCGCGGAGCCGATCAAGATCCATTCTGACTCCATGCTCATAGTCAACCAGGTAAAGGGCAGCTATGAAGTGACAGATGTTAAGCTACGCCAGCTCTGTGAGAATGTGAAGGGTTTGATGAAGAAGATGAGCGCTGTGAAGCTGGAATGGATCCCGCGTGAGGAGAACTATGCGGGACAGTGGCTGGAGGACCGATGGAAGGGTGGCAAGGTAGAGGTTGTGAAGGATGAGGAGCCAGGCGCCCCTGCGGCAGTCGCGAAGGTGTGAACTACGCCCATCCCATTTCGGATACTAAAGACCCTTATTTTCCAAAGCGTTCTGGACGAATCTGGTGCGTAGTTCGATGGGTAATGTTCCTGAAGATGTCGCTCGCATTCTTGGCCCGGGCGAACAGGTACAGCTTTTCATTCAGCAGAAGATTTACCATCCAAAGATCAGCGTCGACTCTGTCGTCCTCACGAACGAGCGGATCATTCTAAGACATCCCCACGACCTACGATTGAAAAGAGACTTTACCGACTTTTCATACACCGACGTCGCTAACGCAGTTCTCGACAAGGGCGTGCTCCGTTCAACCGTGAGATGCCAGCTGAGATTCGGCGGAGACCCGCTGAGCTTGAATGATCTTCCCAATTCTGACGCTGAGAAAGCTTACGGAATAATCAGGTCGAACATTGCGCGATACCAGACTCCATTCTCGACAGGATACGCCGGAGTAGCCCCGACAGGCGCCATACCTACTGCCATACCATCTCCGGTCCCCGCAGCCGCGGCCGGCGTGAGATGTCCAAAGTGCGGACAGATGAGTAATCAGGGCTCAAGATTCTGCGGTGCCTGCGGCTCAAAGTTCTAGACTCGACGGTCTCATCGATTCGGCCCCACTTCATGACTGCGTCAGCTTACATTTGTTGGGTCCCAGTTAAGTCTCAGATCCTCGTTGAGAGAATCTAGAGTCCTCATGTCATCGTCTGAAATGTCGAAGTCGAACACTTGACCGTTCTCACGAATCCGCTCCTCTCTCGTCGACTTTGGGATCACGACGAGTCCGTGCTGTATGCCCCAGCGTATCATTAACTGGGCGGGAGTCTTCGAGTATTTTTCCGCGAGCGAACCTATTCTCGGATGCTTCAATCTCTCTCCTCTAGCCAGCGGACTATAGGCCTCGACCTGAATTCCCTGCTTTTGACAATATTTCAGTAACTCTCTCTGGTAGAGAAATGGATGGAATTCGACCTGGTTCACGGACGGTATGACATGGCTCTCTTCGATCAACTCTTCTAGATGTCGGATTGTGAAATTGCTGACTCCAATCGCCCGGCATCTCCCCTTCTTGAGCAATGTCTCCATCGCCCTCCAGGATTCCTTGCGAACATCCGGGACTGGGAAGTGCACGAGATAGAGATCCAAATAGTCCAGTCCTAGTCTCTTCAGACTAGCTTCACATGCTCGAAGGGTAGAATCGTAGCCCTGATCTGAGTTCCAGAGTTTCGTAGTTACAAACAAGTCTCCGCGAGGAACGCCACTCTCGCGAACCGCCTCCCCCACGTCTGCCTCATTGCCGTAGATGCGCGCCGTGTCAACGTGCCGATAACCAACCCTCAAGGCAAAATTCACAGCGTTTCGCGTTACTTTTCCAGGAGGACTCTGGTAGACTCCGAGGCCGAGGAACGGCATTCGCACATCATTGTTCAACCTGACCGTCGACTGGAGGGTGAGATTGGCCATAGACGTTGTCATAGGATCTCGATTACAGTGTCTGAAACTTAAAGACTCAATGACCCGCCTGGCAGAGTTCCCTCATGGACAATCAAATGGCGCGGATGTCCAAGACTTCCTGGGCCCCCGAGATAGATGTTCGAGTAGCCAATCCGCCACCTGCCCTTCTGAAGAAATACACCGCGAAGGAGAAGGCGTTCTTCTACGACTACGCAAACTTCGTCGTTCGCCTTGTCCGAAACGAGAATGTGACTGATAGAATTCATCGCGTTATTTCTATGGAGAGAATAGTGATCGATAAGCCGGTCGACATTCGTGTGATGGTCTTTCCAGCTCGTACCTTCCGCGGGAGCCAGAACAGAGTTCTGCATGGAAGCTACAGCCAGTCAGCATCCCAAATCAGTCTCTACCCTCTTAGAATTCCCCGAGAATGGATTCGCGGAGATGGGATAGATCTCTTTCGCTCAGGGCTTGACGGTCTCTCTCAGAGAAAGCTGACGCTTCTCTCCGAGATATCTGAGAGTGCAGTCTCGACAATGATTCACGAAATTCTGCACGCGAAGTTTCAGCAACGAAGCATGAGCAAATATGGAGAGGAGGCTCTGGTCCAAAAGCTAGAGAGACAATTCATGCAGGGATGGGAAGAGTGGATTCTCGTCCCAGTTCAACAATCTCTCTCCGTGATCAGCTAGCTACTCCGTCTGACCTGAGTAGATCCGCTAGCTGGCTGAGATCCCTCACCTCTGAGACTTTCCTTTTGGAATAGTCATGCGCGGGATGAGCACCCCGCCTATTCACCCATACGGCTTTGATCCCGAGCTCCATGGCTGGCTCAATATCATGATACTGGCTAGCAGCCACATGGGTCCAGGATCGGTCCCCAATGATTCTTCGCGCCTCTTCAAAATGGGCCGATGCGGGTTTGTAGGATCTAACGTTCTCGGCAGTGACTCTTATCTCGAAAGGACTAGTAAAATGCTTGACGGTGCCTGCTAATAGATCGTTGTCAACGTTTGACAAGATCCCCAGAGCGTGTTCCGTCGAGAACCTAGCCAGTGAAGGGTTAGTATCAGGAAAAGGAGTCCAAGTGGGCAACTCTTTCGCGAGGAAGGTCGACTCGGCCTCTGAAAGTTTCCAGCCAATTTTTCTAGCGATACTCAGACTAGTCTTTGACAGAACGTCGCGATACAGCAAATGCGGCCTTTCTCTCTCAACCCTGCGCTCCTCTTCCTCGTAGAGCTCAAACGCCTTAGACTCAAGACCCTGACGAGCGCCCGTCCGCAACATGGCAGATCTGAACGCGTTTCTGATCCCTGTCTCCCAATCAATGAGTGTTCCGTAGCAGTCGAAGGTCATGACTCGGGGTGGTTTCAAGCCATATTCAGTCCACTTTTCGTGGTCTATTCTTGTTTACTAGTCGTCGGATCATCGTCCGAAATTTCCGCTGATTCCCGTGACTAGGGAACGGTAGTGGTTTTGTGTTTAGGATCCTGTCTCCAAGACCTGCCTCAATCAAGGATTGCCTCGCGGGCTTGAACACCGTCTTCTTCACGATCAGGATTCGTGTAGGATCAAGCTCCCGCACTCTATCCGGCAGAGTTGATGCTCCTTGAATAGTGGAGATTCTCCGCTGTCTGGGCTGCAACTTGTCGACGGGAAGCTCACATGTGTCTATGAGGAAGAAGCCAATTGAACGGAACCGGCTGAGTATTGATTGCTTATCGCAACCCTTCCTCATTGGACGATCGACGGGCCAAAACTCCAGCGCCTTCATAGTCTCTCTGAACAGGTGGTCTTTTCCGATCGTCGTCTCAGAATAGAAGTATCCTCCGGATGATGGAGGAGACTCGGCTATCAGAAGTACGTTGACTCTGTTCGGCTTGTACTTGTTCCTCGATACAGTATACTTGTCTTTTAGAGCTTGAGTGGTGCCGAGGGCAGGATTTGAACCTGCGAATGGGCCGATCGAGTCTTGATCGCCAACCCGGTTTCTGACAGCTGAATCTTCAGCCGGGCGCTCTCCAGAGCCTCCTCGTTCAAGGATCAGGCTGAGCTACCTCGGCAAGCCTCGGCGACTCTCCGAAAATCTGAATGATGGAATTAAGCTTTCCACTTCCTGCTCGAAAGTGTCCCGTTGTCGAGGAGGGTAAGACAAACCGAATAAACGGGCACATCACGAACAGCGCTGAAAACTGATGGTCAAAGGTCCATCCTGGCTGGCGAAGCTAGGAACACTTTCGCTCTTGTATGTCTCAGTCTTCTTAACCAGGATTGGTTTCGGATCGATTCTCGTAATTTTCCCATATTATCTCAACATTCCTCTGACAAATTCCTCCCTGGCAGGGATCATCATTGCTCTGTATCCTGCAGTTGAGGGTTTCAGTGCTCTCCCCGTCGGGACATTTGTTGACTTGAGAGGCAGGAGAAAGGCCTTCGTTGCTGGAATGACGATGATCTCGATTCTGACTTTGCTCATAGGCGTTTCCAACAACCTGG
>Ga0209161_10001272_pt1 | contig 20792 bp, 20 predicted proteins | sample GraSoiAngelo_155_FD_186169 | JGI IMG/M metagenome (GOLD analysis project Ga0209161, IMG submission 186169) | Grasslands soil microbial communities from the Angelo Coastal Reserve, California, USA - 14_1009_13_30cm (SPAdes) (version 2) | ecosystem: Environmental > Terrestrial > Soil > Grasslands... | reverse complement strand
ACGTGCCGCCACCAAAGACCAGGGAAGAGGTCAAGAGAATACTCGACTTCTACTTGTCCAAGGTCGAGGTTGACCCGTCAATCTCGAAGTACGACGGCGGACTCACAGAGGAAGCGTTCGATGAGATCTGGCGTATCATCCGCTCGCGACGCCAAGTGTACGAGGCGTCGATTCCTGATCGCGGAATAATAGTGAAGGACCAGTACGTAATTACACCGCGAGACATGAAGAACATCGTGCAAGAGGCGGCTAGCGAAGCGTCATTCCAGGGAGAGCCCTTCGTGACAATAGATCGAGTTACGACTCTCTTCCGAAACTTGGGCTCCGAAGAACGAGACTCACGCATCGTCAGCTAGACCATTCGGGCTTTATCCACCCTCTACTCGGGGGACGACTATGCGCTCGAGGGCGGGAGCCAATCCATTTTCAGTCGGAGAACCAGACGAGACTGTTGACAGAATTGTACGATTTCTCAGAACACATTCTGAAAGAATAGGCGCGAGACATCTCGTAATCGGTATGTCCGGCGGGCTCGATTCAAGCGTCACGGCCGCTTTATGCTCGAAAGCTCTTGGCGGACAGAGGACCCTTGGGTTCTGCCTTCCCGAGGCCGAAACGAGAAGCCGGAGGAGCGTGCAGGACGCACAGGAGGTTGCGGGACAGTTCGGAATCAAGTTCAAGACTCTTGACATGACATCTCTCGTACAGGACGCTGCAACGGTACTTCACCCGTCAAGGATGATGTACAGTGTCATTGCTCACGGGAATGTGAAATCTCGGCTCCGGGCAATGATCCTATACTACTTTGCAAACACAAGCAAAGGGCTTGTCGTGGGCACCGGTGACAAGAGTGAGATTATGCTCGGATACTTCACAAAATACGGCGATGGTGCATGTGATATCCAACCGATAGCGGACCTGTACAAGAGTGCAGTGAGAGATATCGCAAGACACTTGGGACTTCCGCGAAGAATCTTCTCAAAGCCCTCTAGCCCTGAGCTCTGGCCTGGACAAGTCGCAGAAGATGAGCTTGGACTAGAGTACAGCAAGCTGGACTCAATCCTATGGAGGCTAGAGAGATGGATGTCCCCCCAAGAAATAAGCGATGAGCTACAGATTCCGCGGCGCACCGTGGAAAGAATCCGACTTCGATGGCTCAAATCCGAGCACAAGAGACGTCCGCCGCTATCCATCAAGCTCGGTTTTAGAACCGCAGGCCAGGACCTACGGATCCCCTACAGCCTCTAAGACCTGAATTAGAACAGGTTTTTCGCCTCGAATGAATCTTACAGTCTATGCTTACCTTGGCATTCCTGCCAACAATTTCCCGCCCCCAAAGGAGCATTTCAGAACGCCAGTGACACATGACAAACTCTGTATTCCGCTTATCGCTAAATGCTCGTTTTCCTTGCGGCACCTGCTCGTTTTCGGCGCTCGACAGATTCAACATTCAAGGCAGAACCAATGATAGACGCCAAAAAGAAGCCCATTCTGGAAGAGTCGCCAGTCCACCCCCCCTCCCAGGGGGTGGCTCTCAAATTCATGAGCGGTCGCGATAAGAATGCATGGGTAGTCTGTGCCTAAGCCAGCTCGTCCAGTAGTGGAGAAATGTCCCGACTGTAAATGTCATGCTCTACGAAGGGTTTCTCTTTCAGAGCCGGCATACGGTTGGCTATCTGGTCCTCAAACGTTGCAACTTCCATCTTGAAGAAGACCCCGATGGGAATCTTCTCGCCCCACTCGAACGATTTCAGCAGAGCGTTTCCCTTTTTCGAATTAGTCTCATCTCTTATGGTAGGGTCCGCGACCTTGCCATCATAACCCGTCTCCTCGAGCTTGTACAATCGCGGTGCTTTTGATGGAAGATCATCGCCTGCGTACCACTCTTTCGTGTTGATGTCGTTGTAGGTCGGACAGGTCTGGAGAACGTCGACGAAGGCACTTCCACGGTGCTCAATTGCGGCGCGGAGAGTGGCCTTCAAGTGTCTCACGTCAAGCGCGTAGCTTCTCGCGACGAACGTGTATCCAGAAGCAATGGCCATCGCGATCGGGTTGATTCCTTCGACAATCGATGGGGCAGGCATTGATTTCGTCTTCAAACCTTTCGGAAGTGTCGGCGAGGCTTGTCCCTTAGTCAAGCCGTAGACACCGTTGTCGTGAAGCACGTATGTGAAGTCGAGATTCCTTCGTCCCGTGTTGACGAAATGTCCTGCCCCAATTCCCAGCCCGTCACCGTCTCCACCGACAGCAATGACCGTCAAGCTGGGATTCGCCAACTTGGCTCCCGTCGCGATAGGCAGGACTCTGCCGTGCAGAGTGTGGAAACCGTACGCGTTGACAAAGTGGGGAGTCTTGCCAGAGCATCCGATACCAGAGAATAATCCGATCCGATGCGGCTCAAGCTGCATTTCCAAGAGAGTCATCTGGATCGCGTTTACGATGCCAAAGTCCCCGCAACCGGGGCACCAGTCGTTGTGAACCTGGGTCCGATAGTTTTTCAGCTCAAGCATGGCTTAGTGTGACCTCCTTGGCACCGTCTCTAACAGCGTCCTTGACGCCCTCATAAACCTCGTTCTGGGAGAAGGGTCGACCGTCGAACTTGACGACCTTGCTGTCTATGGCTATCCCGGTTCTCTCGCGGATCAAACCGGCCATTTGTCCAGAATAGTTGTTCTCAACGGCGACCGTTAGTCGGGAGCTTGAGAGAACCTTCTGAACGAAGTCTGTCGGGAACGGATTCACATATCGTATCTGCAAGAAATTCGTCTCGATTCCATCAGCCCTGAGATCCTCCATCCCGTCTAGGATCGCGCCCTTCGTCGATCCCCAGCCGACCAAGGTAATAGGTGCGGACGTAGGCCCGTGTAGGGTGGCTTTCTTCGAGTTAGGGATGACCTGACCTGCAAGCTCGACCTTGTTCATCCTCTTCTTCATCATCCGGACCCGGAGGTCAGCCGCCTCCGTGATGTGGCCGTACTCATCATGCTCATCTCCAGTAGTCCAGAATACGCCACCCTTCAGACCCGGTCTAGCTCTTGGAGAGATTCCAAGTTCCGTAAACTGGTATCTCTTGTAGTCCGGGCTCTTTGCAAGATCCTCTTCCTGTACTAGGTCTCCTCTATCGACCTTCATCCCGTCCGTGTTGAAGAGCGGAATGTCCTTGTATGTGCTGGCCAGGAACTTATCGGCCAGAATGATTACGGGAACCTGGTAGCGCTCAGCATAGTTGAAAGCATCGAAGGTATCGTAGAAGCACTCCGCAACATCTCCTGGTGCAATGATGATCCTGGGAAACTCACCGTGAGCAGCGTGGAGCGCGAAACGCAAATCGGCTTGTTCCGTCCTCGTTGGGAGTCCCGTTGCGGGTCCAGCTCTCTGCCATAGAATAATGACAGGACCAGGCGCCTCCGTAATCCCTGCCCATCCCAGCCCTTCAGCCATCAGCGAGAATCCAGGACCCGAGGTCGAAGTTGACGAACGTAGACCCGCGTGAGCGGCACCCGTCGCCATGTTTATCGCCGATATCTCATCCTCTGCCTGAACCACGATCATGTTGTAGTCCGGCTGATGAGACTCGAGATATTCACTCTCGTCTGTGGCCGGAGTGATAGGATAGTATGTCTGGAACCCGCATCCCGCTTTCAATTTGCCAATTGCGATTGACTGGACTCCTCGTATCATCATCCTTTTCGCGCCTAACGGTTGCTTTCGCAGCCGAATCGGGAAGGCGTTCTGCCGGAACATTTTCTTCGCATAGTCGTAACCGTGACGAGCTGCGCTGATGTTCAAGTCTCCAAGAGCGGCTTTCCGTCCCGTGAAGCCTTCCTTGATTGCCTCAGTCGCCAGGTCAAAATCGTAGTCAACTAACCCGATGGAAGCACCTAACGCAATGGTGTTGACCATGACCTGATACTTGCTTAGCTCCTTGTCCTTCCCGAATTCCTTGAGAGCATCAATCAGCAGGTCCATGTAGGGTACAGGAAAGAGCTTGATGTCGTCTCTACCAAAGGACTCAGGCTGCAATTTGAGGCTGGAGTCGTAGACTATCCCGCCCCCCGGGCTGACCTCATGACGATGACCCCGATGAGTAGGATGAACCTTATTGAGATCACCGAACATCGTCTCCCTATCTAGAGCGACTAAAAGGTCTACCCAGTCAACGTGGGATCGGGGCTCCCTCGAATCAACCCTCAACCGGTAATAGCTGTGCTCACCCTTGATATTCGAGTGGTATTCGATATTGGCAAAGACATGCAATCCACCCCGGATGCACGCCTTCGCGAAACTCTCTGCGACGGAATTGATCCCGCTACCCTGAGGACCGCCAATCATCCAGGTGAAACTGTTAACCATGCTCAACGATTATTCAACACCATTATTGCTGAAACCATAGAAATAATCTTGCTTGTACACAACCGTACCGGCAAAGCAGTTGAATATCCACTGCCTTAGCTCGGGGGTTTCGGCGGCTAAAAACAAGCACTATATAGCCTCAGCCCCGCGATTAGGCTCCAATTTGAATGGTATAAGACGTGCTTCAGCCGCCGAGGCTTACGGAACATTTCTTCTAACTCTCGTCGGTCCGGGAACCATCACGGCAACTAGGTTAGCTGGATTAGGAACTACGGCGGCCGGGCTCGGAGTTATAGGACTAGCCCACGGGGTCGCGCTGTTGGTCGCAATCTATTCAATAGGACACATTTCAGGAGCGCACATCAATCCAGCGGTCACAATCGCGTCCTGGGCTACCAAAAGGCTCGAGCCCAGACGAGTCGCCCCATACATCATAGCCCAACTAGTTGGCGCGACAATTGCTGGACTCGTTCAACTTGCTCTCTGGTCCTCGTCGAGCGGAACCTACGACGTTGCAAAAGCGACATTTCTCGGCGATACTACTCCTGGGTCCGGGTTCACAATCGGGGCTGCATTGCTCGCCGAAGTCGTCGCAACGGCGATTCTCGTATTTACAATATTCGGCGCGACCGACAAGAAAGCCGATCAGTCATGGGCAGGGGTCGCAATAGGACTAGTTCTGGCTGCGTCGATCTGGATGTTCGGTCCCATATCCGGAGCGTCACTGAACCCCGCTAGAACATGGGGCCCCACTATTGCTTCTGCAGCGTTCAGCCTCACACCCTTCGCCACCCTGTGGATATACATCGTCGGTCCAATCTTCGGAGGGCTGCTGGGCGGCTTTCTTTACGAGGTCGTCCGCTAACGTCCGCTATGGCATCGATATGAGAATATCCGCTCCTTCAACCCGAGTCTCAAATGTTTTCAACGGTTCGCTGGGGAAGGGAGCCTCTCACCTCGCCAGACTTGAGGTCAAACTGCCTGAAATGCTAGAGGCACGTGATAACTCCACCATCAAAAGCCCCCTTCAGACAAGGGACCACCGCGATGCGTGCACCTCTCGTAAGAGCATAGTACTTTCCCGCAAACTTTCCTAAGAGAATCTCTCTTCCTTCGACTACAAAGCGGCGGACCGAGGTCTCTACAACGTCTTTCTCAGGTCAAACTCTGACCATGACCATTTCGGTCAACAGATCGAACAGAAGTTGGATTGCTATGGCGATTTGGGAGGAGTGTAGTCAGGATTGACTCTCTGATTGATCTCGTTCGCCAAAGCATGGCCGTGAAGAATTACTGTTACCTTCTTCACCCCATCAAGTTTCGATGTAAGTTGGCGAATGTTCATCCCAATATCCTCCGCGAAAATCGGCGGACAGAACGGAGCAGTGAGATGATATTTTATGAACAGCACTCCGTCATCTTTGATGTCGATCTCGTCGACTAGGTGCATCTCTGTTATCGGAAGTCCAATCTCGGGATCCACAACCTTCTCAAGCTCCTTTGTGATCTCATCCACTGTTACCAAATTGTTCTCCTCAATCAAATTGTTCACGATTTCATTTATGCATTCGTGTCCCCTCGGGCATCCTTAGCAGTCGGGTCCCAGAAGATAGCGATTCATCATTCCACTACCTACCGATAATGGGGGTGACCAGTACGAATCGATTATGACGTAGGTCATGTTTAAATAGGCTACTCGTCCATTTTAGTCACCGTTTCTGTTTGATAATTCCCTGCGAAGTAGCCTCGAAGTCAGTTATCCCAGCGCTACGCGCACTTGTAGCTAGGGAACTAATAGAGAAGTACGGACTAAAGCAGGAACAGGTTGCGAGGAAACTGGGGGTAACTCAGGCGGCGGTAAGCAAGTATCAGCATCAGGTCCGCGGAGAGGCCGTTGAACTCGAGGCCGCCCCTGAGGTCAAGGCCATGAGCGAAGACATTGCATCAATGCTAACCCGGAACCCTAACCCGCTTGCAGTGTCACAGAAACTGTGCCAAGCTTGTACTGATATTCGTGCACTGGGTTTGATGTGCGAGACCTGCGCCAAGGTAGATCCAACCTGGGACGTAGAACACTGCACGATATGCTTCGGAAACCATAGTTGCTCGGAATTAGTTAGTATCGAACCCAGCAGTATCGGAAAGTACAGGCGCATCCCTGTACTCTCCTAAAGGATAGCATCAGGTCATTATTCTTGGGCCCTCAAGACCAGGGCAGAGCCAGCGCTTAATGCCGGTGGTCCTTTCCTAACATTTCGCTTGGACTAGAGGCGAGTCTGGATTCGTAGGACTTCTCAGTTGTTATGATGTCGGCTAGTACTTGACGATTCTTCCGCTTGAAGATTTTCGGTAGGGTCCTCTTTTTCTCTTTCGAGACTTGTCCTTTAGCTCGCGTCGTCGCACTAGCTTGTCTTCGACACTCATCTTACCTGAATCGTCCCATGCATAGAAACTCGTCAATATCAACGTTCGGGAATGAACTCTTAAATGGGCTAGGCCTGAGGCTGGCCTTCAGCCAGGGGAAGATGTGGTCCACTGATGCTCGGTCTGTTTGGCAAGAAGAAAAACCAAACCTCTCCTATCGGAAATCCGCCCGAAAACCAGGAGCCGCTTGTTCTTAGCAAGCTTCAGGAGATAACCGTCGGCGACGCTGAGATGTATCAGTCTCTGTCTAGGCTCCTCTTCCTCGACCCGAAGAAAATCATGACTTCGTTGGAAGATGCGATCAGCCAGGCGACTTCCTTCGACTCAAGTGGGAACAAGACTCGGGCCGAAGTGTGGTACAGGATTGCGGGCGGGATCGCGCTATACCGTGGAGATTCAGAGAGTGTCAGGAAGTTTTTCGAAAAAGCCTCTACGATTGCGGGAGACCGTCGACCGGAATACAAGACCATCGCGAGCCGATCCCAAGATGCAGTGAATTTGGCGCGCAAATTCTACGAGATCATGTAGATCGACGATTCACAACGACCAAACCATCTCTGTGAATGGTTTGTCTTCCAAACGAGATCGAGATTCTGAGTGATGGTGCTCCGGGCGGGACTTTCAGCAGCTTCCTGCCGCGTTTGAACCCGCGATCAACGGCTCTGGGGCTTGTTTTCTCACAAGCCTCCCCGATCTAGGATTCGACTGGCCGCCCCGACGCACTTGAGGCAAAGGCCGCTATGCTAAACCGGGCTACACCACCGGAGCGGCCGAAGACCTTGAACGCGGTTTCTTTTACCTTTTGGTAACAGACGAAAACTCAAAACCCAAGACCTAATTTGTGCACGGTTCTTACCTTACTGACGCTGCTCGCGCTCTTTCATTTCGTGATCTTGAATGCTCTGAACTCTCCCGCATAATCTGACCATTCAACTTCAACTTTTCGAACAACTGCTCCTCGAGGACCAAAATGACAGAAGCGAATCAGCTCGTCCAATCGCGCCTTCTCGCCCTCAGCTAACGCTTCTACTCTACCGTCCTGAAGATTTCTGACCCAACCCGAGACTCCTAGTCTTCTGGCGTGATCAGCAATTTCCCTTCTGAAGAAGACTCCCTGTACCAGACCTGTAACCAGAATTCTTGCTCGAGCTTCCATCTTTTTAATGAGAGAACTTGGACACATTTCTCTCTTGCTTTGAGCTGATCAGAAGCAGCTCCAAGGACATTCATGTGGTCAAGTTGTAGGAGGGGGAATAATCTGACGGATAGGTGGAGCAAGAGGGGGGAGAGGCAACTCCTTTGAGGCCACATCTAGCTCTTGGAGGAGCCCGGTAAGAACGAGACCATGAATCGCAGAGAATACGTTTAGTGTCATGTACAGATAGCCGGCCTCCTCAACGTCAAACCTTAGTCCGTGTTTCATCAAGACGTCCCTCGTCCTCGGAAAGGCGACTATCAGGTCTCCAATGGTTGTCTCAGCACGGATCGAATCTAGCTCTATGGTGAAAACGCGCGAATCATTGAAGGTCTGAGATGTGGAAGACTGAGCCAGCAATGGAATAGTCTGAGCCGTCGCACCTTTGTCAGTAGGCTTAGGGGCTGATCTCCCTAAAGGCTTCTTGTTGCGAACGCCCTTGAGGGTAATGGATTTCTTCGAGCCTTTCTTTGATCTTGCTTTATCGCTTCGAGTCTTCTTCTTGGCCATGATCTTCACGCGGTCGCCTGCGAGCCAGACTGGGCCCACTAGACTCCTGCCAATATGGGTCTCCGACTATTAATACGCTCGGATGATGATCCAATTCGACTCTCTAGGGTTGGATAGACCATGCGATTGGGAGACCTTGCATAAGCTGTTGCGCTTGCTGGGACGTTCGGTTTCGGAGCTCGTCCGCGACGGTCTGAAAGACTGGCGCCGAATAGTCTTCAATCTGACCATGATCTGATGATCGAGCAATTACCGGATCGACGGGGACCGAACCGAGAAACGGTACACCTAACTGCTTGGCCAGTTTCTCTCCCTGTGGCTCGCCGAATACTTTGATAGCTTCACCGCAATGAGGGCACGTTAGATAGCTCATGTTCTCGACCAAACCGAGCAATTGAACGTTCATCTTCTTCGCCATGTTGACCGCCTTAGTTACGATTAGGGAGGCTAATTCTTGAGGAGAGGATACGACGATGACTCCGTCCAATGGCAAGGACTGGAGGACTGTTAGCGGGGCGTCGCTAGTTCCGGGGGGAAGGTCAACGAGGAGATAGTGTAGGGATCCCCAGTCAACGTCCCAGTAGAGTTGCCGAATGACACTGTTAACGATCGGGCCCCTCCATATGACAGGCATCTCCGGATCATCCAGAACTAGGTTGATCGACATCACTTTGATCCCAGTCCTAGTCAGGACAGGAGTTATGCGACCGGTGGAACTTTTGGAAGGACGCTCCTTGAGCCCGAACACTTTCGCTATGCTGGGCCCTGTCAAATCCGCGTCTAGAATTCCAACTTCGTATCCGAGCCTTCGAAGCTGGACGGCCAACATGCTGGTGACGAAAGATTTTCCGACTCCACCCTTGCCTGATGCGATGGCGATTATGTTTCTCAAGTCGCGCTTTCCCAGCCGATCGATGCCCGGGCCAGGACCATTTCCGTCCGCTGGTTGGGTCTGGGTTGCCCTGTTCTGGAGCCGGGTTCTGAGTTCGTTCAACTCAGTCTTGGACATTGCCGTCGTCTCTACAGATACGGAGCTCACCTCGTTCGACTTCTTCAGGGCTTTTTCGACATCGGTCTGGAGAGTCTTTGCAAGAGGGCAATGAGCGACCGTCAGTGCGATGGTGACTTTGACATGGCTGCCTTCGATCGACACGTCTCGGACCATGTTGAGATCGACTATGCTGATCCCGATCTCGGGGTCAAGAACCCCGCGGAGACTATTGACAATCGAATTCTTGTCTATCAACGTCTAGACGATCTCGGCAAACTTACTCTAGTCTAGAGGGAGCGGGAAGGTATTTACACTCTCTTTCCATAAGACTGCCCGATCCTTGAGAGAATTTGGTCTGCAATATTGATTCCTTTGCGAGATTGCGATTCTTCTCCTTGAGGAATCTCAACTAGGCAGCCTGCGCGACTTTATGGGTCGATTGGGTCTAGGGGTCGTAATAGGAAGAAATGTCTGTTAGCGAGAAGACCAGAAGGGCCTTGAAGGAGTTTGGTCTGACAGAGTACGAGGCCAAGGTTTACGTTTCACTGGTCGAATCAGGCACTCAGACTGCTAGCGAGCTCAGCCGTACCGCTACGATCCCCTACTCGAAGATCTACGAGATTCTGGGAAATCTTGAGAGGAAGGGATGGGTCGAGACAGAGCAGGGCAGGCCTAGCAAGTACTATCCCAAGGCTCCCTCGACCGCTCTAGAATCATCGATAGCTCGGCTGGAGACGACGCTCAAATCGAGCCAGGCAGACGCGATGGAAGAGCTTCAACCGCTGTACGAGAAGAAGGGAGTCCGTGAGAAGCCAGACATTTGGATTGTGAGAGGTCAGAATAATATCCTGGATAAGATTAGAGAGACTCTTGGACGGACGAGGAGGGAGCTTTTCGTTGCGATGCCGGTGGCCCCCGACCCGATCATCTCGATTGCGCTACCTATCCTCGCATTGATGAAGGAGAAGGGAGTCAAGGTGTCAGTGATGGTCCCGCAGACCACGGGCCGGGAGACACTCCGAAAACTGCGTGGGCTTGTTCAGGTCCGTACTAGAGAACAGATGTTTGGAGGCGGAATAATATCAGATGATGATCAGATAATAATTCTTTTAGGAGAAGATCCTCTGAAGGGGCTGACGCTGGCGATCTCCTCGGATCATATCGGACTTGTCAGGTTTGGGAAGAGCTATTTCGAGTATCTCTGGGAGAGCTCAAAACCACTCACCTAACAGAAGTTCTGTCCAAGGATTTTCACTTTATCAGAGTCCCAAGCAACAGTTAGAATCATCCGCGGAAAAAGCAGTCTCGTGCCGCGAGAAAAAAATTTTGCGGCCCCCCTTTTTTCCGAGAGGGGTCTCGCCAGTTGAAGCTGTTCTGGGTGATTCTTGCATTCTGGCGCGCAGAATGGAAAGGTCGACTGTTTTTCCAGAGTGGAAATCAAGCGTACGGCTCTTCATGAAAATCTCGGGATCTAGAATCGCTTATCCCGATTTCGGATCCAGGCTTGTTCTGCCCCTGCCGGGTTTGATGAAGAACATTCTGCGGCTTTTTCGGTTTCGAAGAGGGTGTGAGGGCTGGATTACTCTTTGTTAATTCCCTCGCAGAGTCGAGTTTTGTGTCGCGGGGAGCAACTACTTTTGACATTTTTTGGCGAGGGGTCTCGCCGGTTGAAACTGAACTGGGCGAGTCTTGCGAATTAGGGCGCAGAATCAGCAGGTCGGCTATTTTTGATAACGTGTAGCTCAGCGTGCAGGTCAACGCGCAAACTGCGTGATCTCAAATCGCCTGCCCAGATTATTGATCAGGGCTTGTTCTGCGCTTGTCAGGACTGAGAAAGAACAGTTCTTGGGATTCATTATCTTCTGCCCCACGCTGTTCCAATTCTACACGCAGGGGATCTTCCTTTATCGTCGCTGGGTCCTGGGAAAGAGAAAGTGGCGATGTGGGCCGCAAGGTAGTCTTTATTCGTCCACGGTCTTGGTGTAGTCCGGGCCTCACTGATCTGCGGGGGTACCAGAGCCAGGTCTAATGGGCAGAAGGCGATACTGAGGAGCCTGCCCTGGGCTTAGGACCCTGTGGCGAAGGCCTTCGTGGGTTCGAATCCCACCCCCCGCACCAGAATTCGCACTTCCTATGCGGACGGCCTCGTTTGTCTGGAGAATACTAGGCGCATTTGCGTGGCATTGCGCGGATCCCCAAGGAGCCTTGAGCCCAGCTTGGGAATGGCTCAGCCAGCGGACTAGTCGTCCCAGAAAGAGGGTCCGAGAAACCGGGGACTGGAGTTATGTGGGGTGGCTGTCGTGGCCGCCGTGGCGCCACATACATGCCCGTGCCCGTGGGAATGGCCTCTGGAGTCTGCGCGGGTCCTGGATGCAGCAACTAGACCGCCTACGACTGTCGTCGCCCCCGTCGAACCAGTACCAGTAGAAGCTGCCAATAGTGTTGATAGCGGGTCACCCTCGTTATCCTCCGAGGGTGTAGGAGCATGTGTCACAGTGACGGTGATGGTGACAGAGTGGGATAGGAACCCTGTAGAACCGAGAGCGCCAAATCTGCCTGTGATCTTTACGGTGAACGTTGTCTGTGAGTCGGGATTGACCTCTGGCTCTACAAAGCATCTGATCTTGACAGTCGCACCTGGCATCAGTTGAGTGGCGGCTGGTCTGCAATAGACTGTCAGCAACCCGTTGCGCGGGCTCACCGACCGCGCCAAGCGGATTGCACCATCGAACCCGTTGATGCTCGTCAGGGTAATGGTCGTCGACCCCTCATCGTCGCAGAGCGTGCTCCCACCCTCACAGAGAGCCGACTCGCCGACGACGTTCAGCGATGTCGGGCTGGCCGAGATCGTGAAGTCGTTCTGGCCAGTAACCGCAGTCACTGTGATGGAGCCTGAAGTGCCAATACTTCCGTTGTGAGTCGAGTCGCCACGGTAAGTGGCGGTGACGGTAGCAGTGCCCGCGGCGACCCCCGTGAAGGTCACGGTACAACTGCCGGATGTTAACGTGCAGCTGGCGTCCACGGTTCCTACGGAATTATCGGACGAAACGAGGCTGACACTGCCAGTGGCAGTATTCTCGGGAGCTGTAGTATCAGCGACGGTCACTGAACATGAGGAAGTCGAGCCTACACTAATGCTGCTCCGAGTGCAAGCGACGCTGGTTGAAGTATCATCCTTCGTGGGAACAGTCACTGTGATAGTGTTTGAAGTGCCAGAGCTAGGATTGTGGCTCGCGTCGCCGCCGTAGTTTCCCGTAAGGATCGCGGTTCCACCGCTCACGGCGGTGAATGTAGCTGAGCAACTACCGGCAGTCAAGGTGCAGCTAGCCTCGACGGTTCCGACACTCGTATTCGAGGATATGAGATCCACACTCCCCGTGGGTGTGTTCGAGGCAGTCGCAGTGTCAGTGACAGTAACCATGCATGTTGAAGTCGCGCCTGGACCGATCGAGCTCGGGCTGCAAGCAACACTCGTAGAGGTATCGTCCTTGCCGGCAACAGTCACCGTCACCGTTGCAGGGGCGCTCGTGCTACCATTATCGGTCGCGTCGCCCCCGTAGCTGGCTGTGACGGACCCAGAACCGGCAGTCATCCCGGTAAACGTGACAGAGCAACTGGTCACGCCAGCCACAGTCGACAGGCTGCAAGTGTTAGAGTCCAGCGAGCCACCAGTAGTACCCAGAGTCAGCGTGAAGGTCACAGTACCAGTCGGAGCACTGGATGGGGTGGTAGTATCAGCCACAGTTGCAGTGACAGACGCAGTACAACTACTCGCGCCCAACGCAATGTTACAGCTAACATCACCGACACTGGTAGACGTGCTATCCTTACTCGTAACAGTCACAGTGACCGTTGCTGCAGGACTGGTGCTTGTGTTGTGAGTAGAGTCCCCACCGTACACAGCAGTGACAGATCCTGAACCAGCAGTCGTACCGGTGAAGGATACCGAACAACTCGTCACACCGGCCACGGTCGACAAGTTACAGGTGTCAGGAAGCAGCACGCCACCCGTAGTGCCAGGGGTCAATGTGAACGTGACAGTACCAGTTGCAGCATTCGAAGCCGTCATAGTATCAACAACAGTCGCGGTTACAGAAGCAGTACAGCTAGTACCGCCCGACGCGATGTTACAGCTAACGCTCCCAACACTCGTAGACGTGCTATCTTTTGACGACGCAGTCACGGTGACAGTAGCTGCAGCGCTACTGCTAGTGTTGTGAGTCGCGTCACCACCATAACCGGCAATGACAGATCCTGAGCCAGCAGTCGTACCAGTGAAGGTGACCGAACAACTGGTCACACCAGACGTGGTCGACAAACTGCAAGTCGGAGAACTTAGAGAACCACCTGTAGTGCCAGCGGTTAGTGTGAACGTAACAGTACCAGCAGGAGCACTCGAAGCAGTCGTAGTATCAGCAACAGTAGCCGTGACCGAAGCAATACAGCTAGTTCCGCCCAACGCAATATTGCAACTAACATTCCCAACACTAGTGGACGTGTTGTCCTTCGATGAGACAGTCACAGTAACCGTTGCGGCCGAACTGGTACTCGTGTTGTGAGTCGCGTCACCACCATAACCGGCAATGACAGATCCTGAGCCAGCAGTCGTACCAGTGAAGGTGACCGAACAACTGGTCACACCAGACGTGGTCGACAAACTGCAAGTCGGAGAACTTAGAGAACCACCTGTAGTGCCAGCGGTTAGTGTGAACGTAACAGTACCAGCAGGAGCACTCGAAGGAGTAGTAGTGTCCGCAACCGTCGCGGTGACGGAAGCGGTGCAACTACTTGCGCCCAAGGCGATATTGCAGCTAACGTTCCCAACGCTGGTAGAAGTGCTGTCCTTTGCGACGCTGATAGTGCCAGAAGTACCCTGGCTTCCGCTGTGAGTAGAGTCGCCGCCATAGACGCCGGTGACGGTGGCCGTGCCAGCAGCAACACCAGTGAAAGCAACCGAGCACTTGCCTGAGGATAGGATGCAACTTGCTCCCACAGTCCCAACAGCAGTATTGGAAGAAGTGAAGCTGAAGGTTCCGGTCGGAGTATTCGAAGCAGTCGTGGTATCAGTAACGGTAGCAGTGCAGGTAGAAACCCCGGTTGGAACGATCGAACCAGGGCTACAGGCAACACTAGTAGAAGTGTTATCCTTGGTAACCACACCGTATGTGCCTGCCTGAACGGTCTCGACCAGAATGTTTCCAATACTGTCAAAGACGAGAACACAGTCAGTCGGATCCGCAGTACTCGAAGTGCAGCCGGCAGCTTTTGGATAGGCTATGGGCGTAGTCCCGCTCGAGGCCTGAACAGTGTATGTTATGTTAAACGCCAGACCAGAACAGCTCGCCTGGCCGAAGCACTCGTTTACGCCAGTGCTCTCAATCGTCTCCATCTCAACAACACCCGGAGCATTAGCCGTCCCTAGAGTACAAGCCCCCTCGACACCAACATTGTTGATGCACCTAATCGAGGATGATGGATGCGCGATGAGAGGACCGAAAACAGCGGCGGTAGGGTTGAGAACCGTATTGTCAGTCTTCACATAAATGTCAAACCCACCCATCGGATCAGAACCCTGAATGAACACGCCAATCGTCAAAGTGCTACCTGCAGCCAGGTTAGCAATAGTAGGCGGACTCGCAGGACAATTCGTGGCCGTTGTTGAAGCTGTGATACAGACTAGACCAGTGGCGGCGTGAGCAGATGGAACAGACGACGAAATCGCGAACAGTGCGGCGGCTAGAATTAGAGGAAGTATCAGGATAAGACGGTTATTCAAACCAAAATCAACTCTCTGCGGCACCGCGTTAGGTTCTGGACGTATTTATCTTTGGCGTAGATCGTTTGTCACATGCGGCAATCGATAGTCATCGGCGGATATGAATAGCCCAACCCGGCTATCCAACGCTATAGGACAGACGTTCTAGTTTCGCTTGTTACGACGGCTTATTTTGGACGGTTATGCTGACAGCCAGAGCTTTCTTCAGGCATGTATAGGACGTAGGTCCGCACACGGTTACTGTTCCTGTGTATTCTCCCGGGCAACTGCCGTTGGCTGTGGCCGACGCGGTGCAAGACGCGGTTACGACCACATTGACCGGTGTAGACCCGCAACTTGGAAATGCAGACGGGCTGACAGTCAGAGTAATGGTGTCGGGCACGTTCGTTTGCGCGTCGAGTGTCACGGGTGCAACGGAGGGGCTGCAGGTGAATGAATCAGGTGCGCTTCCTGAGGTGCTGCTTCTTGCTGAGAACTTGATCTTGAGAGGATTCTGGCTCCAGGTTACAACAAATGAGTCCTCTGCAGACGCGAAGTAGTAGCTGGCTCCTAGCCCGATGGCGACCAGTGCGACCAGAACAACAGCGGGAAGCAGAGCTCGCAGGCGGTTATAGGATGTCATACACGCCAATCATATCTGCGAATCTAAAAGTTAAGACTTTCTGCAACACGAAACGGAAGCGTACTGTAGCAAACCCGGCTGTGCCTCAGATATACGGGGATAGCGTTCAAAGTGTCGCGATATGACCGCGGCCTTTACTTTCGCCCGGTAGATCAACATCGAGTCAGTCCAGATCGGACTCACCGGCAATCCTAGGCTAAGGAGAGATTTTGACAGACCGCCGTAGGTTCAGAGTCTCAGTGGAGGATATAGGCAGTGGTTGAGCCGTACTCGAGCAAAGATGCTTCGCTTGTGTCGGTTCTACCCGTTATTTGTGGGTAGTTACGGCTACAGTCACAGCCAAGAATTGTTTCAGGCAGGTGTAGGGTGCAGGTCCGCACACTTCGACTGTACCGGTGTATTGGTCTCCATCGCAGCTGGTATCCTGGTGAGCTGCTGTGCAAGTCGCAGTAACGACCACGTTGTCGGGGCTTGATCCGCAGCTAGGAAACGATGATGGGGACACTGTTATGGTTATGAAGTCAGGTTGACTCGAGAAAGCTTGCAGAGTAACGGGGGAAACGGACGGGCTGCACGTGAAAGAGTCGGGAGCACTCCCGGAGAAGCTGCCTGACGTATTGAACTTGATAGCTAGAGGGCGTACACTCCAGCTAACCGGGAATGAAGGGGTGCTCGCAGAAGCGAAATAGTAGCCAGCTCCTAGGGCAATAACTGCGACCGCGATCAATGATGTGGCAAGAATGAATCTTAGCGGGCCATCCCGTCGAACCTCGGAACTCATAACGAACAACCGGACTTCCCCGGTTCTACATTTAAGAGTTTCTCTCCGATCGGTACCCTCGGATAGCTCTATCCGACGCTAGCTACCTCGTTCTTTCCACGCGTGCCCTGTCGGGGCGAATGCTATTTCAGATTGCTACAACTCTCGCTCTAGTGCAGGCATAGGTTACAGCTCTACTCATTAACTGTTTGAGGAATAAGAGTCCGAGAGACGCTCTCAGCATGGCTTGGCTACCCCGGGAGCACAATCCACAAGAACAGGCCCATCCGGCCGCGAATCATCATCCTTGGCAGAGACAGCAACCATCTTCAATGTTCCCCGCGGTACGGCGTACATTACAATCCAGCAGATGGTCTTCTACGGCACATCTTTCCTCTACTATGTTCTGCTAGTCCGGATTCTCAACCTCTCACAGGTCGGAGAGGTATCGCTGCTCGCTGCGGCCAGTTCAATCTTCACAACCCTGACCCAGCTAGCCCTTCCAACAGCTGCGACCCGGTTCATCTCCTCACACATGGGTAAGAACGACCCAACCGGTGCAAGTGGCGTAGCAGCGACTAGCCTTAGACTTCTATTAGTGATCGCAGGACCCGGATTGGCAATAGCGATTCTCGCATCTCCTTGGATTGGAACTACTGTATTCAAAACGGCCGACTCTAGCACTCTGCTCGTCGTCACGTTTGCAGCTTCTTTCCTCTTTGACCTCACAGCCCTCTATGGAGCCTTTTTTCTGGGAGTGGGGCAATACGCAGACATTCTCTTCCAGAACGTCCTGTTCTTTCCGCTGAGCCGGGGACTAGGGCTAGTGCTTGCTTACAAGGGTCTCGGACCCCTCGGAATCCCAATAGGCTGGTCAGTAGGTGCGCTCGCCACATTGTTAATGTCCCTTTACCTATGGAAGGGGAAACTATCGCACTCCCGCCGTTATCCTGCTCGTCCTCTTCTGGTCTTTGGCCTCCCGCTATTCGCGGCCGCAGTCGTCAGTCTCCTACAGGCATGGGGGGACATCGCACTCCTTCAGGGCATCCTGGGCCAATTCGGAAACACGGGCGCTTACTACATCCTCGTTTCCAGTGTCAGCTTTCTGTCCATCTTGTGGATTCCAGTCGCCGGAGCACTCTATCCTGCTCTATCGTCGAGTTTCACAAGAGAGGGACCGACCGCAGTCTCCGCCAAACTTGCAGTAGCAACTAGGCTCATCAACCTGACAGTTCTCCCGACAGGAGTAGCCCTCGCGGCTATCGCGCCAACTGCCCTAGAGGCCGTCTTCGGAACATCACTAGCGAATCAAGCCGTTCCGTTCGCTATACTCGCTACTACACTCATCTTCACTGCGCAGAGCCTTCTCCTCATAACAACGCTCCAATCAGTCAGCAGGACTAGGCATATTCTGGGAATCAGCTTCGCCGCGACAATAGTCGATCTGGCTACTGTCGGCTTCGGGGCCAGTATGCTCGGAACAACAGCAGGGGCCATTGGCAGAGCTCTACTCGCTATCACAACGATGCTACTCGCGTGGTTCTCACTCCGACGAGTCCTGTATGCTCCCGTGGCACAGGGCCTCTCAAAGGCTCTGGCTCTAACCGTGCTCACCGCTCTTCCCCTCCTAACAGTTGATAGCCTTCTAACGGTGGACTTCCGACTCGCCCCCCTAATTCGGGTCCCAATGTTACTGGGAGTCTTTGTCACCTGTTTTCTCGCTACGAGCAGAGGATTCAACGTCTTCAACGAGGATGATCTCGATCTTCTGAACAATGCACTACCAAAATCCTTCTCGCCCCTTCTGAGAAGAATTACGCATCTCTTGGTTCAGACGACTAGGAGAAAGCCCAGTGAGTCAGGACCCACGAGGCAGCAATAGCGCAAGCTGAGGAATTCATCAAGGCTACAACTAGATCCGATCTTGGAGATCATGCGAAAGAATAGAAGGGACAGACATCTCCAGCCCATTCAGGCTTGAGGTTATCTGGGTATATTGTCCTAATTTCACTGCTGCTTCTGGCGGTCGTGATAGAAGCACTCTCAGCCGTCGAGTGGGCCGCCTACCCTTACTTTCCTGACAAGAGCCTACTCTTTGCTAAGACGGACGCGAGCATCTTCTCCATCTTGGCTCCATTCTCTCCCGCGTTTTTGATCATGCTACTGTACATTTGGGTCCCCAAACTGGCCGTCTCGTTCGACAACAAGTTTTCAAAACGTTTGAAGAGCTACTTCAGCTGGCTCACACAACCTCTGTCGTGCCTTGGACCCAGAATCTCATCGGATTTCGTCAATAGATTCGCACTGACAAATCGACCAAGACTGCTGCTCGGACTGGCAGTTGTAATTTCGTTGCTGCTTGGGCTCGTACCTTATCGGCCGGAACTCAACCCTGCAATGACCCCGGTAGGAGTCGATGCTCACTACTACATCGAGTGGGTAAACGCGATGCTACAACGATCCCCAGAAGGAGCTTTTGCCTACGCCCTAGGAAACGCCTCCTTCGGCTCAAGACCGCTCCTCCTCATACCTATCTATTTGGTAGTCGGCACTGGAATGATCAGTACAGTTCAGGCTGTGGAGTTTCTTCCCGCGGTTCTGGGCCCATTGCTTGCCCTGTCAACCTTCCTATTTGTGAGGGAAGGTCAACAGAATGAGAGAATGTCCGGCGTGGCGTCGCTCCTCTCCATCTTCAGTTTCAACGTGACTGTGGGTATGTGGGCAGGCTTCTACGCGAACTGGCTAGCCGTCGCCGAAGCCTACCTGTTTCTCGCCACCTTAATGAGTTTCTTTAGAACTGTCTCTGTATCCAAATTCGTCATTATGACAGCTTTGTCGCTCAGCATGCTCCTCACGCATCCCTGGACTGGGGTTATGGTGCTCACAGTCGCGGCCCTATTTGTTGTTAGCATCTGGAGAGATGCCCGGAAGACCATATTGGTAAAGCCGATTCTCCTGTTCCTCGCAATTAACATAGTTGTCGATGTCGCCAAGAGCCTATTCTTCGGAGGACTGCCTGCTGCCCAAGACGTTTCAGGAGGCCTCTCTGGAGGAAGCGTTTCCCAGATTCTCGGATTCTGGTCAAACATCACCAGCGCCCTGTTCGTCTACTTTGATGGGCTTCTCGCCAACGCCATCCTTCTTGGGTTCTCTCTCATTGCAATGTTGTACATAGGATTCAATGATAAATTCGAACGATTACTGACCTCCTGGGTTGTAATAGGATCACTCCTCTTCCCTTTTTTTGACGGTGGGGGTCAAGCAAGATTCATCTACGATCTCCCCTTCCCCGTGCTAACCTCCATAGGACTCCTCATTGCGATTCGTCCGATGCGGAACAGGACCTTACACTCGAACCTCGCACTTCTGCTAGTATTGTTGCTCAGCGCAAACTACGCTTTGAGGACCGCGACCAATCTGGTTGCGGTCCCATTTTGATAACTGCGATGTTGCCCTCTCAATACATGGGTAGCGGCAGGAATACAGAGTAAGCTAAAATAACGGAACACCTTATCTATTAGCTATCGATCGATAGCCCTCAAGCGGGGCTACTGTGCCGCTATGAGGAGACCAGTGAACTATGCCAGGGCTATCGGAACTATCGAGAGAGCTACAGCAGAAGCCACTGACCTACGGTCTCGTCTTGAGGTTCAAGATGAGATCGTTGCGACATGGGTTGTGGTTTCGAGCCTTGGAATGCCAAGAGAGAGGCCTACTGGACGCCGCCCTAAGCTGGCTAAACAACATAAGAAGCGACCGACTGAAACAGGTCTTGACAAGAATTCTGGCGAAACTAGCGAAGGCAATGTCGCTTCTGTGTCGCTTGCGCGAGCGTGGAGGGCCAATGGCAGTTCGCATGAGCGAACTCGCAGTGCGATGGGAAAACCAGCCGGCCTGGAATTGGCGATTCGACGAAAGCTTCCAAGTTTGTTTAGGAGCGGGCATAGTCTGATCTACGGACCAAGAGTGGCTCAGCGAGCATCCACAGACTCTTCGATTACGAGCCGAATAGCCATTCCCTAGAGATTGAAATAAAATGATGGAACAGGTCCTCGCAGAACCTCCTTCTAAGGCAGCAGTAAAGCCTCTGCACAGGTTCGTCAAGACCCAGTCAGTTATTGCATACCCCGAGCCGGTAAGAGTCTCACTCATTCTTCCCAT
>Ga0209161_10001269_pt1 | contig 20828 bp, 18 predicted proteins | sample GraSoiAngelo_155_FD_186169 | JGI IMG/M metagenome (GOLD analysis project Ga0209161, IMG submission 186169) | Grasslands soil microbial communities from the Angelo Coastal Reserve, California, USA - 14_1009_13_30cm (SPAdes) (version 2) | ecosystem: Environmental > Terrestrial > Soil > Grasslands... | reverse complement strand
GGGCCCTCTCCGGTGTCGTCGCGGCCGCGGCCGTGATGGCGACCGACCTAAACCGCGCGCAGCTCCGGGAAGCCGGATTGCTCACCGACGAGGCGGGGGCGGCCGGCGCCGGCGACCTCGTCGTCGCCGTCCGCGCCGAGAGTCGGCCCGCGGCGCACGCGGCGCTCGAGCGCGCGGAGGCGCTGCTCGCGGGACGCCGCGGTGGGGCGGCCGCCGGCCGCGTGATCGACCCGCGCTCCGTCCTGAGCGCCGCCCGGCACGCCGGGGGCGCCAACCTCGCCCTGATCTCGGTGCCGGGCGCGTACGCGGCCGCGGAAGCGCAGGCGGCCCTCTCGGCCGGACTCCACGTCTTCCTCTTCAGCGACCACGTGCCGCTCGCGGATGAGGTGGGGCTCAAGCGGCGGGCGGCGTCGCTCGGTCTGCTCGTGATGGGCCCCGAGTGCGGGACGAGCATCCTCGGCGGCGTCGGCCTCGGCTTCGCCAACCGGGTCCGCCGCGGGGGGGTCGGGCTCGTCGGCGCCTCGGGCACGGGCCTCCAAGAGGTGACCTCGCTGATCCACCGTCTCGGCGCGGGCGTCTCCCACGCGATCGGAACCGGCGGCCGGGATCTCGACGAGGCGGTCGGCGGGCTCACCACGCTCCAGGCGCTCGAGTGGCTCGGCCGCGACCCCGGGACCCGGGTGATCGCGGTCGTGTCGAAGCCTCCCTCGGACGCCGTGGCGCGGCGCGTGCTCGGCGCCGCGGCCGCGACCGGGAAGCCCGTGGTCGCCTGCCTCCTCGGATGGACGGGGGCGCCGCCCGCGCCCGTGCGCGCGGTCGACACGCTCGACGAGGCCGCGTGGAGCGCGGTGACGGCCCTCGGGGTGACGCCGCCGGCGCTGGCCGCTCCACCGGCGCCGCCGCGATCCGGGGGAGGGGTCCTCGGGCTCTATACGGGCGGGAGCCTCTGCGAGGAGGCGAAGTCGCTCGTCGGCGCCGCCGGCTACCGCTTCGACGACTTCGGGTCGGAGCGCTATACGCGGGGGCGACCGCACCCGATGATCGACCCGAGCCAGCGCGACGCGGCGGTGGCGGCCGCCGGCGCCGACGGCCGGGCGGGCGTCCTGCTCGTGGACGTCGTGCTCGGCGACGGCGCCCACGCGGACCCCGCGGCGGCGCTCGCCCCGGCGGTCCGCGCCGCCCGCGCGCGCGCGGGCCGCCAGGGGCGCCCCCTCCCCGTGATCGGCCATGTCGTCGGCACGGACCAGGACCCGCAGGGCCTGGCCGCGCAGGAAGCGCGGCTGCGCGAGGCCGGCGTCCTGGTCTGCCCGAGCAACCGCCTCGCCGCCGAGGTCGCGCGCGGGATCGCCGGGGGACCCCATGCCCGCTGAGCCGACGCCCCGCGGCGTGATCAGCATCGGCACCGACCTGTTCGCGGACGCCCTCGCGGCGCAGGGCGTGGCCGTCACGCGGGTCGACTGGCGGCCGCCCGCGGGAGGCGACGCGGAGGTGGCGGCCCTCCTCGCGCGGCTCTGGCGCGACGAGGTCGACCTGGCGAACCGCGACGCGCTCGCCCGGCTCCTCGCCGCCCGCCCGGTCCTGGTCGACGTGCGGCCCGCCCTCGAGGTCGTCCCGGGGATGACGCGCACCACGGTCCTGCACGCGGGGCCGCCGATCGCGTGGGAGCGGATGAGCGGGCCGCTCCGCGGCGCCGTCGTGGGGGCGCTCCTCTACGAGCGACTGGCCGACACCCCGGCGGCGGCGGAGCGGCTGGTGGCCTCGGGCGCTCTGAGCTTTGATCCCTGCCATCACCACGCTGCCGTCGGGCCGATGGCCGGCGTCCTGACCGCCTCCATGCCGGTCTGGGTCGTCGAGGACCGGGCCCACGGCCACCGCGCCTACGCGACGCTGAACGAGGGGCTCGGAAAGGTGCTCCGCTACGGCGCGCACTCGGCGGATGTGCTCGAGCGGCTCCGGTGGATGGAGGAGGCCCTCGGTCCCGCCCTCGGACGGGCCCTCCGCGCCGCGGGCGGCCTCGACGTGCGCGCGCTCATCGGGCAGGCGGTCCAGATGGGCGACGAGTGCCACAACCGCAACCGCGCGGCCTCCGCGCTCCTGCTGAAGGCGCTCGCGCCGCACCTCGCGGCGCTCGACCGGCCGGCCGCCGAGCGGGCGCGGCTCCTCGCCGTCCCCGGCGCCAACGACCACTTCTTCCTGAACGTCGCCATGGCCGCCTGCAAGGCGGCGCTCGACGCGGCCCACGGGGTCCCGCGGAGCACGCTCGTGACGGCGATGGCGCGCAACGGGACCGACTTCGGCATCCGCGTGAGCGGACTCGGCGACCGCTGGTTCACCGCGCCCGCCGAGACGCCGGTCGGCCTCTACTTCGCGGGTTTTGGGGCGGCGGACGCCAACCCCGACATCGGCGACAGCGCGATCACCGAGACGGCCGGGCTCGGCGGCTTCGCGATGGCGGGGGCGCCCGCCATCGTCGAGTTCGTCGGCGGCACCCCGGCCGACGCGCTCGCCGCCACGCGGCTCATGTACGAGATCACCCTCGGCGAGAGCGACGCCTACCGGCTGCCGGCGCTCGACTTCCGCGGCACGCCGACCGGCATCGACCTCCGCCTGGTCGTGCAGACCGGCGTGCTGCCGCAGATCAACACCGGCATCGCGCACCGCGCGCCGGGGATCGGCCAGATCGGCGCCGGGCTCGTCAAGCCGCCGCTCGAGTGCTTCGAGGCGGCGCTCCGGGCCTTCGGCGGCGCTTAGCCCTTCACCGCGGGCAGGTGGCGGAGCGCCTCCTCGACCTTCGCCGCCGGGTACGCGTAGTCCTGGAGCTTGCCGGCGAGGTACGCCTCGTAGGCGGCGAGGTCGAAGTGGCCATGGCCCGAGAGGTTGAAGAGGATCGCCTTGCCCCGGCCCGCCTCCTTGCACTTCGTCGCCTCGTCGATCACCACCCGGATCGCGTGGGCTGACTCGGGGGCGGGGATGATCCCCTCGGTGCGGGCGAACTGGATCGCCGCCTCGAAGGTCGCGAGCTGCGGCACCGCGACCGCCTCGATCACCTTCTCGGCGTAGAGCTTGCAGACGAGCGGGGCCATGCCGTGGTAGCGGAGGCCGCCCGCGTGGAGCGGCGCGGGCACGAAGGTGTGGCCGAGCGTGTACATCTTGACGAGCGGGGTCAGCCCGACGGTGTCGCCGAAGTCGTAGACGTACTTGCCCTGGGTCAGGCTCGGGCAGGCGCTCGGCTCCACCGCGATGGCGCGGAGCTTGCGGCTCTCTCCGGTCAGCTTCTCGCCGACGAAGGGGAAGGCGAGGCCGGCGAAGTTCCGAACTTCGCCGGCGCACCCGATCACGATCTCGGCCTCGTCGTCCGCCTTCTCGAGCTGCTTCTTCGCCTCGAGCCCGATCACGCTCTGGTGTAGGAGCACGTGGTTCAGCACGCTCCCGAGCGAATACTTCGTATCCTCGCGCGTCGCCGCGTCCTCGACGGCCTCGCTGATGGCGATGCCGAGGCTGCCGGGCGAGTCGGGATCCGCCGCCAGGACCTGCTTGCCCGCCTGGGTGTCGGTGCTCGGGCTCGCCACGACCTGGGCGCCCCAGGTCTCCATCATGATCCGTCGGTACGGCTTCTGCTGGTAGGAGACCTTGACCATGTAGACCTTGCACTGCAGGCCGAAGAACTGGCAGGCCATCGCGAGCGCGGACCCCCACTGGCCGGCGCCGGTCTCGGTGGCGATTCGGGTGACCCCCTCCTGCTTGTTGTAGTACGCCTGGGCGACGGCGGTGTTTGGCTTGTGGCTGCCGGCCGGGCTCACGCCCTCGTACTTGTAGTAGATCCGCGCCGGTGTGCCGAGCGCGCGCTCGAGCCGCCGGGCCCGGTAGAGCGGGCTCGGCCGCCAGAGGCGCAGCACGTCCCGGACCCCGTCGGGAATCTCGATCCAGCGCTCCTGGCTCACCTCCTGCTTGATGAGCGCCATCGGGAAGAGCGGCGCCAGATCCTGGGGGCCGATGGGCTGTCCCGTGCCCGGGTGCATGACCGGCGGCGCCGGTGTCGGGAAGTCGGCCTGGATGTTGTACCACTTGGTGGGCAGGTCCTTCTCCTTGAGAAGGACCTTCGTGTCTGCGTCCTTGTGCGCCATGGGGGTCTCCCTCAAAGAACCGTGCTCCGGATCGGCCCGACGACAGCGCGCCCACAATACGCAGGGGCGGCGGACGCTGTCAATGCCGCCGCGGGCTGCTCGAGACCCCGCGCCGCCGGCCGCGGCGGAACGGCCGGGCTCAGGCGAGAGTGTCACCGCGGCCCCGAGGGTCCGCGCGCGGCCAAGGGGTCGCCCGGAGGACCCGGTCTCGACTCGGGCGCCCGCGCGCCGGGGCTAGGGCAACCGGATCCGCTCGTCGAACGCGATGCCGACCTCGGCCGTGTTCTTGAGCCGGAGCCAGCCGAGGCGCCCCGACTGATTTCGGACGAGGACCCACCAGAACATCTCGGGCGCTCGCCGGAGCCTCGCCCGGTGCGACGACGGCGCCGCCCAGAAGGCGTCGACCTCTCTCAGCCGACCCCGGTGCGAGATGAGGTAGCGTCCGTCCCCGCGGTACGAGAGCACGTAGACCAGTTCGCCCGCGCGGAAACCCGGTTCCCAGCAGTCCGGCGGCTCGCAGTTGGGGTCGAGCGGCGCGACCACGACGACGATGCCCGGCCGGGTGACGTACATGTCGGCCCGGAGTGCGGCGAAGTGCTCGCCCGTCGCGATCCGGAACTCGACCCGCGTCGGGCGTCCCTCGGTCGCGTACGCGGTCAGCGGGGACTCGGCGACCCAGTCCGCGTGGAAGTTGCACCCGGACTCGAAGGGGCAGGCGTTCCGGTCGATGAACGGCGAGGCCGGCGGCGAGTCCTGGGCGGCCTCGGCGACCGCCCCTCCCGCTAGGACGAGCAGCGCGACGAGCGGCCGCCAGCGCGCCCGCCGCGCGCGTGACTCTCGCGCGGCCGCGGATCCGTCCTCAGACGTCACGCGCGGCTCACGCGAGCGCTGCCGCGTCCGGGCCTTCTCCGATCGGCACCGCGCCCACCAGGCCGAGTCGGCGTCAGAGCACGTAGAGGAGCGGGCGCGCGGTGAGGCGGGCCGGGTCCCACGCACCCGTCTGGGCGAGCCAGCCGATCGCCTCCTCGGCCGAGGCCGAGCGCACGAGGGCGAGGGCGCGGCCGCCGTCGAGAACACCGCCGAACTCGACGCGGCCGGCGTCGCGGAGCTGGAGGAGCGCGTCCGGCGCCGAGGCGGCGTCGCGCGTGGGGCCCTCCACCACCGTCAGCCGGCGCGTGCCGTCGAGGACGACGGCCGGCGGCGCGAGCCGGTCGACGAAGTGGCGGAAGCGGCGCGGCGCGTACGCCCGCCACACGGCGCCCCGCCAGTACGGGTCCTCCTCGACCAGGCGCCTGAGCCGGGCGCCGCCGGCGGCGCGATAGACGATCTCCGCGCGGCGCCCGTCGGGCGCGGGCCCCCCGCCGACCACGAGGCCCCTCGCGCGAAGCCCGTCGAGGCGCGCGATGTGGGCCTTCCGGTGCGGCTCGCGCCGACGGAGATAGTCGTCGGCGGTGGTGACGCGGACGTGGAGCACCGTCACGCGACCGCCTCGCCCGCGAGGGGGAGGAGCCGTCCGATGACGAAGTCGGCGTCGGGCGCCGCCCGATAGTCGGCGACTCGGGGGGACTCCGCGCCGCGAGCGAGCCCCGCGGCGGAGCTCCGCCTCGGGACCCGGGCGCGCCCCCCGGCACCCGTCCGGTCGCGCCCGGCGGAGCGGGTCAGGTCCCCGCCGGGCGGCGCGGCCGCCCATCGCTCGGCCGCGGCCAGGCGCCCCGCCCCGGCCGCCGCCTGTGGATCCGAGTCGGGGCAGACCGCGCCCGTGCCCTCGCGGGCGAACTCCTTCGAGGACGCCGGTCCCGTGTACCCACGGGCGTCGGTCATCCGCGCGACTTTTCCGCCGGAGGCATTTGCCGCGAAGGATACAATGAAAGTGTGGATGTCTACAGCGCTTTTGCGGCGCGGTACCCCTTTCCCCTCGACCCCTTCCAGGAACAGGCGATCCGCGCGATCGAGGCCGGGCAGTCGGTGATCGTCTCGGCGCCGACCGGCGCCGGCAAGACGCTCGTCGCCGAGTTCGCGATCCACCTGGCCCGCGAGACGGGCCGGCGCATCGCCTACACGACGCCGCTCAAGGCGCTCTCGAACCAGAAGTACGGCGACTTCTGTCGCGCGTTCGGCGCCGACGACGTCGGCATCCTCACCGGCGACGTGAAGGTCAACCCGCGTGCGCCGGTCCTCGTGATGACGACCGAGATCCTTCGCAACATGTTCTACGGCGGCGGGCTCCCCGGCCTCGGCTGGGTCGTCCTCGACGAGTGCCACTACATGGGCGACGAGGGCCGCGGCACCGTCTGGGAAGAGATCATCGTGAACGCGCCGAAGGACGTGGCGCTCGTCGCCCTCTCGGCGACGGTGGCCAACGTGAAGGAGATCGCGGACTGGATCAGCCTCGTCCACCGGCCGATCGTGCCGATCCACCACCCGGAGCGACCGGTGCCGCTCTCGTACTCGGTCGCCGACTTGACGGGGGCGATCCACCCGATCGACGCCGTGCGGTCCCGGACGGCCTCGGTCGTCGGCGCCGAGCCCGCGCGCGGCGAGCCGGCGGACGAGCGGGGGCGCTGGTACACGCGGCGCGCGGTCGAGCCCACGGTGATGATCGAGGAGCTGGCGCGCCGGGGCTGGCTGCCCGCGATCTACTTCATCTTCAGCCGGCTCGGCTGCGAGCGCGCGCTCGACGCCTACCTGACCGACGGTCGCTCGCTCCTCCGGCCCGAGCAGCAGCAGGAGGTGGAGGGGACGATCCGCGGCGCGATCGCCGAGAGTCCGACCATGGGCGAGTCGCCCCTCAACCAGACGATCTTCACCGGCCTCCGGCTCGGCGTCGGCCTGCACCACGCGGGCATCCTGCCGAGCCTCAAGCGGCTGATCGAGCAGCTCTTCGAGCGCGGCCTCTGCAAGGTCGTGTTCGCGACGGAGACGATGAGCCTCGGCATCCACATGCCCGCCAAGAGCGTCGTGCTGCAAAGCCTCACCAAGCGCACCGACCGCGGCTTCCGCGGCCTCACCCACAACGAGCTGACGCAGATGGCGGGGCGCGCGGGTCGGCGCGGCATCGACCGCGAGGGCCAATGCGTGATCGCGCTCGACGCCCGGGACGGGCTCGAGGGCATCGTGCGCACGATCGACGCCCAGCCGGAGCCGATCGAGAGCCGGTTCAAGCTCGGCTACGGCTCGGTCGCCCAGCTCCTCGCCACCGGCCTCCCGCCCGACGTGCTGCGCCGCCGCGTGGAGTCCTCCTTCGGCCAGTACCAGAACCTGAAGCGGATCCGCGCGCTCGAGGCCGAGGTCGAGGCGCTCGAGCGGACGCTCGCGGAGGCGCGCCGCTACGAGGCGCCGTGCGGCGACTTCAGCCGGATCGGCCGCTACCGGCGCCTGCGCCAGGAAGCCGAGGCCCGCCGCCAGGCCCTCGGCCGGGGCGGGCGGCGCGGCGAGCGGAGCCTCGCCGAGGCCGAGCCGGGCCGGCTCGTCCTGGTGCGGCGGCGCGGCGGCGGAAACCTCGCCCTGATCGTCGGCATCCACTCGATCCGCGGCCACCGGGTGCTGGTCGACGCGCTCCTGCCCCACGGCGCCGTCGTCCGGGTGAAATCGGGGCTGATCAAGAAGGTCTTCTGGGCGACGCCGCCCATGACGGTCCCGCGCGACCGGGGACGGGACGGCCGCGGCCTCCGCGGGCTGACGGCCGAGTTGGCGCGCCTGTCGGTCGGGGAGCTGTTGGACCGCGAGCAGAGCCGCGGCCCCGAAGCCGCGCTCGGATCCGTCGAGTGCCATCGCTGCCCGTGGGGCGCGACGAGCCGGTGCGACCGGCACTCCCGGGAGCTCGAGGGGGTGAGCGAGCGTCTCGCCCACCAGCGGGAGATCCTCGAGGCGTACCGGAGTGCCTACTGGCAGGAGTTCCTCCGAGTGGTGGAGGTGCTCGAGCAGTTCGGCGCCGTCCGCGACGGCGCCCTCGAGCCGGGCGGCCGGCTGATCGCGGGGCTCCGCCACGACAACGAGCTGATCCTCGCCGAGCTCGTGGCCCGCGGCCTGCTCGCCGACCTCACGCTCGCCGAGGCGGCCGCGGTGGGCTCCGCGCTCGTGGAGGAGGCGCGCTCCGGCGACCCCGTCCTGGCCCGGGTCTTCCTCCGGAAGCGGCCGCGGCTCCGAAAGAAGCTCGGCCAGCTCGAGGCGATCGCCGCCGCCGTGCGCGAGGCCCAGCGGGCGCGGCGCCTGGGGATGCCCGTGGCCGTGCACGCCGGCTTCATGCCCGCCGTCTTCCGCTGGGCCTCGGGCGACGACGACTGGGGCGCGATCGTCGCGGAGTCCTTCGGCGGCCACGAGGGGGATCTGATCCGCGCCATGCGGCGCTTGATCGACCTCCTGCGCCAGCTCGGCGACGCGCCCGAGGTGCCGGCCGCCACCGCCGCGCTCCTCCGCCAGGCCGCGCGCGTCATCGACCGCGGGATTGTCTTGGAGTCGGCGCTCGTCTGACGCTATTCTGCGCGTGTGAGCCGCCGGCGCGCCCTCGCGGTCCCGCCCCTGGTCCTCGCCCTCCTCGGGTGCGCCACCCACAAGCCCCTCGAGCAACGCACGACCGAGGGCCTCGCCGCCGAGCAGCTCTTCGTCTACCGGGTCGTCGAGCAGAACGGCCGCGAGCCCACCTTCGAGGAGCGGCAGACCTGGCAGGACGCGCTCGACCAGAGGATCTCCGGCTACCTGCGGGAGCACCCGGAGGCGGCGAACTCGCTCGAGGTCAGCAAGTTCCGCCTCCTCCGCCAGGCCACCGTCGGCATGACGAAGGAGCAGATCCGCATCCTGCTCGGCGCGCCCACCGAGACGGTCACGGACCGGGAGCGGCTCGAGAAGCTCGCGCGCAAGTACTGGCCCGACATCCGCGACCGGGCGGCGGAGGCCTGGCTCTACCCGCTCGGCTGGAACTTCTACTTCGAAGGCGATCGTCTGGTGGACATCACGCAGTATCGGCCGTAGTAGCCCGGCTCGACCCGCGGCCGCCCCTGGTCCCCGGCGCGGCTCCGGCACGGGACCCCGTTCGCGAGCCTCCCCGCCTGTTGACGCACCGCGGCGCCGGCGCCTCCGTCGCCTCCGTCCCCCTCCTTGACAGATGGGGTGAGGTCACGCTATCGTCCCGTGCCGGCGCGGGGCAACGGTCGTGCACGAGGGTGACCATCACACCAGGAGAAGACCTATGAGAAGGCTCGGGTTCATCGCGGCGCTGCTTGGCATGCTGTGCGTCATCCCGTCTGCGGGATTCGCGCAGGTCAGAGGGGTGTACTGGACCACCAGCGGCAAGTTCGGTCCCTTCAAGATATCCGGCCTGATCCCGACCATTCCGAAGGACAAGGACCGCGACATCGTGATTCCGATCAGCATGTGGGTCATCGACCACCCGAAGGGACTCGTCGTGTACGACACGGGAAACAACGCCGCGGTCGCCGACGGCAAGTGCAAGTCCTACTGGGCGGAGGGGATGTGCGACTTCCTCAAGCCCAACCAGCATCGTGACGACGTCATCGACCAGCAGCTGAGAAAGCTCGGGTACTCGCCGGACCAGGTGAAGGTCGTGATCACCTCCCACAGCCACCTGGACCACATCGGCAACATAAAGCTGTTCCCGAAGGCGATCCACGTGATCCAGAAGAAGGAGCTGTATCAGGCGTGGTGGCCGGAGAAGTTCCAGCGGGGCCCCGCCTTCGTGATGGGTGACTTTGACGGCGCCGCCCGCGACTTCAACTACCTGGAGCTCGAAGGGGACTACGACCTGTTCGGTGATGGCGCGATCACGGTCCTCAGCACGCCGGGTCACACGCTCGGCCACCAATCGGTGCGGCTCCACCTGGCCAGCGGGAAGACCCTCGTCCTGAGCCAGGACGCGATCTGGATGAAGGAGAACCTGGACGGCTATCCGGCCGGGCTCAACTACAGCGTCAAGGACTACAACAACTCCATTAACAGGCTGAAGATGGTTCGCGATCTTGAGGACGGGGAGATCTTCATGGCCCACGACCAGGATCAGTACAACGAGAAGGGCGGCCGCTGGTATAAGTAGGCGGCCGTCTCCGCCGTCTCCCCGGGGGGGCCCCGCCGTGGGGCCCCCCTCGCGGTTTTCCCCGGCCGTCATGAGTCCCGCAGCCGCGGTGGTCGCCCTCGAGTCCGTCTCGAAGCGGTACGGCACCAAGACGATCATCCAGGACCTCTCCTTCACCGTCGGGAAGGGCGAGATCGTCGGATTTCTCGGCCCGAACGGCGCGGGCAAGACCACCACCATGCGGATGATCGCCGGATTCACCACGGCCACGTCCGGCCGGGTGACCGTGGCCGGCTACGACATGTCGACCCAGAACGCGGAAGCGGCGCGGCGCATCGGCTACCTGCCCGAGCGTCCGCCGCTCTACGACACGCTCGACGTCTCCGCCTACCTGCGCTTCGTAGCGAGGGCCAAGGGAGTGCCCCGCTTGGCCATCCCCGCCGAGCTCGAGCGCGTGACGGCGGCGTGCCGGCTGGAGGCGGTCTACCGGCACGAGATCTACAAGCTCTCGAAGGGATACCGGCAGCGCGTGGGGCTGGCCCAGGCCCTGCTCGGCACGCCGGAGGTGCTGCTGCTCGACGAGCCGACGATCGGGCTCGACCCCGGCCAGATCCAGGAGAGCCGCGAGGTGATCCGATCCTTCGGGGAGGCGCACGCGGTCCTGTTGAGCACCCACATCCTGCCCGAGGTGACGATGATCTGCCGGCGGGTGGCCATCATCAACCATGGTCGGCTGCTGGCCATCGACTCGCCGAGCGGGCTGCAGCGGGCGGTGGAGCAGACGAACCGGGTGACGCTCCAGGCGACCGCGCCGGCCCAGCCGCTGCGCGAGGAGCTCATGGCGGTCGACGGCGTCCGCGCGCTGGACATACACGCAGCGGCCGACGATGACCGCGTGCTCTCCGTCGAGTGCCACGTGGACGCGCGGGAGGGAGTGGAGGCCGCGATCGCGCGAGCCGTGGCGAGCCGCTGGGCCCTCCACCGACTCGAGCGCCACCAGCCGACCTTGGAGAACATCTTCTTGCATTATGTGGGCGAGGCCCCGGCCGCCCGGGGGGCGGCATGAGCGGGATGCTGGCCGTGTGTCAGAAGGAGTTATCGACCTATTTCCGCTCGCCGATCGCCTACTTCGTGGTCGCGGTGTTCATGGTGGGCACCGGCTACTTCTTCAGCTACAACACCTTCCTGACCGGCAACGCCACGATGGCCGAGACCTTCCAGAACATGGGCATCCTGCTCCTGCTGGTCATTCCCGCCGTCTCGATGCGGCTCTTCTCCGGTGAGTACGGCGCGGGGACGATGGAATTGCTGCAGACCCTCTCGAGCCGTGGCAGGTCGTCCTCGGCAAGTACCTCGGAGCGGTCGCCATCCTGCTGCTGATGACCGCGGCCACCCTGATCGACCTCGTCCCGCTCTATCTGTTCGGCAACCCCGAGACGACGACGATCCTCTCCGGCTACATCGGGTTCGTGCTGCTGGGCATGGCCTGCCTGGCCGTCGGCCAGTTCTGCTCGGCCCTGACGCAGAACCAGATCGTCGCCGCGCTGCTCACGGTGTCCGTGCTGCTGGGCTTCTGGTTCGTCCACGACCTCCAGAGCTTCCAGACGTCCTACGCGCTTCGCGGCCTGGTCCGCCATCTGTCGTTCTCCCTCCACTTCGGCGCATTCATCCAGGGTCTCGTGCGCTCTGAGGCGGTGATCTACTACCTCGTCGTCTGCGCGATCGCCCTGACCCTCAACGCCAGTTACCTCGAATGGCGCCGCTGAGGTGGACCGCTCCTTCCGCTCCGGACTGATCCTGCTCGCGGGCGTCGCCCTTCTCGGGGCGGCGGCCGCGATCCACGCCATCCTGCTGGAGACGGTCCTGTGGACGGTGGTGCTCGCCGGCGCGGGGACCCTCCTGGTCGCCGGGGGCGCGTGGGCGCTGCGCCGGGAGCTGGGCGCGGTCGTGGGGGGGCGCCGGGGCGAGATCGCGCTCTACACCCTGGGCCTGGTCGGCGTGCTGCTGGCGCTGGCCTATCTCTCGGCGCTCTTTCCGGTCCGGTTCGACCTGACCCGGGCCAAGCTCTACTCGCTGTCTCCGTCCACGGTGACCATGCTCAGGCGGCTCGACAGGCCGGTCCACATCGTCTTCTTCCACGATCCCATGATGCGGGAGACGGTCGAGCTCTACGAGCTCGTCGCCCGGCAGAACCCGCGCATCACCGTCGAGTTCTACGATCCCATGCTGAACCCCGCCCAGGCCCGGCTGTTCGGCGTGCAGTTCGCCGGGACGGCGCTCCTGGAGAGCGAGGGGCGGAAGCTCCAGGTCAGCAGTGACAGCGAGACCGACATCGCCAACGGCATCCTGCGCGTCTCACAGGGTGCCAAGCAGCGCGCGTGCTTCCTCGACGGCCATGGCGAGCCCGACCCGTTCAGCATGGAGTCCCACGATCACCTGGAGGGGGCGCCCGGTCACACCCACGGTCTCGGCGCCCAGTACGTGCTCCACGAGCGCCACGGGATGGCCAAGGCCCGCCACAGTCTCGAGGCCATGAACTACGACGTCGAGAAGGTCCTCCTGGTGCGGGGCGGCGACGCGCTCTCCCGCTGTTCGCTCCTCGTCGTGGCCGGGCCGAAGGCGGTGCTGCTCCCGTCGGAGGTGGCGGCGGTGCGCGCCTACCTCGCGGCGGGCGGGAACGCGTTCTTCATGCTCGACCCGTTCGTGCGCACCGGGCTCGAGCCCGTGGTCCGGGAGTACGGCGTGGTGCTCGACGATACGATCGTGATCGACGAGGCGAGCCACTTCTGGGCCGACGTCTCCTCGCCCGCTGTGACCAGCTATAACCACCATCTGGTCACCGTCGATCTGCCGCTGACCTTCTTCCCGGGCGTCCGCTCGCTCTCGCCGACGCCCGGTCGCGTGCCGGGGACGACGGTCGTGCCGATCCTCAACTCGTCCACGAACAGCTGGGCGCAGACCCGGCCCGACCGCGTCGAGTTCCGGAAGGGCCGCGACGTGCCCGGACCGAACACGCTGATGGTGATGGCCACCCGGCGCCCGGTCGCGCTCGGCGACGCCGCGGCGATTCGCTTCGGGCCGCGCGGCGCCCGCGCCGCGGTCCCCCCCGCCGTGGCGCTCCGCGTGACCGGCCGGTCCCGGATCGCCGTCGTGGGTGACTCGGACTTCGCCACGAACTCCTTCTTCCACATCATGGGCAACGGGAGACTCTTCCTCAACACGGTCAACTATCTGGCCGCCGAGGAAAACCTGATCGGCATCGCGCCGCGCACCTACGACCTCCCCCGAATCAACCTCACCAACCGCCAGATGAAGGGGACGTTCTTCCTCTCGGTGATCCTCGTTCCGGCCCTGCTGGCCGTGGTGGGCACGGCGGTGTGGTGGAGGCAGCGGTGAACGCCCGCGGGCTCCGCCCCCGGCTCGTGACCGTCTGGCTCGCGTTGGCGGCGTTGGTCGGGGCGATCGTGGCGCTCGAGCACGCCGATCTCGTTCGTCCCCGACCGGGGGGGGACGGCAACGCCGATCCGCACCTGCTGCTGCCGGTGCCGGTGGACCGTCTGGGCGCGATCGAGGTGGCCCATGCGGGGAGGCTCCATCGCTTCGAGCGCGACAGGACGGGCGCCTGGTTCTATCACGGGGTCCACACGGGATCGGAGGGCGCCCACGCCCACACCCCCGATCCGGCGCTGGCGGCGCGCATCGAGCGCGCGGTTGCGGCGTTCGGCCGGACGCGCATCGAGCGACAACTGGCCCTCGGGACCGCGACCGGGGACTACGGCGTCGCGGTGCCAGAGACGCTGATCCTCGTCTATCGGCCGCACGATCCGCAGCCGCTCGTCCAGTACGCGGTCGGCGACGTCGCCCCGGATACGCTCAGCCGTTACGTGCAGGTCGTCGGGAGACCGGCGGTGGTGACGATTCCCAACTACCAGATCGACAACCTGCTGGCGCTGATTCAGAGCGTCGGGGGCCCATCGGACCGAGGCGGGGTGCCCCGCGCTCGCGCTCCCGCCCGGCGGGACGGATCGGCTCAGCCCGGACCCCGCGGCGGCCTCCGGCAGGGCGTGGTCACGCGGGCCCGCCCTGCCGGCCGCCGCCGAGGGTCGGGACTCGGTGGCGGCCGCCGGCCTCGTCCGGCGCGCGGGCGGCGACGGGGAGTTCCGGCCGACGTCGCTCCTCCTCCGCCCGGCCCGCACCGGCGTCGCCCGCTCGATCGGGTGGCGGCTCGGCCGGACGACGCGCCCCGCGACCTGGGCGTCGCCGACCCGGCGCGGGAGCGCGGACGGGACCGGGCGAGCCGCCCGTGAGGGGGCGGCGGGCGGTCGCCGCCGGTCTCGCCCTCGCCGCGGTGGCCGCCGCCGCGAGCCCCGCCCGCTCCCACAGCGGCGGGAGCACCGGCTACGCCTCGATCGCGATCGGCCAGAGGAGCGTCCGGTATAGCCTGACGCTCTGGCCCTCGGCCCTGCCGCCCGCGATCGCCGAGGAGCTCCGGTGGGCCCGCGCCGGCCGCGCCCCGAGCCAGGGCCGACTCCTCGGGTTCCTCCAGGCGAAGGTCACGATTGTCGCCCAGGAGCGGCGCTGCGAGGCCGGCCCTGGATTCCTCCGCCCACCTCCGCCGCAGGGGGAGAGCGTCACCCTCGTCGTGGACTTCGCCTGCGCCGACCCAGTCCGCGACCTCCTGATCCGCGACGATCTCTTCGACGTCCTCGGCGCCGACTACCACACGCTCGCCCGAATCGAGGCCCCGGGTTTCAGCGGGCAGTTCGCCTTCACGCCCGAGACGCGCGAGACGCGCGTGGCGGTCGGCGGCGCCGGCGGCGGCGGGACGGTGAGCTTCTTCCTGCTCGGTATCGAGCACATCCTGAGCGGCTACGACCACTTGCTATTCCTCCTCGGGCTTCTCCTGCGCGGCGGCGGCTGGTTCTCGCTGGCGAAGATCATCACGGCCTTCACCCTCGCCCACAGCGTCACGCTCGCGCTCGCCGTGCTCAACCTGGTCGTGCTGCCGGACCGGCTCGTCGAGGCCGTCATCGCGCTGTCGATCGCCTTCGTGGCCGCCGAGAATCTCTTCCTGAGTCCCGTCGTCTCGCGCCGGTGGCTCGTGAGCTTCTGCTTCGGCCTGGTCCACGGCTTCGGCTTCTCGGCGGCGCTCCGCGAGCTCGGGCTGCCCTCGCACGGGCTCCTCCTCTCGCTCTTCGGCTTCAACGCGGGCGTGGAGGCGGGCCAGGCGCTGGTGGTGGCCGTCGTCCTGCCGCTGATCGTCGTCCTGCGCCGGAGCCGCTGGGAGGAACGGATGGTGTGGAGCTCGTCCTTGGCGATCCTGCTGGTCGGCCTCGTCCTGTTCGTGGAGCGGGCCTTCCTCTAGAGCCGCGCGGATCGTGCGCGATGCCCCGCCGGCTTACCTCCGCGCGGGTCGCGGCTCGCCATGTACTCATTGAGCCAGGCTCTCGAGCTCAGCCAGAGGTGGCCGTCTCGGATGGCGCGGAGCCTCCTGGAGAGTACGAGTTGCCGCAGGTACGCGGCAGCATACAGGCTTTGCGCGGCGAGGGCCGACAACGGCACGAGCTTGGCTTCACCCGCGAGCTTCGGAATGAGGAACCTGCTCAGCGTCCCACTGACCGCCTGCGCGATGACCTCCGCCAGCGGGGTAGGGTTGCTGCTGTCTGCTGTCTTGAGGGCCTGAAGGTATCGTTGCCGTTGGGACGCGAGGATGACAGCTGGCGGGTAGCCTTCTTGGATCAGCATGAAATTGAGAATCAGACGACCGACGCGTCCGTTTCCGTCGACGAATGGAGGGATTCGCTCGAACCCCGCGTGATGCGTGGCGGCGTGGATCACTGGATGTATGTCCCCGCGTTTCTCGGTGGAGGCGCTCCATGCGTCCAGATCGGCGGGGATGGCCGCGGGGAAGTGACACGGCTACGCTCCGCACCCGCACCGGTCCATGCCTCCAAGCGCCCGGCAAACCTCTGCTGGCCGGAGGCTCGACCTGCCACGCGAGCGAGATCGCTTCTTTATGAACCTCCGACACCACGGTTGCGGGGACCCCTTTATAATCCGGGGCGTTTCTGTACACCCAGTCGGCTGCGCGAGCGTAGCCTTCGACCTCGAGGGTCTCCATCAGCGATGCAGGCGACGTCTGGCGTCGCTCCACAAGATTTTCGACTTGAGCGCGGCTCATCGTATTGCCTTCGATGGCCGTCGAGTTATGAAGGTCATCTATCCAGATTTGACGAAGACAGTGGCCCGCCTCGACAGCTCGCGGCAGTCCGCCGAGGTGGTCGTCGAGGAGCGTGATCTCTGCGTCGAGAGTCCTCAGAACCTCCTGAAGCGATGGCCGTCCGCGTCTGTTTTCCCTACGATCCTCAGCCATGCAAATGGAAAGGGGGTAGCAGATCTTTCCCGACGAGCCACTAGGAGATAATTCACGTCGTAGCGAAACGCCCGGGGTTCGACCACCAGAGGCCCGTGAGCACCGCGAAGGAAGGCGGACAAACCTCGGAGGGGTGGGCTCCAAGTAGTGAATATGTCAAGTCTGTCGGAGTATAGTAGCGGCGTGATCCGTTCGCGCCTTCGCGTTACGAAGCAGACGGCGCGGGCTCGCCAGGGCCTGGTCGTCGCCGAGCATCCGGTGGGCGCCGAGGTCGGCGCCGCCATCCTCGCGCGCGGCGGCAACGCGGTCGACGCCGCGGTCGCGACGGCCTTCGCGATGACCGTCGTCGAGCCCTTCATGAGCACGATCGCGGGCGGGGGTACGATGCTCGTCTCCCTCGCCGGCCCCGGCGAAGTCGTCGCGCTCGACTTCAACGTCTGCGCGCCGGCCGCCTGCCACGAGCGGGTCTACGGCCTGGCCCCGGGCCGGAGCGAGGGCGCGCTCTTCACCTGGCGCCGGGTCGACGGCGACGAGAACCTCTACGGTCACCGGTCGGTCGCGGTCCCGGGCTCGGTGGCGGGGCTCACGTTGGCGCTCGAGCGCTACGGCAGCATGGACCTCGGGACGGTGCTGGCGCCCGCGATCCGGCTCGCCCGCGAGGGCATCGTCGCCGACTGGTATCTGGCCCTCACCGCCGCGAAGTTCCAGGAGGAGCTGTCGGCGTTCCCCGAGGCCGCGCGGACCTACCTCCGGGACGGCCGCTGGGTCTACCGCCCGCCCGGGATGGAGCCGGGCGACCGGATCCGGTTCCCCGACCTGGCGCGAAGCCTCGAGCTGATCGCCCGAGACGGCCCCGCCGCCTTCTACAAGGGGCCGCTGGCCCAGGCGCTCGCGGCGGAGATGCGCGCGCACGGTGGCTTCCTCACCGCCGAAGACCTGGCGAACTACGCCGTCCGCGTGGCCCCGCCGCTCCGCGGCAGCTACCGCGGCCTCGAGCTCGCCGTCTCGCCGGGCGCGACCGGCGGGATCACCGCCCTCGAGATCCTGAACGTCCTGGAGACCTTCCCCCGGACGGGCGTGGGCTGGCGCACGGCCGAGGGCCTCCACCGGCGGGCCCAGGCTGTCGCGCGGGGCTTCGCGGACCGCTTCCGATACCTCGGTGACCCCGAGCGCGTCCGGGCGCCCTGGGACCGCCTGGCCTCCAAGGCCTACGCGAGCGAGGTAGCGGCCGGGCTCGCCGGCCCGCGCGGTCGCGCCCCCGGGCCGACGCCCGACTGCACGACCCACGTCGGCGTCGTCGATCGGGCGCGCAACATGGTGGCGCTCACCCACACCGCGGTCTCGCTCTTCGGCGCCCGAGTCGTCGTGCCCGACACCGGCATCCTCCTGAACAACGGGATGATCTGGTTCGACCCCGAGCCGGGCCGGCCCAACTCGATCGCCTCCGGCAAGCGCGCGCTCGTGAACATGACGCCCGTCCTCGCCTTCCGCCGGGGCCGGCCGTACCTGACGCTCGGCGCGCCGGGCGGCCGGAAGATCGTCTCGGCGGTTCCGCAGGTGCTGGCGACGCTCGTCGACACGGGCTGCTCGCTCCAGGCGGCGGTCGAGGCCCCGCGGCTCCACGACGAGGGCGACGGCCTCTTGGTCGACGACCGGGTCGGGAAGCGGTGCCTGGCCGGGCTCGGCCGGCGGGGCCACCGCGTGACGCCGCTCGAGGAGAGCTACTCGACGATCAACTTCGCGAAGCCGATCGCGATCCGCAGCACCGCGGCCGGGCTCGAGGCCGGCCTCGACCCCCTGCGCCCGGCCGCGGCGGCCGGCGCCTAGCCTCCGGGAGGAGACCCTATGGCGGCGAACCTCGCCGTCGGCAACACTCACTGAGCGAAGCGCGACCTGGCAGGTGCCAGGCGAGCCGGGGCGACCGAGGACGAGGTCCGCGAGGCGATCAGCTTCGCGATCCGCGCCAACGCGGCGAAGGCCCACGCCGACATCCTCGCCGTGTACACCGCGTAGTGGCCGACGACGGCGTCCTCCTCTACGCCGTCGCGGGTTGCCTCTTCCGCGTCCCGGACGGCGTGCAGCCGCCCAAGGCCGGCTCGCGCTTCTTCCAGCGGCACCTCCGCGTGAGTCCGGGCGAGCGGGTGCTCGAGATCGGCGCCGGCTTCGGGCTCACCGCGGTCCTGGCGGCCCGCGCCGGCGCGCGCGTGGTGGCGACCGACGTGCTGCCGGCGGCCGTCGCCGCGATCGGGCAGAACGCCCTCCTGAACGGCGTCGCGGTCGACCCGCGGCTCGGCGACGGCTACGCACCCGTCGCCGGCGAGCGCTTCGACCTCATCTGCTCGAACCCGCCCCAGATGCCGACGCCGCCCGGGCACGATCGCGACGATCCGCTCGCCGCCGCCGACAACGGCGGCGGCGACGGCTGGGAGATCCTCGACCGCGTGATCGAGGGCGCCCGCGCCCACCTCGAGCCGCGCGGCCGGCTCGCCTTCACGATCTTCGGCTTTCTCGGCCGCAAGGCCGCGCTCGCGAAGGTGGAGGCGGCGGGGCTCTCACCGGAGGTGGTCGCCAGCGAGACCCAGGCCTTCCCCCGGATCGGCTACGAGCGGCTCGACCACATCCGCGCGCTCGACACCGAGGGCACGCTGCCCCCGCGGGACCCGCCGCGCTCGGTCGAGCGTCTCCTGATCCAGGGAACCGCGCGGGACTGACGTGCGACGGCTGGTCGTGAACGCCGACGACTTCGGGCTCACGCGCGGCGTGAGCGAGGGCATCCTGGCCGCCCACCGCCACGGGATCGTGACGAGCACGACGGTGCTGGTCACCCTCCCGATCGCGCGGGACCTGCGTGACCGCCTCGTCCGCTCGGGCATGGGGATCGGGCTTCACGTGAACCTCACGCTCGGCCGGCCGCTCACGCGCGCGCCCTCGCTCGTGGGTGGGGACGGGCGCTTCGTGCGCGACCCGCGGCTGGCCGCCGGCCGCGCCCGCGGGCCGGACGTCGAGGCCGAGGTGCGGGCCCAGCTTCGAGCCTTCGAGCGCCACTTCGGGCGCGGGCCGACTCACCTCGACACCCATCACCATGTCGGGCTCTGGCCGCCGGTCGGCCCGATCGTGCGCGGGATCGCGCGGGAGCGGGGGCTCCCCGTGCGGAGCCAGACCGAGACGGCGCGCGCCGCCGCGCGCCTGGCCGGGCTCCGGACGCCCGACCACTTCTTCGGGGAGTCGGGGCCGGAGGCCTACTGGACTCTCGCGCGGACGCTCGGGCGCCTGCGCGGGCTCCCCCTGGGCAGCTCCGAGTTCATGACGCACCCCGGCTACTTCGACGACGAGCTCTCGTCTAGCCGGTACGGCCGCCAGCGCGAGCAGGAGCTCGTCGGCGTGGGGTCGTCCGCCGCCCGCGCGGCCGCCGCGGCCCTCGGGATCCGCCTCGTCGACTTCGGCGACCTCGGGTAGGGGACCGGCGCGACGGTCGGAAGGGTCAGGCGCCCGGGGCGAGCGTCGCCGGGCGCCCGGCGGTCGCGGGGAAGACGAGATCCGCGATCGCGCCCGGCCCGTCCGCCCGGTTCGTCAGGCTCAGCTGGGCCCCGTGGGCCTGGGCGAGCTCCTGGCAGATCGAGAGCCCGAGCCCCAGGCCGGCGGGCTTCGTCGTGACGAACGGCTCGAACAGCGACTCGCGCAGCGCGGGGTCGAGCCCGACGCCCTCGTCGATGACCTGCACCCGGGCCCGCGCACCGTCCGGCCAGGCGCGGACCGAGATGCGCCCCCCCGGTGGCGTGGCCTCCATCGCGTTTCGCACCAAGTTCTGGAAGAGTGGCACCAGCTGGTCGACGTCACCTGCCACCGGCGGGACGTCGGGGGCCACCTCCAGGACCAGCTTCAGGCCCTGCTGCTCGGCGACCGGCGCCAGCATCGACACGATGTCGGCCAGCACCGTGTGAAGGGCGATCGGACGCGCCGGCCGCGTCGTGTCCGGGGCGAGGGCGCGGAGCCGCTCGGCGAGCTTGACGATGCGGGCGACCTCGGCAGGAACGACGCGCACGATGAGGTCTCGGTAGTCGGGGTCGTCGAGGCGCTCGGCGATGAGCGAGACGAGGTTTGAGATCGTTGTCAGCGGCGTGCGGATCTCGTGGGCCAGGCCCGCGTAGACGCGGGCCAGCCGCGCCAGGTGGGCGAGCCGTTCCGCCTCGCGCTGGAGCAGGAGCTGCTGGGCGTGGAGCGCGGCGGTCTCGACGGCCATCGACGCCACCTCGGCGAGGTTCTCGAGGAAGTGGAGCGCCGGCGCCAGGTACGCCTCTCCGCTCCG
>Ga0209161_10001267_pt1 | contig 20848 bp, 19 predicted proteins | sample GraSoiAngelo_155_FD_186169 | JGI IMG/M metagenome (GOLD analysis project Ga0209161, IMG submission 186169) | Grasslands soil microbial communities from the Angelo Coastal Reserve, California, USA - 14_1009_13_30cm (SPAdes) (version 2) | ecosystem: Environmental > Terrestrial > Soil > Grasslands... | reverse complement strand
GGAACAAAACTCCCATAGGCCTGCCCTTGGTCATCTACATGGAATTCGCGACGCTCTACGCTGGAGGAGAATATACCGAATATCTTTGGCCCAAAAGTTCAAGGTGTCAGTGCTGGTCGTTTGACCATTGAAAGAAAATCAGTCCCTTCGTCTGCGAATCGTATCACTCTATTCCGCGGATGGACCTCCAATACCTCCGGCCGGTACCCCGTCCATACTGAAACGACCTCAGCTGGTAGTTTCGCGTGACCGGCAGGAGTCATCTTCTTCTCTCCCAGCAACTTCCAGGCCCGCGCTATATTGTAGTCTGACCAACTAGATCCCTTGCGTCTCGGAGTATAGCGTTGGACCTTGCGTTCGGAATCGACAGGTCTAAACCAGCCATCGATCCATCCGAAACAAAGTGCTTCTTCGATCGCGTCAAGATTCGAGAAGGTTCCGGTCTTCGGCTCTCTCTTGTAGATGAGCAACAGAGCCTCGTTCTTCGAAACGTGGTTCCGGTTCAGCTACTCACGCCATTTTTTCCGTGTGGTGAAGTGTAAAGCCTTCGAACGCAGCTTTGCACTGGACACTTTGTGTATTGATTGAGACATGGATTTCTCAGAGGAGTCCTTAATTGCCATCGGCAATCGTCAAGTCATTTGTACACTGTCGCCGTTCCGCGAGGCTTAGCGAAGAAAACTCTTCCATGCCTTTGGTACCCGCTGTGTGTATTCGACTTGGTTGGCCCCGAGCAAAGTAGATAATGAAGAACACGCTCTCTTTCTCCATCATGAGCCAAACCAGCGAGATCACCGTCAAAGAACTAGTTCCGTCCCTGAGAGACGATTTCCTCCATTTCTTTGATCATGTCGCGTTCGCTGACAACCCTGACTGGTCTGACTGCTACTGCTCACTCTATCACTTTCCAAACAAGGGGAAGGAGGAGACCCGGCGCACAGCCTCGAGCTCTGTTGAGGAAGGCAAAATGCACGGATTCCTCGCCTACGAGAACGGAAAACCGGTAGGCTGGTGCAACGCCGCCAACCGTAACTCTTACCCTGCTCTCCACTGGCTATTGGGCCCAGGTCCCGAGAAGTCGGAAAAGGTCGGCTCGATAGTCTGCTTCGTAATAGGCTCTTCTCATCGGAAGAAAGGCGTCGCATCCCATCTGCTCAACGCCGCATGCAAGAAGTTCTCCGAACAAGGACTCGCATTCGCTGAGGCCTATCCAGTCAAAAAGTCACCATCAGCTGCATGGGACTTCCCCGGTCCACTGTCAATGTATCTCAAGAATGGCTTCACCGCACACCGCGACAACGACTGGTATGTTGTAGTACGAAAAAGACTCCAACCACCAGGCTGACCACGAAGTCTACTTATCCGATAACGGTTTTCACGCTAGAACATTCAAGAAATCGGCCCAGATCCGACATCTCTTCCTTTACCCTGTCGGAGACTTGGCTGGAAAGCTTCGAGAACGGCGTAACACGGACTTCCAGGTCATCCCTCTTCTGAACGTGGGACCAGACCCCCAGAGCTCGTCCGTCGACAAGTACGACAGGCGAAACCCATCCCTGTGATCGATAGACCTTCTTTCGATTCTTCTCATCAACAATGTTCAGATGAGACTTGTGGCCTAGCAGGAAAGAATCAAAGTACGGCACGAGCCGCACAACGGGTTCGTCAATTTTCGCGCCCTCTAGCTCGGAGAGATCCGACTCTAGAATGCTTGCCTTCGATCCTTCAATTTCGACCTCGACAATGTTCTCAGCTTCTTTTGACCAGATGTCCTTCGCGTCCTTCATGTAGAGGCCCTCCCATATCGCGAAGTCGTTGATTGTCGCAGGCCCGTGGGCTTTCAGGTACTTCACAAGTAGCTCTCGTTCGGCCTTTTCCTGTGAGACATCTTTCCAGTTCTTAATCCATTTGTCAGCGCGCACATAGCTGGCTTCAGTTCCTTGGTTGGGTCCTGAGCATATGACATCCCGTGCACGTATTATGTGAAGTAGGAAACCGATGGACAATGATATAGCCCCCACCTTTACGTGGGGCACCTTCCTCTTGTCGCCCCAGCCTCCAGCAGCTTTCGACTTTGTCTTGTATCCGTGCGATTCGGTCAGCATCTGTGCAAGATCCGTTCGGGTACGAGGCTCTTCCAAGATCTCACTAACGCGATCTAGAAGCTTGTCAACATCTTGCTTAGAACCGGCATGTCGGATCGCCCAATTGAGATTGTACGCAGCCCGTCGTGCACTGCCTCTAACAAAGACTGATAGTTCATCCGAGGGCAGAAGAAACATAGTTCCTCTCATCCCCCATGCCCTCACCAGAGTACGTTCTTTCCATAGCGCCGACTCCACATCCTGGAGTCTCGCACCCTTGACCCGTGGCCAGATTGACATCTGACCCGCCAAGAGAACCTGGGCCTGCGCCCCCGCCATGTCTCCTGGGACAGAGGATAATGCGGCAAGAGACGTCTTCTTGGAGAGACGGTGCCGGCTAAGCCTGAACGCGGCCACCTGTTTCCAGGAAACTCGAACCGGCTTACTTTCGGGCATGGTGAACTCTTCTCAAGCCGAAGAAAATGATCATATTTTCAACTTGTCTTTTGTCTCGAAGATCTGGTTGATGTTGGCAGTAGCCCCTTCAACAGCTTTCTCAGTTCCTTCTGCAGCTCCAGCCACTCCTGGAATTGTTTGTCCGTCAGGGATATCATTGTGGCGACGCTTGCCAGTTCTTGTTTGCCGAGAAAATCGACGCCATCCAGCTTCGACACTCTCTCCTCTAGGTCTTGCCTCCCGCCGAAGGTCTCAATCTTTCCTTGAGTCTTGATTATCTGTGCAACGGTGCCTTCCTCGATCCGGACCTTGATTCCTAGTTTGTCAAGTGACAGTAGAGTGTCTCTCAGCCGCTGCTCGGCCTGTGCCTGGTTTTTGCCGCTTGTTCCCCATGAGAACGAGAAGACTTCTGCGGTTGCTCGGTAGTATGTTTCGATGAAATTGTCAACTCTCTCTTCCCTCGTAACTTCAACCATCTCCACAGGCAATAATTTCTTGATGTGATGGTAGATGGCTTGGGGTGTCATCCTGAGCTCCTCGGCAATTTGGCTGATAGTGAGCTCTCGTGCTCGGAGCAGGTAGATGATCCGTCGCCTCGTATCATCTCCCAGAAGCTCCATGGCGACTGGGTCCGTGATCATCTTGACGGGTTTCATTCTTGCTACACGACCGTTTCCAGGGTGTTGAAATCCCTATTCTCGCCCAATGGAGGATAGTGTTATTAGTAAGCTATTGCTTTCACGCTAAAGCGAAGATTTGAACGATAAATGACAATGACACAACAACTCTCCAAACCCCAATCAACCAAACAGATAGCCACGCGCCTCGTCAACGAATGCCTACGAGTCCAACCAAATGAGCAAGTAGTCATCGCTTCATGGGACCACACCCTCGAATATGCCAACGCTCTGGCTCTGGAAGTCGAACATGCGGGCGGTATCTCGACCTCGACCCTCATGGGCAACGATTTCTACTGGGCATACCTGAAAGAGGTCCCAGAGGAACAATACACCCGTCGACAGAAGGGCTTCCTCTCCCTACTTGACCAGACAGACGCAATGATCCAGCTCGGAGGACCCAAAGACCCGTCAATCTACCCGACAGTAGCAGGCGAAAGAACGGGCAAGATGTTCGAAGGACAAAAAGCCATAGGCGACAAGTTCCTCGAACGAAAAATCCGCGTCCTCAACCTCCCAGTCGGACTGGTAACACCCGAACGAGCAAGAACATACGGGTTCGACTATGAAAACTGGCAACGCGTAACCACAAACAGCCTCGACGTTGACCACGAGAAAATCTCGGCCCAAGCCGCAAAGATCGAGTCAAAACTACGAAACGCCACCAACCTCAGAATCACCGCGGCAAACGGTACCGACCTCCAACTCAAACTCAAGAACCGGCCAGTACACGTCCATGATGGTATCATAGACAGGACTGATCTTGACAAGGGAACACTCTTCGAAGCACTACCCGCCGGAGCAGTCGAACTGGCACCGGACGAGACGAGTGCTCAGGGAAAAGTGCTCTTCGACCAGCCAACAGCCCTCGCTGGAAAGGTCCTGTCAGGTCTACAACTGGAATTCCAGAACGGACAATTGACAAAGTACACAGCACAGTCGAATCTTGACTCTTTCAAGTGGCTCTACGAGAACGCATCCGGTGACAGGGACCGCGTCGGTGACATCGCGATCGGTCTCAATCCGAGAGCAGAACTGATCGGATTCTTCACCGACCGCGTCGTCCAAGCCACGGTCAGCATCGGTATCGGCGGCAACAAGGGCATCGGCGGAACCAACGAGACACAATTCGGCCACGAAGAGACCCTTAGAAAGCCAACGCTAACAGTAGACGGCTACACGCTGATCAATAACGGCAGGATCCAGCTCTAAACCACGATTCTCAAACATAAATCTCCCATATTTTTTCTCTCAGGATTCTTTGGATAGGGCCGGGGCCCCGAGTTCGAGTAGTGACTTCGAAACCATTTATTCCGAGCACCGATTCCCAGAGCAGTTTAGCCAGATGCGATGATTGCGTCGACCACTATTGCCATCGCGTCAGTGCCGTTGCAGTCAAACTCTACCGTCTGTGGCGTTGTGGTTATGGTGTAATCGACCTCGAACCGACCGTTCTGGTTTGTTATATTGGTGAATCCCGGTGAGCTGGGTCCGCAGGGTCCAGCATCGTTTATCGCGGTGGATGCCACCACGAAATCGATCCTAGATGTTTGAATAAAAGCGGAGCACGTGCCTTGGCGGAAGTTGGCGGTGCAGTCACCGCAGCCAGTACCAGGACAAGATACGGTTGCAGGTATCGAGGGGTTCGGGTCGAAAACATCCACAGTGTTCGCACCGCTAATAGCAAAGGTCTGCATTCCCGATACTGTGTAGCAGCATTTGCCTGCAACCACCGTGATATTGTCCGAGTTTAATGGTGAGGTAGCTATGGCATAGTATTCCCATAGGGTCTGGTTGCCCCCAAAGCCGCCGGAAACCTCTGTTTGCGAAGTGTACGAGATTCGCTCTGTAAAGGTTAGACCGTTATTATCGGTGACAGAAGTTACGTTGGTTCCGCAACACGTTTCGACAACCACGATTATCACATCGCGACTTTGGGTTGTCGTCAGAAGCTGCGATTGCTGACAAAACTGTTGCTGACAGCTGTTGACTCCTATTCCATCTAATCTCAGGGAGGGATTGTTTGGAGGTGGCACCGGTTGGTACTGGAGGAGGCTTCCCCATCCATCACTGGACAAGGCACCATACGTTGGCTCCGCAAGCGGAGTGTCTGTCCAGCTCCCCATGGGCCACCACAACCAGTTGATCCTCTGTGGTGTGTTAGAGTCGTAGAGATTGGTAAGTGCCTGGATAAAGTGGAAGGTTGTGTTACTGTATCCGGCGGAACCGACTTGGACTTGATCCGGAGCGCATTTGCTTGAGGGCAGAGAGACTCCGCCAGAACAGTTGACTTGCTGCGGGTCCGCGCCACCCTCCGTATTCAAAACTGGCCAGCCGGTTCTCTGGGACCCGGAGACGACCTCGTTATAGACCTGCTGGGCCAGAGAGTCTGCCGTCGCGTTGTTCCAGCTCGAACTGTAGTATTGATAGCCCATGTAGGAGTGCAAGCTGATGAACACTCTTCCCTGCGTATCATTGACCGTCGGGTATCCATCGGCCAAGTTTTTGAACCCGCAGTTAGAGCTACACAAGTTCTGGACCACTATCCAGTGCGTATCGCCCATGCCTCTGGCCTGATTGATCCACTGCTGGTACGCGTTCGAGAGCGAAGCTACGTCAGTGTTGTTCGTCATGACTGGTTCGTTGATAGGTTCCCATACTATCTGGCTGTACGTATTCATGAACTGCTGAACGATAGGATTCCAATACCCCAACCAGCAGCTAACGCCTGTAGAGTTAGTTAGGTCGGTGTAGCCGTGGTAGTCGACTATGATCCAGAAACTGTACTGTTGGGTAATTGTTATTGCTCTATTTAGCCAGGCAGGGTCATACGCACCCATTCCTTGGGGACTAGAACAGGCCGACTGGAAGCTAACACGGATAGCATTGAATCCCCTCGACTGTAACCTCTGGACCTGGAGTTCCATGTTGCTCGCGGCCTCGCCTGGGAACACCTGGCTGGGGGGGTTTGCCGAATTGGCCTGGGACTCGTCGAGTCTCACTCCACCCCAGCCTACCACCGTTGGACTCACAATAAAGTTGTAGCTCACGGGTGTGGTACAATTAAGTGTGTGAGCATTAGCATCACTAAGTATTACCGTATTATTATTAGCAAGTAATTGTAAGTTCCTGACACCGTCATCATACGGACAGTCAGAATTGGCATGGGTGAAAACCAGATTATCCATACCCTGGATTATGAACGAGACCGGTATTGAAACCGTAAATGAGGTCCACATACCCCCGTTCTGTGGACTGAGAACTGATGGAATACTAGTGACAAAGTTCCCGTTGAGCGTAATTGTTTCCTCGTTAGCCCCATCAAAGTCATAGCCTTGGAAGGAAAGCACGTAATTTGTAGGGGGTGGTGTTGCATCAGTGGCAAGAGGCGTTGTTGCTGCCATTCGGTAGGGCGCAACCTCAGTTGCCGTTATGGTTGCGCCTAGCAAGAGAACCATAAGTAAGGCTGCGAGGGTTTTGCAAGCCAACTCTCGCGGAGCGAACAGGAACAACCTCACATTGCCGTCTAAAGACGTGAAGACTTGAATATTTCAACGGTGCGTGTACAAGCGTATACAAGCGACTACACTTGAGACCCCGCGAGACGTGCGCTATCGCCTCAACTTTATGTCCCAATCACAAGCTCGGTCATTCCGGCATTGTCAGACGTATCATACCGGAAAGCAAGAGTAGAAGATTTTCCGGAAATCTTTGGCCTCCTCCGCAACTCCGTTGACAGTCTCTTGCGAGAGCATGGCTTCTTCGATTCTTCCCCATTCGCCTCACCGAAGCAGCCCGCAATACCTCAGACATTTCCCTGGTTTGAGATGGGTCTCAAAGAGGACAGCGACGGCTTCTGGGTAGCAACCGTCGAGGGCAAGATTGCGGGAATAACATTGAGCTGGGTCAGAGCATCACTATGGTATCTCGCGCATCTCTTCGTCTCTCCCAAGTATCAAGGATTGGACATCGGTCGGAATCTCATGGAGAAAGCCATGCGACACCACAAAGAAGCACCGATCACAAACCGGGCCCTGGTGACCTTCGCCTACAATCCAGTCTCAATCTCCCTCTACGCCCGCCACGGAATGTATCCTCGTGAACCCATGTACTACATGGAATGCCCGAGCGGCCAAGTGAAGGCCGGACCCGCAAACACCAAGTTGAAGAGCGAGAGGGTCACCGACTTCGAAGAGAACAAAACAATTCTCTCCCGGATCGACCAGCGCACTCTCGGCTACCCCCGCGAGAAGAACCACGAATTTCTCTTCAGCCTACCCACAGTAAGATGCCACCTCTACTCCACCGGCAGCGAACCAGTCGGATACGCCTACGTCTGGCAGAACGGGAGAATAGGCCCACTGGCCACAACATCTCCGACAATCTTTCAGGACGTTCTGAGATCTGCTTTCAAACTGGCAGCAGCCGAAGGCGCCTCGAACGTGGCCCTGCTTGCGACAGGCTCGAACGACAAGCTGGTGGAGGTCGCTCTAGAACAGAAGATGAGAATACTGGACAATTGGCTCCTAATGTCCGCAAAACCATTCCCGAACTTCTCGAACTACGTGATCTACCCAACAGGCGCAATGCTGTAGAGTTGCGATTGGGATCTCGGCCTGGCTAAAGGGGCCAAAGAAAAAAATAGTTCTAGGATTGTTACTGCCTCAACTAGAAACGAGTAATAGCAGATTTTTCACCCTCGGGACGCATTCGATTCCATCCTTGTCAACTCTACCAGACATTGCCAAAAGGGTCAAGCTCATGACCATGGGACTGGGGGTCTTCTTGCTTATCTTCTCAGTCTCAATGCTCTTTTTCATTGGCGTTTATACGCTCTCAATTCTGCTCGCCGCGGTTCTTCTTTTTGATGGGAATATTTGGCGTTGCGGCAGGTTCTAGAATAAGGGCGAGACCATTTCCAGGTCGTCCAGTCGCTCAGAGCGTTCTCATCGAGGTAAAATGCAAATCCTGCAACGCGTTGAATCCTGAAACTAGTGAGTTCTGCGCGCACTGCGGGTCTCGTCTCTAGTCATTTCAGCAGTCAGAGCATCCAGTCTTTACCGGTTCGAACACTGTTTCGCCGCAGTGTTCGCAGACAAGAATTTTTCCGATGAACTCATTGTCGGAACGGTACATTGTTTCGTGGGTCGTAGGAGTACTGCAGGTCCTGCAGAATAGGACAGGCTCGAAACCACGTTCCATAGAAAGCAGTAATCACTGGGACGACAATAAACAAGAGAGTACGAGAAATCTAATCTTAGATGGCTGGGTCAGACTTTGACCGGGTTGGTCATGACTGGCACGATCTTTCGCCCAATCACGCCTGCTGCAATAGATTCTAGTCCGGTTATCAACAGACCGAGAGACAATAGAATGATGAGGACATCAACCCCGAGTGCAGGCATAGCTAGAAACACGAGGGCTAGAATGATGCTCAATACCCCAGCGCCTACCGAAAGTCCTCTCAGCATCGCAGAAAATTGTTTTCCCGCACCTCCCAAAGAAATCCCTGCAACTCCGCGCACGAACAAAACAACGTAGAGAAGCAGGACCAGTGTTCGAACTGCTAATCCAGGCTCGTTAATTACCACCACGGAAAGAATGAACGCTAGTACTCCGAGGACGATATTCGCCGCCCGCAGCCAACTGGGCAAGAACTTGCCCATTGCACCAAGGACAATATCTCTCGCGCCCAGAAAGATCAGGCCGACTGCGAGAAGAACGATTAGAGTAAAGACGGCCACGAGTGGATATGCCAGGACATAGATTCCGGCTAATAGTGAGGCTAATCCTAGGATAACTTCTGCTGTTCTTATCCAGCTAGGCATCTTTTCGATAGCAATCATGAAAAATCCTAGAGGAGCGGTCTTCCGGTTTGTACTTAACAGTATCCGACCGTTTTTCAGATAAAATCTCTCAATGCCTCTCGGTGATCATGAGCCAAGCGAGCGAAAGCTTGTGGTTCCTCTCCTTCGTTCAACGCCCCAGAGAAAAACCAGTATTCCTAGACCGATAAACACGAATCCTATCTGCCAGTTTCCGGAGGCGAAGAAGATCACGGAGAATGCAGCCAGGAAGACTCCTACCTGAGTGCCTCTCTCCTTCCAACTCACATTGATCACCTCCTTCTCAATGTGACTCCGGCCCTTCGACAGCAGTGTTGCAAGAATGATGAATGCGATTGCTGCGACGAAGAAGATCTCGGTGAGATTGGAGGTGTAATCGCCGAAGGTCAGAAGCAGGCCAACTTCATCTCCGATCAGCCCTGCTCCAAGACCGAATACTATCGCTAGGTTACGGCCTAGCCATACATTGCTGAGAGCGATTCCAATCCAGCCAGCAGCAATAACCATGATCAAGCCGTACCAGAAATGATGGAAGTGAATTCCATTCTGGACAACCACGACCTTAGGGTTGAGGGTCGCGAACAGCCTGGCACCAAGGAAGCCCGCGAGGAACGCCAGTGTTCCGTAGAAAGCCAGTCCATGCCTGAAGATGGTCTGCCGGACTTTTTGAACCATACGTGAAATACGAAAAACTCCTAAGATAAGGGTGGCGGAAAGGCGGACGAGTGTTTTCTATCGGCCCTGAAGTATTCCTCCCCGTTCTCTGAAATCTTGAGCACCGGGGCCTGCGAAGATGTAGATTCCCAAACGCCTGTATTTCTTCCGTATCCAGCCATCTATTGACTCAAACCATTTCCTAAACTCTACAGGCTTCGCGGCGAGGTCACCTCTGTCACTGTCAACGTAGTTCATGTCGGCCTGCATTCCTCCCGGCAACATGACTTGCGACGTAGTCCAGGAGCGCCAGAACTCGATAACAGGCGACTGAAACCCGTCAACAACGTAGTCATCCTTCTCCGGAACTTTTTCTGTAACAAGGGGTAACCCGGTCATGGTATTCTGCAACCAAAACCTTCGGGTCGACTCGTCTTGTGACGGTTCAGGAAGCCCGTAAAGGGGCGTAAAATCTGAGCTGGGTGAGGTAGCCGGCAGAATCTGCAGGTTTCCAAGAGACTGCAAATACTCCAAGAACTCCTCTTCGTCTTCCCGGGACATGTAGAAGATCAGGAGCTTAGGCAAGGATCAGAATCACTCCACCATAACATTTTTCCACTTTAGGTCTCCCAGGCTTTCACGGTTGATCTATCTTTCTCATCGAGCCGCTAGGCTGATCCGTAGCAAGAGTAGACCCATTCCTCATGTTTTCAGATAAGCCGAAGTCGTTGATAGCCAAAGATGGAATGTTCTACCTGTGGACAGTCGCGTGGACTTCTTCTTTCCATCGTGGGAGCACGTGTGGTGGGCGTTCAAAAGTCTTGATTCATATTCCATGGTGGTGTTATGCTCGGTGGGAAAAAAGCATGAAGCCAGGAATCCTTGCTTTGTTAGCGATCGCATTGGTCGCTGCAGCATCTCCAGCAGTCATAGCAATGGCGGCAGGCGCAAGCCAAGCAGGCTCTCACGCCAACCACTCCGACCATACAACAGGCGTCGCGCAATGCACTTTTGCCCATCCAGGCCCACTCCCCAGCCAAGCATCACCCAACGCTGTAGACGCACTTGCTGACCGGTCATCTCACTGTCCCCCAACACATCCTACAGCATAACCGCCAAACAAACAATCGTCCATAGCCCGACTGCTCTCCTTTCCCACACTCTTTTTTCTTTGGACCGGACATGTACCCCGACAAAATCCTGATTCCAGGCTTTCAGCAGCCCAGTCCACAAGGCGCAGGCTCAAGCCTAACGACACCTTAACGCGTCTCGTTAATGAGCTGTCGAAAATCAGTCGTCACGGGCCTCATAGTCGTCCGTTATGTTCAGGTTAGAACAGATGGAAAAACTCGCCCAGAATAAGCCCTGTTCGGCGATCTGGGAGGTCACTTCAAGATCACCCCTAGATTCGTTCAGGTCAATCGCGTTTTTCGCCAAACCAACTAAGCCCATAATTGCGTTCAGAATCGCCTGACTCGCCCATTATCGCTACCAGACAGCGGATGTTCTAGAAAGTAGGGGGTCTTAGCGAGTGAGTCTCGCCTCGCATGTCCGGGAGTCCGACCAACACCGGCTGGTTTCTTAACCGGTTCATTCAGCAAAATGCCTCTAAGGGTTTGCGGATTTTAGCTGGTCCTTCTTGTCGAATCTGACTCTTCTCAGTCGGTTTGGACCCCACCATGCTCTCTGGCCTAGCACTGACATGATTGCTGGGACGAGATAGGTGCGCACAACCATCGCGTCTAGCACCACCGCCAAAGCGATCGCGAACCCGAAGCCTTCGAGAAGACGGTTAGACGACAACAACAGCGAGCCTAGTGCTCCTGCAAGGATCAATGCTAGAGCGGTTATGATCCCGCCTGTTCGGTCAACCGCGTCGACCACGGCCTGACGGGTTTCCTTGCCCTTCTGAGCTTCCTCCCGGATACGGGTTAGGATGAAGATGTTGTAGTCCATCCCGATCCCGTAGAGCAATAGAAACAGTACGAGCGGGATGATGAAGAGAACCCCTGACTGTAGGACGTTGTTGAAGAAGAGAAGTGTAGCCGCATAGGCCCAGGTTATGCTCAATCCGATCGAGAGGATGCCGGTTATCGCAAGAGGATACGACCCCAGCACCACCAACAACACCAGGAATATGGCTGAGACAGTCAGAATTCTCATCGTGTTAAACTGACCTACCGTCTCGCTGGAAAAGTCCAGAGTGGACGCTGAAGCGCCCCCGACAAGTATTGAGTCCTGGGCAAGCGATGGGACCAAGGCTCGAAGGGTTCCGACCAGGCTTCTGATCTGACTAACAGTATCGAGAGATCGTTGCGTGAAGGGCTCGTCAACGAATAAGACTGTCACCAACGCTGTTCTATTGTCCTTCCCGATATCCCCGAGGATTGCAAGCCTGTCCTGCGGCATCACTGCTCTCATGTTGGTCGCATTGACCAGAACCCCGTTGGGACGAGTTGGTCCAGTGACGACCTTCACATTGGACAAGTTCCCAATGCTCTGGCTCAGCGTTTCTAGGTTAGCCTGCGCAACATTCGTCAGATTCCCGTTAACGAGAATTGTTCCGGGAAACTGCACGAGCACTTGGGTCGGGCCTATCTGACCTGCGCCGAAGCTCTTCTCTAGAACAGCGAGACCATCGACGCTCTCAGCGTGCGTAAGACCCGCTGTAAAATCGTACGAGGTGGATCCGGTGAGTGATATGTAGATGGCAGGGATGGATATTAGAATCGTAAGTCCCAAGACCAGGGCTGGTCGTTTGACGCTGAAGCTTGCGGCCCGCCTGAAATATCCCGGTCTCTCAGATCTCTTCTTCCGCGCCTTGACCGCATAGCTCTCGAACCGCTTGCCTGATCTGGGCCAGAATATTCTATTCCCTGCAACAAGGATGAAGGATGGAATTAGTGTGAGACTTACGAGAAGGGCGATCAATACGCCGAAGCCGAGGCCGACGCCGATCGATTGCAGTAGAGTGAAGCTGCTTATCGTCATCGCTCCGAAGGCGATGATGACGGTGGTCGCGCTAGTAGCGATGCTTTCTCCCGACCAGGTCACAGATGTCTGGACGGCCGCGGCCTTGTCGTGGCCTTCGACCCGTTCTTCTCGATAACGGGCCATTAAGAAAATGGAATAATCGGTTCCTACTCCGAGCATTATCGTAAACAGGAATGTTGTAGTCGTGTCCTGAATGGGAATGATGTATTTGCCGATTAGGTAGAGACCTCCTTCCGTGATTAGCAGCGCAAGTCCGACGATGGTCAGAGGCACGAAAGGAGTGGCGATTGCAAAGAAGAACAGTCCAGCCAAGATGAGTATGGCGCCTATGGTGACGGGCTCGATGAGACCGAGATCTCTATCGCTTCCCAAGGAAGAATCAGCGGTTGTCGCTAGATCACCGGTAACGTATGTCTGCGAAGGCCCACCATCGCTAGATTTCAGTTGAGAGATGATGGTCCTCATGGTTACCACGTTCTTCAAGATTGGGTCGGTGTTCGCGCGGCCGAACGAGCCGGGAGATTTGGAGAAACTCACAATAACGATCATGACTTTGTTGTCGGGGCTGATGAAATTCTGAAGAATCGCAGGCGGTATTGGTGGGATCGGTGGGCTCGGTAATCTATACGTGGGGAGAGTATAGGCCCAAATTGTTTGATTGGCGAGTGATAGCGCAGTTGAATAGTTATCGCCTCGCTGCAAGAAGTATGTCGTGAAGGCTGCTCTTTCGAGACTGTAGACGGATGTGAAGTTCTCAACGCTATTCAGAACGCCAGATGCCAGAAGGTCTTTTTCTAGGTCAAGAGTGAATCGCTTTGTCGCGTTATCGGTGACGTCGTTTCCTTGGAAGAGAATTATTGCGCTGGTGTTGGCCTGTGGACGGGGAAACTCTTGAGCCATAAGGTTTGCAGCCCGCGCTGAATCAGAGGAGCTGGACTGCCCGCCACTCGTGCTTGAGCTAGTAACCTGGTCGAGTCGTAGAGATAGGGGAAGACTTACTGCAAAGAGTAGAATCCAAAAGACGATTACTAGCTTGTATCTTCTACCAACGAAGGAACCGATTCTCGCGAACACTGGAACATGAGGGCCCGGGCTCTTGGCCACTCCGACCTTCGAAACCAAGTATGCAACTCCAGCGGCAAATACGAGAAGGCCAACTGACGTTACGACCGTCGCACTGAGATTATCGGAGACGTATTGGCGGAGGTATAAGTTGTTCTGATAATTCAGAATCAGAGCCGTGAATTCACCAAGAGACACAGTGAGTAGGAATACAATGACTCCTATCCAGCGAGCTTGGGAAGAACCAGTCTTGCTCATCAGGCGCACTCATTGCAGTTGAGATGCCAAGGCTCGCTTTTGTAGACTATTTACGGGTAATCTACAAGATACGTTCTAGCGGCCATAGTGTTAGATGCTGGAATGTTGAAATGGTAAAGTCTCCAGCGGGACAGCTTACCGCCTTGCTCCTCACAAGAAAAACAGAAACTGTCACCGTCTCAACATCTCCCTCAACAGTCCGCGCCGAACATCAGAACTGGGCAGTTTACGTTGGACTTGTCTTTACAATGTTCATCTGGGGTTTAGCGTGGCCTGTTGGAAGGCTGCTCGCGAAAGATCTTCCGCCCGTTTCTATCGCTGCGATAAGATACGCTATCGTCATCCCTGTACTATTCGCCATACTCTGGTTCAGAGAAGGATCTTTCAAAATCGAACGGTCGTGGATACCGACCCTCGTTGTTATGGGGATTCTCAACACAACTCTCTACCAGATTTTCTTCCTCTACGGCGTCAAATATGCAGCAGCAAGCGACGACTCGCTTGTAATCGGAATTGGACCCGTACTCATAGCCATCATGGCCAGCTTCATCCTCAAGGAACGACTGACCGGGATCAAGGTTCTCGGCTTCGCATCCGGCCTCGCAGGGATCATCACAATCTCCATCCTCTCTCCCAACACTCAAGTTCTCAACAGACCGCTAGGCGTGACACTTGTCTTCGGCGGCGCAACAGCATATGCTCTCTACACAGTCATCCTGAGAAGATTCATCGCAAGGAACCGCGCAGACAATCACGGACCTCAACAATCCTCGCTTTCAATCCTTGCCTGGATTAGCCTCTTCGGCTGGTTCTTCCTAATTCCCCTCTCGCTCGTCGAAGCGCCTTGGACCTACACCTGGGACGCTGTCTCATGGCTCGGAATACTCTACCTTGCCATCCTATCCACTGTAGTTGCATACTTCCTCTACATTGAAGGCGTCTCGAAGATAGGAGCCGGCAGATCAGGAGTCTTCACAAACCTCGTCCCAGTCTTCGGCGTGCTAACCTCTTTTTTCCTACTCGGCGAAAGCCTGAGCCCTTGGACCGGCGTCAGTTTTCTCCTCATACTCGCTGGAGTGCTCTTGGTCAATCGGCGAGTCAAGAGCTCCGGTTCCTGAGCCCATTTCTAATACTCTTAACTTCAAGAGAGCACGAGGAGCGGTACCTCTTTTGGGCCTAGACCTTTCAGCGTCTTCGCGAAGTGCTGAGAAGCGTCTCTGGATTGCCCTCATCATATCCGCAGTAATTGCCATCATCGAGTTCACCGGAGGTTTTCTAGGCCAAAGCCTCGCCTTGGTCAGCGACTCCGGCCATGTGCTGACCGACGTTCTAGCGGTTGGAGTAGGAATCCTAACACTGAGACTAGGACGGAAACCCCACACTGCAAAACGTACGTTCGGCTATCACCGTGCCGAGATTTTCGCGGCCCTCATCAACGGTTCGGTTCTGATAGGCGCTGCCTTCCTGATAATTTTCGAAGCATACCTCAGACTTCGTCAACCTCCAACAGTCCAGGGACTCCTCGTCCTAGCGATAGCCTCAATCGGTCTTCTCGGAAACCTCTCTAGCGTAGGCTTGTTGTCCCGGTCGAGAGGGACCAACCTCAATGTCAAAGGGGTATTCCTCCACACGGTGGGAGATGTCCTCTCATCCCTGGCTGTGATCGTTAGCAGTCTTATCGTCATATTCACGGGCTACCTTGGAATCGACCCGCTCGCCGGAGCAATCATCGGTGTCTTGATCATGCGAAGTGCGTATGTCCTTGTCAGAGACTCGACAAACATCCTTCTCGAAGCAACCCCCCGACAGATGCAACTAGAGACCATAGCCAAGACCATTCGCGGCGTCGATGGGGTGAGGGGAGTGCACGACCTTCACGTCTGGACCATCACTTCAGGTCTCTACGCCCTCAGCGGACACATTACCGTAGACACCGATAGCATCGGTCAAGGTTCAACAATCGTGGAGAAGATAGAAGCCAAGCTACGAGAATCATTCGGAATAGAACACGTCACCCTTCAAGTCGAGAAAGAGACTCTAGAGAATATTCAGGAACACGAATCGTCTACGATTTGAGCGATCTTCATTGACCTTCTAGAGGTCAATTGAATGATGGTTTTCGAGGGACAGCCAGTGCGTTCAGCTCATCAAATGTTATTGCACCATCAACCAGATTCTCAAAGGTTCCTTTCTCAAGCACTTCCCTGGCTGCTCGTTTCAAGAGGCCCATCGCAGCATAAGACGGCGTAGGACCGAAGCTCACACGCGCGACTCCAAGTCTCTGTAGTTCGCTGACAGGCGGGAGACCCTTTCTGACCATGACATTGATCGGAAAATCCAATGCCTTAACGAATCTTGCGATCGAAGTCGCATCGATGAGACCCATCGGGTAGACGCAATCAGCCCCCGCATCCCTGTACGCCATGGCTCGACGAATCGCCTCTTTGATCCGCGCTTCCTCGTCACCGTCTGCAAATCTCAGCGCATCAGTCCGAGCATTAATTACAAGCGGAACTCCCGTGGTCTCGGATAGCTTTCTGAGCGCCTTGACATTCTCGATCTGTCTCTCGACCGGGTAGAGTTTCTTCGTTGCATGGATGAAATCCTCGATGTTTACTCCGATAGCTCCAGCTTTGAGAATCGCCTTGACTGTCGCCAATACTTCTTTGGAGGTTTTTCCAAAGCCAGCGACAATGTCGGCGGAGAGTGGAACGGACAAGACCCTTGCGATTCTTCCAACGGCTGAGACAAATTCCTGTCGGTTGATTACTTCACCGTCAGGATAGCCTAGGGATACTAGCATGCCCGCGCTGGAGGTCGCGACCGCAGGGAACCCCGCATCTTCAAACACGCGCGCGCTCGGAACATCCCACGCATTCGGAAGAACCAAGATGCGTTTCCCATGGTGAAGAGCACGAAAATCCTCCGCTCTCTCCTTCTGAGATTTCAATGGCATTCAGGCTTCAATCGTTTGTACTATGTTTACGTTGTTTCAATAACTCTCGTGCCTAGAACTAGTTCTTTGGGAACGATCTTTACCGCTTCCGGGTGCGGGTTCTCTGGAAACAGATCAGGATGTATTATGTGAGCTAGGATCTCAAGCCCGTCTACAACCCTGGGACCTGACCTGCTGAAATACGCGGACGCATTGACTGCAAAGATTCTTGAGGATTGAAATGCTGGAATCTTCTCCCATCCTTGGTACGATCCCAGCACATGAGCTTCTTCCATGACTTGGTTCGCATCGAACCCGCATGGAGAGAGGACGATTATCTCGGGTCGGTACTCAACAACTTCGTCCCACTCTATTCTGTGAGATGGCTCGCCAAGACGGCCGAGTCCTTCTATTCCTCCAGCGTAATCGACCATCTGGGGAATCCAGTGTCCGCCAGCCCACGGAGGCTGGAGCCATTCCATGAAGAAGACCCGTGGCCTGGCTTGTACCGTCTGCGCTTTCTCCCTAACCCTGTTTATTCTCTGCAGCATTTGCGGAGCCAGTTTCTCAGCTTCACCTAGCTTGCCCGTCATCCTGCCAACCAGCATGATGTTGTCCACGATCTCTTCCAGACTCGTGGGCTCCAGTGAGATGATCTTGGTATCTGCATCCAAAACCCGAGCCGCTTCCTTGACCTTCGTATAGGAAACTGCGCAAACATGGCAGAGTTCTTGGGTCAGAATAAGATCCGGTTTCAGCTTCTCCAGAAGCTTCTCATCGATCTCGTAAATATCGCCTCCACGCTGCTCAACCTCCCGATCAACATCAAGGCTCCTGTGGAGCTTTTGGTGGATCGCTGACTTCGTCAAAACCGGCCGACTAGAAGCCTCAGGAGGATAATCACACTCATGGGACACGGCGACAACTTGGTCTCCGAGCCCGAGGGCAAATGCAATCTCTGTTGCGCTGGGGAGTAGCGAACAAATTCGCATTCTTGTATCTTTCAGCTCTCTTAGTTGTTCCAGCGAAAGGATATATTTAACGGCGGGTAACTTTGCCCGCTTCTTCGACTATGACCAGCACTCACACCACGGCCTCCGTCCTCGACAGGCGATCTACTAAAGTCATGATTACGGCCGTTTTCACCGCTCTGGCACTAGCAACCAACTATGCGCTCATTGGCATCCCAAACGTCAAGATCATGGACACACTGGTCTTCATCGCCGCTTTCTTCTATGGCCTTCGACTGGGAATCGGAGTCGCAACTTCCATCTGGCTGGTTTATGGATTCGTAAACCCGAATGGCGTGGACAGTTTCCTCATGTTGTCATTCTTGATGGTAGGCGAGTGTTTCTACGCTCTCGCGGGAGTAGCCCTCAGAAAGAGTTTCGTGGCCAGGGATGTAGTGAGGGGAACTAAGGAGTATCAGCGGCTAAGCATCGTCTTCGGACTCGTCGGGCTTCTATCGACATTCGCTTATGATGCACTTACGAACTTCGGCAGCTGGATTTTCCGGACAGGTTCTCTCTATCAGGATTTCGTCTTCGGCAACATGATTGGCGCGCCTTTTTCAGTCACACATGAGGCTAGTAATGTCGTCTTCTTCGCTACAGTTGCTCCTGCTATCGTGGTTGCAGCCGCGCGCCTCGGTCTTAGAACTTCGCAAGATGTGGCGTAGATTGGGACTCAACGTTATCAGCGAACACAAGATATTCTTCTCTATCCTGATACTGGTTGGATCAGGTATCGTTGCTTTCCAAGCCAGCGCCTACTATTACTATCAGAAATCAAGTAGCGACTGCCCAAGTTCCTGCAATGGAACGACCGTCTCTGTCGAGACCCTGATCAACTATGGAAACAATACAAGCCAATGGATCAATAAGACCGACGTATCTTCTGATTGGAATTTCTATCAGCTGACGGCATCCATCTCAAAAGTCCAGGCAATGTATTATGGGCCTCCTACGTCAGAACATTTGATCACTGGGATAAACGGGGTCCAGAGCAACCAGCAATACTTCTGGAGTCTATGGGCCATATGCGCGAAATCCAACGCGTGGATAGCGACGAACGTTGGTGCTGACGCGATACACTTTGCAACCTATCATACGCTCGCTTGGTACTACCAAGCTGCAAACTCGCAAGACTCGTCCGCTTGGAATCCGCCTGTACGGGGAGCCGCTAAGGTAACCATGTGTTAGGATTCAGGCTTTACCGTCAGCTCTATCCTGCTCTATCTTCTCCCTCATTCTGCGGCTTGGCGCTCCATAGCCACCACCACCGGGCGTTGTTACAGTTAGAACATCACCGGGACTTGCCGTAAGAGTTGTCTTTGAAGCCAAACTGGTGATCTGGTTTCCTCGCACAATTCCATACGCGCCCGGCGATCCCGACAATCCTCCAGATAAGCCCCAGGGTCCATGGCGTTGTCGGTCCCCCATCAACGAAATAGTAGACCTCTCCGCCAACACCTCTGTATCTCTCCTGACGCCTAGTCCTCCACGGAAACCTCCTCGTCCACCGGAGCCTCGCACTAGTTCGTACTTCTTGATCCTAAGAGGGTACGCTGATTCCAGTGCTTCTACGGGCGTGTTCAATGTATTCGTCATGTGACTATGAATCCCGTCAACGCCATCCTTGCTGTACCGGGCGCCGAACCCGCCGGCGATGGTCTCGTAGTAAGTGAAATATTTCCCGGTCCGAGGATCAATCCCTCCAATGGTTACGTTGTTCATGGTCCCTTGGCAAGCGGCGCAAACTTTCTCTGGAATGATACTAGAGAAAGCCTTGAGGGTCACGTCAACAATTCGTGTCGACGTTTCCACATTTCCTCCAGCTACCGGAGCGGGTGGCTCCACGTTGACGATCGTTCCCGAGGGTGCTTTGACCTGTATGGGTTTGAAGCATCCTGCGTTTGCTGGAATCGAAGGATCCGTCACGCATCTTACCACATAGTAGACCGCTGATAGAGTTACGCTGTATACGGCGTTCAAGGGTCCCTGAACCTGTTTTGCAGACCCGGAGAAGTCGAACGCTACGGATTGTCGACCGATTGTGACTTTGACCCTGATTGGGATGTCGGTCGTACTGAAACCATCGTCGTCGAGATAGTCGATTGCTGATGACGATTTTCTAGGCAGCTCTCCAATCTTCTTGAGCATCAATTCTTCGGAGTAATTGATCAACTGATCCATCCCTGTCTCCGCCGTTGAAACGCTAGATTTCTTCAATAGCTCCCCCAAACGCTTCGCGCCAACAAAGTTAGCCGCTCGCTGGGCTCTGAGATCTCCCAGTCTCTCATCGGGTGTCCGAACATTGGACAATACAAAGTCCAAGATTTGCCGATTCGGCTTGCCCATTGTCCAGATTTTGATAGGAGGAATGCGGACCCCTTCTTGGTTGACGTCTCTCGATAGAGCTGACATGCTTCCAGGTGCGACTCCTCCAACATCAGAGTGATGAGCGCGATTAACGGTAAACCCAACCAGCTTTTGCTTGAAGAATATCGGTGAGACCATGGTAATGTCGGGAAGATGTGTCCCGCCGCGGTATGGATCGTTGAGGATGATGTCGTCGCCTTCAACCAGATCATCCTTGAATTCTTTCATGACGGCCTGCACCGAGTATGGCATTGCGCCAAGGTGGACGGGTACGTGCTCTGCTTGGGCTACTAGTTGTCCTGATGCGTTGAAGAGGGCGCAGGAATAATCTCTCCTCTCCTTGATGTTTGGAGAGAAGCTGGATTTTCGGAGGACGACTCCCATTTCTTCCGCGATTGAGATGAGTGAGTTCTTGAGAATCTCGAATGATATCGGGTCAAGATTCTTCATGGAACGATCCTATTGTCAGCGTCTTCTCGCTTAGCTTATATGTAGGTCCCAC
>Ga0209161_10001265_pt1 | contig 20859 bp, 16 predicted proteins | sample GraSoiAngelo_155_FD_186169 | JGI IMG/M metagenome (GOLD analysis project Ga0209161, IMG submission 186169) | Grasslands soil microbial communities from the Angelo Coastal Reserve, California, USA - 14_1009_13_30cm (SPAdes) (version 2) | ecosystem: Environmental > Terrestrial > Soil > Grasslands... | reverse complement strand
TCTCTGTCTCTCGCCATTGCTCGCTGTGTAGAGACTCTTCTGTACGAGTTTAGTCCTCTCGACGTCGATTCCGAGCTCTTCCCTCATCTCCCTTCTTAGGGCCTCTTCCAAACTTTCACCTGGATCCACATGCCCGCCTGGAATCTCTACGAACCCCGGATCAGCCTCGTCGTCAGCTCTCCTTTTCTCTACCAGAAACCTCCTCCGCTCCATCAATATTCCAGCGACAACGTCAGCGGCGATTATTCTCTGAACGTTCTTTCCGTTCAAATTCTTGCTTACCCATTCACATGGAAGAACGTCGATCCCCGCCTTCGTCATTTTGCCACTCTGGATCAGCATTAGTGCGCGCACCCTCTTGTACTTCGACCAATTGCTTGTCGACCTACGTGGAGTAAAGCGTACTCCAAGTTTTGTTTGGCCGATTCGTTTGACTCTACTGTCGATCCAGCCGTAGCATATCGCTTCTTCGACCACGTCACTGAGAAAATCGCTGTATGAGATTGAACGCGATTGGAAGAGTCTCCTATCATAAACTAGCCAGACTTCCTGATCAATTCCGTGGTTCTTTGCAAGCCAGGCCCGCCACCTTCTTCGCGAGGAAAAATTCAATCTCTTACCCTTGGCAGGCATGACACTGTCAACTCTTCGGTTGTTGCTTGGTGATAGCTTCGCTTATCTCTAACAGTTATGTTCGTGGAATAACTCGCTACGTGTTAGGCGGTCGTCGTACGAGCCTGTCACACTGGGATGAGGGGAGTGACTCCGACCACGTGAGAGGCATGAACCGGGATATCTGGTTGGTTGGCCACCGTAAAATCCCTGCCTGGCAACGGGCCAAGCTACCACGCTACGGGCGTGAGGGGGCGGTTGAGGTTCGACCGTTCACTGCCAAAAAGAGGCTACTCGTCTCTGAGGCGCAAGGGCTCTCAGGTGAAGCAATGAAGGGGAACCCGACGACGACGGTAATCCCCAGAGTCGATGAGAGCAAGTCAACTAACAACCGAAGGGTTGACAGAACCGCAGGCGTGCGCATCCAATCTCTCCTGAAAGAGGTCCGGATATTTTAGATGGCACCGGACGAAGGGAAATCGAGTTTAGCAAACGGGGAGAGAGGATCCAGAGTTTTCTTTCGTTCCGGATGAGATGGCATCCGGCCGCTCTTCCGCGCGCGAGATCGGATCGGAATTCGAATGCGGAAGCGCTTCCTTCGGTGGCGGGTCCATCTTGCTAGCCTCATGTCCCTCAACCCACTTCGTGAGCGCGTCCACAGCAGCTTCGCTCAGAGAGCCTCTCCCATACCCGTAAACGCTCATAGCGAGCATCCTGAATCGTCGATCAAGGTCTTCGGATAAGTACACTTTCAGTTCCGCCATCCTGACGATCGTCTCCTTCTCACCATAGGGACAAGGGGACATGGCTAAGCGCCCAGTGTAACGGTGAAAGGCGTCGGAGAGTTAGGCCATGGGCTAATCCGTGGCTCGGCTAGGTAGCTCTTGGAAAAGTGGTTTTGAGATGCCTACCAGTTCACATGACCCGTTCGGCGACTTTCGGCCCGTAATGCCTTCCGTCATACGACTGCTCGCGGGAATCATCGTCCTGATTGTGGTCCAGAACATTGTCCTGGGCTTCCCAGGAATCACCCAGATAGTCCCAAGCACAACCTTCAGCATCGCGAGCTTCGTCATCTTTACGCTCGGGCTCATCGTTGCCGCGGTCGTCTTGAAATATGGAACACAACTCGCCAACGTCGTCTCGGACACCTACAAAGCGTACAGGGCCTACGCGCCCATCTTGGCATGGATCTTCCAACTGACGGCAATATACATCCTCTACAGTGTCAGTAAGACAATGGTCAGCAGCTTCTTCGCCAGCGCCCCGTGGGCGTATCCATTGATTTTCCTCGCAATGGCTCTCTTACCGACCGTCAAAGTAGTCGTAGCAGTTGTACACGCGCTAGAAGGGCAGAACGCCCACAAACAAACTGTCACCAGAGACCAGTTCTAAGGCCAGCTAACGAAGATACGACCGGCGCATTACTGCCGAAGTTCCAAACCTCCAATATTTCTTTCCATATCCGTTCCAGTTTTCTCATCGACCCGAGCGTTAGCCGTGCTAAACCGATGTCAGCCTTCCATTCTCAGGACACATCGAACCGTTTCTATCGATAGGTGAACTGTGGCTCCCAGCCCTTGCTACCGCCGGGTAGGAGGTCGAAGAAATGCCAGACGACATTGTAATCATCGCCGGGTCCGAAGACATCCTTTGAGATGCGAAATATCTTGCCGTTCTTGTCGCGCTTGAAGACCGAGACTCCTGGGACCTTCATTCCGTTTCTCTTCTCGTAGCCCATGTCCGTAGAGAACGGGGTTCCTTTGCTGGAGAACATTTGGAACCTCCAACCTCGGCCAGTCGCGAACTTCTGCTGGACCGAAGGTGGGTCTGGAGAAACGACGGCAAAAGCCGCTCTATCCTCGAGGTGTGGTAGCACCCCGTTGAAACCATCGGCCCACATCGTACAGTAGGGGCATCCTCGTCCCATGTTGTGGATTAGGATCAACTCATCTTTCTCGCCAAACAGACTCGAAAGGCGAACTCTCTTGTTTCCCCAACCAATCAGCTCGTAGTCCTCGACATTTTTCACGAGCCCTCTTAGCCTTCATGATCACCCGCCTAAAACATCGATTCCTAATAACCATAGAGCTCTCCAAGATTGAGTTCAGTCAATATCCTTAGGCCCTCCTGGAGCATAGGCTTCTCTATGGCGGCCGCCTCGTCCTTTACTACTTCCGGGCACATCCAGGATCAAGCCCAAATGGTCAAAGCCAAGAGAATGATCTTGAAAGCTGGTTCATTGAAACCTGTAGAAGAGGGCCTTGGAATCAAGCGATGGCTAAGGGGCCCTAAACAGAAGGACGATGCCGCGAAAGAGAGAGTTGGCGATCTCTCCCCAAGAAGGGACCGAGTTGCAATTCTACCCTTTGTAAATATTAGCCCTGATCCAAAGGACGAGTATTTTGCCGATGGCATGACCGAGGAGTTGATCTCAACTCTCTCAAAGATACATCGATTAAAGGTGATATCGAGAACCTCCATCATGCGCTACAAGCAGACTGCCAAAAGCGTGGAAGAGATAGCGAAGGAGCTGAACGTTGGCAGTATTCTAGAAGGGAGCGTAAGAAAAGCCGCAAACGAGCTCCGGATAACCGTCAAGCTGATCGATGTTCAGAACGACGAACATGTTTGGGCCCAGGACTACGAGAGAAAGGTCGAGAACGTATTCGCGGTCCAGAAAGAGATAGCGCACAACGTCGTAGAATCTCTGCAAGTAGAGCTCTTGCCAGGAGACAAGCGGAGCATTGAGAAACAGGGAACAAAGAACATCGAAGCGTACGAACTTTACTTGAAGGGCAGATTTCTCTGGAACAAGCGCACGAAAGACTCGATGGCTGAAGCGATAGAATACTTCAGAGCCGCCGCCCAAAAAGACCCCTCATTCCCTCTTCCTCACATCGGGATTGCAGACTGCTACTCCCTGCTAGTCATTAACGCATACCTGACAGCGAGCGAGGGGTATCCGAAAGCGAAGCGAGCAATCGCAAGAGCTCTGGAGCTAGACGATAGTCTGGCGGAAGCGCATGCGTCACTCGGGCTGCTAAAATCTGATGCAGACTGGGACTGGCCCGCGGCAGAACGAGAATATCAGAAGGCGATTGAGCTCAACCCGAACTACGCCACAGCTCATCAATGGTACTCGATCCTCCTCCGAGCAACGCTTGGACGCGTGCAAGAAGGAATCACTGAGGCGCAAAAGTCGCTGGAACTAGACCCTCTCTCACCAGTAATCAACGTTAACCTGGGAGACGCATACTTGGCATTAGGAGATCTCGACCTGGCCGAGAAACACATCAGGAGGGCGCTTGAGCTGGACCCGAGCCTTCCCGGGGGCTTCGAAGGGCTAGTACTCCTAGCGGTCCTGCGCGGTTCGTATCAAGAAGCGATAGAGCTACTGGAGAAGGTTGACTCCATGCAACCCCTTCTTCACAAGAAACTGAAGATGGGAACGGCTTGGATCTACGCCTGGTCCGGCAATATCGAAAAGGCCAGACGGATATTCCAAGAGACTGCAACGATACCAGGGAGAGACTACATCACCGCGGTCGATTTCGCCAGATACTATTGCGCCGTTGGAAACATCGACTTGGCGTTTGAGATGCTTGATCGAGCTTTCGAGAATCACGATCCGGAACTCTGCACGATCAGATCGGATCTGACGTTGCGAGCCCTTTACTCCGATGCCCGCTGGGCTGCGTTCCTAAGAAAGATGAAAATAAGCTAGGCTAGCGAAAAATCTCAGAGCTCGATCCCGGGCCCCAGAAAAGCAGCCATGGGGGAGCTTGCGAATTGTCTCGAACAAGACGAAAAACAGTGAAACCACCGGGATTCAGAGGAAAATTCTATCAGCCTCCTTATACTAAGGCAGGTGCGCGACGTGTGGCAAAATTACAGGGGTCTCAAGGCATGGACTCTGTCCAGAGTGCAAGAAGATTCTCGGCAAATGGGTATAGGAATTTCTACATTATGCCAGCCTTAGTTTCACCCATCTCAGCCTTCGGATTGGAAAGCTCGAAATAGACCGACAAATGCATACTCAGAAGCGCAATCATGTCCCAGGAGAAACGGCTTAGGTTCCGAATCCGGACCCGTGACCAAGAAATCGAGCTTGAAGGAGACTTCGAATACGTCCGCGACAAGTTCGAGAACCTTGTAGAGAACTTACGACTCAAAGATGGAATAGTACCGGCGAAACCCGAAGCAGTCCAGGCATTAGAAACATCTGAACCCTCGGACTTGCTAAAGGGAATAGTCCAGTTCAGCGGAGAAGGACGACCCTACCTCACTGTCCCCGCGGATTCTCTGTCGGCAAAAGAAGCGCTCGCACTCGTGCTCTATGCAACCCACCCGAAGACGTTCGGGGACGACGAGCTAAGCACGCTTCTGGGATCCTCATGGAAGACAACGAGTGGAGCTGTCGTGAGGGCCAGGGCAAGCGAGCTGAAACGGGAAGGCAAGCTGATCGCCGAGAAAGGGTCATACGTGCTATCTGGGGCGGGAGTCCAGTGGGTTACAGGTGAGGTCATACCTGGCCTCAAGAAAACGATCCAGTGAAGAGCAGCTCCGTAGGGCTCCTATGGTCTGACCAAATTTAATCTAGGCCGACAAATAGGCAAAGGGCCGGTATTTTGCAAGTACAAGAGATGGCGAACCCCCCCAAACTGATGGGAATGCAACTCGTAACCGAAGACAACTACCGTAGGTTCGTCGCTGGGAAGCAACATGTGAAGATAGAAAATGTTGACGTAGAGATAGGTAGACCGTGGCGAATCAAAGAATTCGGACCGCCGAAGGATTACAAGTCGGAAGAATTCACTGTTTGGAGCTTCCCTAGTAGGGGCGACTGGGCGACCCATTCCGGAAATTATCGGGGAAATTGGAGCCCTTACATACCGCGAAACTTGATCACGAAATATTCCAAACCTGGAGAGCTCGTTCTTGACCAGATGTGTGGAAGCGGAACCACTCTCGTAGAGAGCAAACTCTTGGGCCGTGACGGAATCGGAGTTGATGTCAACCCAGACGCTATTATGGTAGCACAAGACAGATTGGGTTTTGACTACAACACCCTTGACAAACCGGGCCGCGCAGCGACCCGAACATACGTAGGCGATGCGCGAAATTTGGACTTGCTCGGCGAGGAGACTGTCGATCTTATCGCCACCCATCCGCCTTACGCTGGAATCATATCATATAGTGGAAAACGGATATTGGACGACCTCTCGCGCCTGAAGCTCCCTGCCTATATTGATGCGATGCGGAAAGTCGCGGCCGAATCATACAGAGTTTTGAAAAACAACCGATACTGCGGAGTTCTTATTGGAGATACACGAAAGGGACGACATTACATTCCTATCTCGCTGGGAGTTTTGCAAGCATTCCTAAGCGTGGGCTTCATACTCAAAGAAGACATTATCAAGCTTCAACATAAGACGATGACAACTCGCCAGATATGGCGGGGACATAGTTACGACTTCTATAAGATCGCTCACGAACATCTATACGTATTCAGAAAGCCAGCGTTGAATGAAAAAACAACGCCGCTAAAGTACAGTAAGAAATGGTGGTAATTGGACGATAAGGATTACGGGGCCTTGGGCTACCGGGAAACCGATTTCGGTTTGACCAGGGAGAAGATAGAACCATGGCTCTTCCCAATTCCGTTTGATATGAATAGATCACGTTTGACTCGCTTACTCAGAGTGAGATAACTCGGGTTAGGAGCGGGAGCATATCCATGAAACACTGTCTCGGGGGCGGCATCATACCACGCCCTCGCCTCTGATAGTGAAAAGCTCACTAACAGGTCCCTATCTACGCGCAGTTCTCGTAATAGGCGATTTTCAACTTCGTCTGTTGATTGGTTGCCCTTTACGAGTTCTACGTATTCCGCGTAGAGTGGGTTTAGCTGGTTTTCTGTGTTGAGCAGGGCAAGGAAGTAATAATAGACTTCATCAGCAGAGCTTGTAAAAAACCAGCCAGGGACATCTGCTTTTTGTCTAACGGGCAGGGTACCATTTGTTGAATTTCTCGATCTATCATATTGGAGCTGGCTGATTGTTTCAAGTAGGATGAAACCACTGTCTGGATTGCATAGACCTCTTATCTTGCGCGATGGATCAGATCCGATGTATGAGTCGACTTTGAGATCGATTGTCCTCTTCTGGGCGTTTGGTAGATTGAGAACAAGATCGATGCCCTTGTCATAGAATTCCGGATTGGAATGCACGTCCCGAAGATCCCTGCTATCTTTGTCTCTCGTCAAGTAACGCTTGACTACGGTCATTCCAAACCATTCGAACTTCTTTGCCACCCGAGTAGTGTGGACGGTATACTCTGCCAAGAAGATCCGGATGCCGGTTAGAAACTAGGAGACTTATCTCTTACGAGATTCTGTTTCGGAAAGCGCTTTAGACTGGATTGTTGGGAGCCTTGCTAGCTATGCTAGCTGAGTTCTCAAATTGCTTGTTGCGGTATAGAAGATACCCGCTAGTCAGGCTTAGGCCTGAGAAGATTATGGCTGCAGAGTAGAAGACCGCCTGGACACCGCCTAGGTCGTCGGCTATTCCAGCCAGCACGAGGCCGGCTGCTATTCCTGCGCTTAGCATTAGACTGTACAATCCCATGGCTGAGCCGCGAGACTCTTTGGCTGCTTTGTCACCGATGAACGCGAGGATAGAAGGGACCAATGCTGATCCGAGAAAGAATAAGATTGCAGCAACAATGCCGATCGGCCCAACCATGTTGTAGGAATCGATCCAAGGTGTCCCGGGGGGAATACTGATCAACGGCCCGAAAATCTCAGGAAGAACCAGAAGGAAGCCTATTTCGCCTACGGCCCCAACGGCCATTGTCTTGGTTCGGCCGATCTTATCCGACAATCGACCGAACAGAATAGCCCCCGCCCCCAGAAGGACCAGCACTAGGAGTATGGCGGGTGCAGATTGGGAAAGGTCTGCTTTTCCCATCCGTGAGATAATCCGAGGCAAGAAGACGTAGAACCCCAGTACAACCGTGAGGGCGAACCATACCGGAAGTATGGCGGCTACATCGCTCGTGAGGCTAGAATACATCTCTCTCAGACTTCTTCGTTCATGGGAGACGTGTGCAGGTTCACGAAGGATTAGAAATACAGCAACAGCCGAGACCCCTAGGATGGCAGAGACAACTAGGAAACTGGCTCCGAGGTCAGCAGCGAAGACACCGGTGAATACGAAGCCTAGGACTATGCCTACTCCGTAGCCCGCGAGGTTGGCGAGGTCGAAGCCCCCCATCCCAACTCCCCGGTTCGTCACGACAGTCAGGTCGGTGATCATTGTCAAGGAGGCAACAGTAACCATGGCCGCGGCCAAGCCTTCAAGGCCGTGGGCTCCTCCCACCAGCACAAGATTGTTGGATAATCCGATTATCAGGGTCAGGATTGCAATAAGCCCTAAACCCGCAACGAACACTTTTCTTCGCCCCTTGCGGTCCACGTAAGCACCCACGGGCAGAGCTGAAACTCCTTCGACCAGGGGATAGATCGCAATTACCGCGCCCGAGAACGCCGATTGAGTTTTCGGTATTGGAAGGTAGATAGGGAAGAGGACTAGGATGACGCCGAACCCTATTCGAGTGAGAAAAACAGCAATGTAGAGGATGGATAGTGTTCCTAGTTTCGCGAACCAACCGGGACTTGGAGTGGGGCCTTCTTGAGCGTTAACAGTCAACGGCTAGACACATTTTCTATGACTCGGCAGGCTCGAACCGGCCGCAGTTAAGAGCTTTCGATTGCTCCAGAAGCAAGAAATGCCCCCAATAGGGACCTGACTCACGCTTAGTGGGACTAGATCGCGTGGCTATAATGTTCGCCACACTCTATGGCTTATCTTGGGAGGAACGGACTCTCGTTTATGTGGTGTCTCTGGTGCTAGCGGTGAAGTCGGTCAGACAGAGACAACGGGCCTCAGCTGATCTTCTGCGGCTCCTGGGCGAATTCAAACGGATGGTGAACGTCTGCATCGCCGTTGGAATCGAAGAAAATGTCTCATCTCTTAAGACTCTCTCATCGAAATCGTATCGTCGTCTCAGCCACGACATTCTCAGCTATTACAGACTCTGCGCGATCAGCACAGCCACAGGAATACTCCGCAACCATCGAAAGGCCAAGAAGAAGAACCCCTGGACAAAAGTTCCCTATGCAGGGAAGCTGATGCTGACCACCTGTTACGGGTTCAAAATCCAGAACGGTCTTCTCAGACTCCCAATCAAACCGCGACAGTACGTCTATGTGAAGCTGAACAATCACACACTCAACGTCCTCTCAGGGCTCAACGTTCGCTCGGTCACGCTAACCCCGGACTCGCTAAGCATAAGCTATTCGAAGGAGATGGTCGAGATAGAACCCGAAGGATACATGGGCGTAGATCGTAACCTGGACAATGTGACCGTTGCACAAAGAGGCCAGACCGTTCGAAGATTCGACCTGTCAAAGGCGACCAGGATCAAGTCTACTTACCGGTTTGTCAGGAGTCGGTTCAAGAGAAACGATACGCGGATACGGACACGAGTCTTCTCCAAGTATGGAGAGAAACAGCGGAACCGTGTACAACCACTACTCCACAACGTCTCCAAGAGAATAGTTGACGAGGCCAAGACCAGTCGGTATGGAATAGTAATGGAGAGACTTACCGGGATGCGAAGACTCTATCGCAGGGGCAACGGACAATCTAGAAACTATCGGGCACGGATGAACAGCTGGAGCTATGGAGAGCTGCAACGACAGATAGAGTACAAGGCAAGATGGGAGGGAGTCAGAGTCGTCTACGTTCCTGCCAGGAACACTTCCAAGCGGTGCTCAATATGCGGGTACAAGACCCTAGAGAGCACCCAACGACAACTATGGTGTCCACACTGTGGAACCATACTAGACAGGGACGAGAACGCAGCTAGAAACATAGCTGCGGGAGGGCTGAGGTTCAGCCCCAACGGGCCTCCAGGTGAAGCAATGGTGGAGGAACGGGAACCGGAGAACGCGACCCTAATCCTCAAAGTCGATGGAGGCAAGCTAGGTCAATCATTCAACGAAGACCTAGCAGAACCGAAAGCTTAATTCTGTTCCAGAAAAGCGTCGTTCCTGCGGAGGCCCCGCCGAGCCCGGACAAACTCACTCTCCTGTCTTTAGAGTAGTCTTGGTGATAATGGCGTTACTTTCGGTTGGCTCTATTCGATTATGAAGGGCTCCCGCAGAGACCTCATCTGGTATGGTCGAAATTAGCCAGCCTTCCCCCGGTTCGTTTCTCAGTAATTCAGACAAGCATCGAGGGACTCGTCTCCCACTCACTATTGATGATGATCTCTGTTTGGAAACAGGGATCGATTTGGGTGATGGAACGCATATTGTCTTCAAGCCCGGGATGCGACACTCATCGTACATTTACAGCATATCCCAGCACTATCCGGACGAGTGGTTCGGGGGGAGATTCGTTCTATATCACCTACTATCGAATGTTATGGAATTAGTCCTAGATTCCGTAGGTCTTCACCTCGAAGGAACGGTATCTGCGTGTATTTGAATTCCCGGGCTGTAATTCTCTTCAAGTGCCGAACCCTTGGTTTGTCGACTGGGGAACGCTCCAGGAGCGCATCGATACCATCTTTTATCAAGACTAGAGGACGAGATTCCGTTCTTCGGTTCCTCCAAGGCTTTCAATACGCCGACGGTTCGTTCGTTTGCGGGAACAGCCCATGTGTCCGTATCACGACGTCGAGTTGGAGGCTGGCGCGGGAGCTTGACGCGACTGCAGATGAGATTTCAATAAGTCACTCAATGAGCAGAGATCATCCAACAACGGGCTTTAGCCTACGGACCCACCGGAGAAAGAGGCATACGCCAATGGGTGCGGCTTGTTCATCTACTTAACCCAGTCCATATCTCTAAGTTCTTGGTTTGGAGTAGAATGTCGGAATGTCCACCCAGACTCTTCTTGCGTCAGTGCGTAGGCCTATTGCTAGGAGATGTTTCCCCAGCCTCTCTCTTGACACGCCAATCACTCAAGGATTACCAGAAGCGTTTCCTTGAGAGCGTCGACCTTCTGACACTATTCGTACTTCGCAATGATTCGGTGGATGTTGACGAACTAGTAAGGGAGTCTGTCGCTCGATCTAGAGAAGCCACTTTAGAATCTATCAAGAGGCTAAAAAGAGAGAAGCTTCTCAGAAGCTCCCCGTCTGACTTACAGGCCTCCTACACGTTTAGCTCCCAAGGAGTTGAACTCATTGAACGATTCGAGGAAGCCTGGGAAATGATAAGACACGAGAATCCTAGAATTTTTCCACTAAAGTCTTATGAGCGACTTTCGGTTCCACCAGTTATCGCCGAGGAGCCGCCGAGGTTGGCCAATTGAAAAGGACCCTCGAAAGCTCAGCCTGATCCTCTCTGAAGAGGAGGCGAGGGAGAGCACCCGGCTGAAGATGGTAACATCTGATACCGGGCTGACGGTCCCTTGACAGAGACCGGCCCAGTCGCAGGTTCAAATCCTGCCCTCGGCACCAAAGAACAACCTCAAATGCCGTAACCACCACACGCCAATTCTGGTTACAATAGACCCGTAGCTAGAGCCGTGGTGTGTTTCCATTCGGTAATCGCAAACACCACAGCCAAAGGCTCTCTCTGCTTCGGCACGTCATTTCTAACTATCATCGAAGGCGGTGTAGGTGTTCGAATGTGTTAGAATGTAAACGCATATCTTTTCTAGATAATTCGGGGTTCTCGCGGCGAAGATGTCAAACCGTAAACAAACACTATTAGCGGTTTTGATAATCCTTGCATCGTCCGTGTACCTCACCCCCACCGTCCATGCAAAAGGTTCCTCGTTCAGTGTGACCACTGTACCCGTTGGGATCAACCCCGTTCCCGAGGCTTTCGATCCTGCTAATGGTAACATGTATGTGGCTAACAGTGGCGAGGGTACCGTGTCCGTGATAAGCAGTTCGACAAACACTGTAGTTGCAACCATTGTGGTGGGCTCGAACCCTGCCCACGTAACCTGGAACCCAGTCAACAGTAACGTCTACGTCTCTAACCGTGGATCGAGTACCGTATCTGTGATCAGTAGCAGCACAAACACAGTGATCGCAACGGATCCCGTCGCCGCTGGACCCCACGTGATGGCGTTCGACTTCGCGAATGGCAATGTTTACGTCGCTAGCGACTTTACTAACTTGGTGTCCGTAATATCAAGTCAGACAAATGCCGTGACCTTTGTGACCGTAGGGGCTGGGCCCATGAGTGTGACCTACGACTTTGCAAACCACGACGTATACGCTTGCAACTTTTACTCCAATACTGTGTCTCGGATAAACAGTTCGACAAACGCCGTGACGGCCACCATCAATGTCGGAGCTGGTCCAGGACTTGCCGCCTTTGACCCCGCAAACGGCAACATGTACGTCCCCAACACGGGCTCAAACACGGTGTCCGTGATATCCAGCTCGAACGATGCTGTTCTCGCCACTGTCCCTGTAGGGTCGGCTCCTAACCCCACATTCTATGACCCTGCGAACAAAGACATCTATGTCACGAACAGAGGCTCGAATTTCGTATCTGTGATAGATAGCGGCACGAACGCCGTCATAGCCAACGTTCTCGTTGGACCCAACCCATACTTTGCCGTGTTCAATCCAGTGGACAAAGACATGTTCGTCACCGATCATGGAGCGAACACAGTATCCGTAATTGACAGCAATAGTCAAACGGTGATTGCCACGATTACCGTAGGCTCAAATCCTCACGCCGCAGCCTTCGACTTCACCAATGCGGAGATGTACGTTTCCAACGACGGCTCGAATACTGTCTCGGCGATTTCCATCTCCCACCCAACTCCCGGCGTCTGGACAACTGAGGCGCCTCGACCTATTGCAGCGGAAGGACTCGGCGCCACCGAAATAGGAAGCACGATCTTCGCCATAGGCGGGGGACCTTTCCCCAACGTATGCCACAATGATGCATACGACACGGCTGCCAACTCTTGGAGTACTAGGAGCCCCATGCCAGTCTGTGTCGCAGAGCCATCCGGCGTAGTTTCCGTTGCCGGGCTAGTATACGTGATTAGCGGAGGATGCCAGATCAGCACCCCAACGTGTCCCGCAGGGACCCCCGGAGGTTTCCCCCCAACATCAGCGGTTCAAATCTATAATCCGAGGACAGACAAATGGTCGATGGGAGGGCCTATTCCAACGCCCCGTGCTCGGGGAGGCGCCGCTGTCTATAATGGCAAGATATTCGTCATCGGAGGCCATAACACGCCATCCGCTCCAGCGCTTAGCGTGGTTGAGATCTACGACACCGTAACGAACACCTGGACCACGGCGGCGCCCATGCCCACGGGACGGGAAGGACTACTGGCAGCAACTGTAGGCGACAAGATATTTGCCATCGGCGGCTTCACAGTCAGCAGGACGCCATCGAGCGCCACCAATGTTGTTGAAGAATACAATATCGTGACGAACACTTGGACCACCGGGCTCGCTCCAATGCCCACTCCAAGGGGGGCAGCCTACGACAACGGGGGCGTGGCCTGCGGCAACCAGCCCATCTTTGTGATAGGAGGAGACACCGCGGCCGGTCCCACGAAAGCCAATGAAGCATACATTCCCTCGCTCAACACGTGGATAAGCCGTCCTGCAATGTCTACCGCAAGAGGCGAGTCCGGCACTGGTATTGTTGGAAGCCAACTCTTCGTAATCGGTGGCTCGCTGTCAGGCCAAGGACCCCCCGATACCAACGCAAACGAAGCGTTCCAGTGCGCCACCACTGTCGCAGGAAAGGTGGACAGCGGAGGAGCAGGAATCAGCGGAACAAGAGTCATCCTATCCGACGGCGCCATACCGATAGCCGCAGTCTTGACCACTACCGACGGATTCTACCACATTGACCTGCCGGCTGGAGGCACCTACACTGTAAGCGCCACGACATTAAGCGGAACCGCTGCCGCAACGGTCAGCGTCGCTCAAGGCACCATCACGATCCAGAACCTCTCCACATAGAACAAGACGCCTAAAACGCACGACACAGCCAAACCCTTCTTCCTTTTTTTCTTGGCTCAGAATGCCATTGTAACACGACTAATGGACCCTAATCCTCCGCATCGCCATCTCATTCAGAGCGCTGTTTCAATCGCTAGGTAATGGACTGGGTTTCGTACCCTGCTTGGGAATCGCGACTGAAGTTGGCGTCCCTCATCTACACGGAGGTTCCAACTCTTCTGAGGGGTTATGTCATTCCTCGTTAGGCAGGAAGCGACTCTGGCAAGAGATATGAACCCAGGGTCTTAGTTCTGCCCTCGGCACCAAAGTACAACCTCACGAGCTAACCAACTGATTCCAAGGTTGAAGAGAGAACTTACAGTTCCGGCGATCTGTGGAATGGCTGCCCCACCCGTCATGGTTGGTCTGTGGGCGCTGGCAAGTGTTCTTAGACCGGGTTACGACCAGTTGACGCAGAAGGGGAGCGAGCTAGGCACCGGTCCTAATTCTCTCGTTATGAATGCAAATTTTGTCGTAACGGGCCTGCTGATCTTGATATTCTGCTTCGGTCTTCTGAAAAGTATCGGTGCTGGAAAATGGTCGCAAGTCGGTTTGATCTTCCTTGCAATTGCTGGCGTAGGAGAAGTAGCGACCGGAATATTTCCGTGCGACCCCGGATGTCCTCTTACGGGGTCTCCTTCACAGCTAATTCACACGGGAATCGCAGTAGTCTTCTTTGGCGCGATGGCCCTCTTCCCAGTCTTCATTGGAATCGGTCTGAACCAGGATCAATATTGGACACCTTATCGTTCATATTCCCTAGTAACCGGACTGGCGAGTATTGGGCTCTTCATTGCATTTTCTGTTGCTGTCCTAGCCTCATTTCAATATGTGGGATTGTTGCAACGTTTCTTTCTCGCTGCACCTTTTCAATGGATAGGGATAATGGCGAATCGGCTGCGTTACTTCACAAAAAGCCCAAAAAGTCGGATGTGAAATAACGACATCTACAAGTTGCTCGGACAATCAGAGCACAAGCAGGATGGAGCAAGGGCGTGCCAATCACACGGTCTTATGATATTGTGGTGGTCGGTGCCGGAGTTGGGGGCCTGGCCCTTGGATGCGCTCTCGCGAACAAGTATCGTGTCTTAATTATTGAGGCAAGGCCAAGAATCATCCCGTCTAAGAGAGGTCTTTCGCTTCAAGCCAATGGACTAGAAGCCTTACAGAAACTAGATCTTCTCGGCAGAGTCACCCCAATTGGTGTCAAGACAAGTCACGTAGCATGGTACGAAATCGACGGAAGCCTACTGGCAGACCTTGACTATTCAATCTTAGATCATCCCCACAATTATATTCTAACCCTTGTGCCGAGCGAGTTGGAGCGAATTCTCCGAAACGAGTTTTCCCGTAGAGGCGGAGAAATCCAGGAATCAACCTCCTTCAAAGAAGTCGTGTTGCATCACGATAGCGTAAAATTGAGGGCTCAATGCAACGCATCGTCTCTTGAATTCTCTGCGAGTATCATGGTTGGTGCGGACGGGGAAAACTCAAGGGTCAGAAATGGATTGCATTTGTCGACAAAGATCAGAGAATGTCCAGATCACTTCCTTTTCATGCTGGCCGGTCCGTTAGATGTGCTACAAGAAAAAGCAAGGCAATATTTTGCTCTCGGAAAGATGGTTGGATTCTTTCCAGTACCCGAAGGAACCTACATTTTCTACTATCTTCCAGCTGGAAGGATCAACGACTTGAGGGCCAAAGGATTAGACCGTTTCAAGACTGAACTCACAAATATCATGCCGGAAATTTCTGATCCGCTTGGTAGTCTAACATCATGGGACGACATAGTGTATGTTGCGCCTAAACGTGTTAGCGTTCGTTATTGGGTGACAGATCGTGCTGCACTGCTTGGCGACGCTGTTCATGCCGTCGACCCGTCTTGGGCTCAGGGTGCCAACATGACGCTGCAAGATGCATCGGTTCTCGCAAACACAATTGAACAATGTTTCCAGTCCGGCGACTTCAGTGTCTTCAAACTGAAAGCTTACGAGAATGCGAGACGAAGGCAGACTACATTTGTCCAACAACAATCAGATAGGACCGCCCGACTAACCACAACAGAGAACCGTTTCAACTACTGGCTGGGAAAACGGATTATTCGAAGAGCCGGAAAGAACAAGACTTTCATGCGGACGGCGCTGAAAGCATCGGCCGGGCTCAGCGACCACTTTAGCATACGCGAACAGCTCCGGTTCATGATATGAGAACATAGACGGAAGGGCTATCCGCTTCCACTGTAAGTCTGCGATGAACTTCAGCAATCCTTTTTTCTCGGCTCTTCGAGTTTTCTACGCCAAGATGCAGACTCGAACCCTACACTCTGCTGTCTACACTGATCTCGGATTTCCCTTACCCACTCTTTCAGTATCGGTCTTATGGCGACTTAGGCTTTGGTACGAACGTAATCTGAAAATTACGTGGGATGCCGATCATCCGGCTAGAGCCCAAGCTAAGGCGACGCTTGTTGTTCCGCTCGATTGAATGATGCTCTCTTTCAGGCGTCGCTAACAGCGAGCCTGATTGCAGTTCCACTAAATGTATAAGACTCAAACCCGATTGTAGTAACTATTCTTGGGTAGACCGGGCCGGCGAAGCGGGTACGAGAGAATCAAGACAGGCCCAAGTCCAGAAGACAACGCGCTTTTACAATTGACAAGAGAACTTTCGGTGCAATTCCAGATTCCGTACTGGTACAGACAGATTGTCTGGGGAAGACTCGACCGCTATCAGAGCACAGGCGGGATAATATCGAAACCAACAATCTTCTCTAAAGAACCTGTTACTGTTCCAGGGTCGCTCCCGGTGGCCGAACTTATGCTACCGGAATACCTGAAAGGAAAACTGTCACTAGACGAATGGAAGATTCTCATCGCATTGCACATGGTAAGATTCAAGGCCTACAATAAGGGAAGAATCAGTAGGCTGCTCGGAAAAATCGCTCTGGCCCCCCGCGGACTATTCTTCCTCCTACTATTCGAAATCCCCGCTGCCGCCTCCGGAGGATTGTCGGGTCCCGTTCTCTATTTCCCGAGTCCCATATTTCTTCTCGCCGCCCTCTGGATCCGGAGATCACTAAGAAAATCTCTGAAAAGACAGGAGTTTGAACTGGACAGAAACGTGGCCAAACAGCTCGGAACTCAGCAAGTACTACGCGTCCTCGAAAAAATAAAGAATCTCGATCAGAAACGAATACCAAGATACCCTCGGTCTCCCTTTCTAGCAGGCTGGATAGCGTACTGGAACCCGAGCATCAAGGAAAGAATTAGAGAGCTGAGCAACCCGCGCCTTGAAGACCTTCCGCGACCGTCTATAATTCCGAAAACGGGCCTCCGCGGGCGTGTGATTATCGTTCTTGTCGGCTTCGCTATTTTCTGGGGCTCAGGACTTGTTGCGGGAAACCTCTACGCCAGAGGTCAAACCATGGTTGTCTGCATGGACACTACCTGTTCAGCCCTTGTTGTAATCGCAGCTGTCGGATTCTGGATGGCTATTCTCGGCGGCATAAGCATCGTAGTATGGATACTCCGACGATTTCTCTAAAATAGACAAAAGAGATAGAATCTGATTGAACAGCGTCCCATCCATGTCCGCCAAAACAACAAGAGCGGGCCACAGAAGCAGGGCTGAGATTTGGATTCCTCATCACACTCCCTTAGTCGCATCTAAAACAGGCAGTTCTCATGAGAATCCAGTTCGGGACAGAGAATCCCTTCCAGCTACCCCTGTCGAAAAGGGAGATATTAACCCAGAGTCTTAGTTCTGCCCTCGCATCAACCAGAAACCTCCTAATCGGCGAACATCCGGCCCAGTTGAGCATGACATCGGCCCCCACGGGCTAGATGATCAATTAACGTCGGTACTCGGTCTGGGACGTGGATTCAATCTTAATATCTAGGGAAAAAACAAGTAGCATGGATCCCGACTGAAGAGTGTTCAGCTTCCCGCTCTGGAGCTATGCTTAGTAGCATGTGGCGCGTGATACTGCGCTAAGGTGAGGCTTCCCGGCATGGCCTCGGCGTCTTCCCCCAATCCGATTGTAGGGCTACTTCTTCCCTTAATCCTGCTAATCGCCCTGATATGGTCCATACGGCGCTCTGCCAAGAAGCGTCCAGTCTTCTATCCCTGTCCAATATGCGACGAAAATATTCGGTTCAGCCTTGGATTTCAAGCGGGCATGCGAGGCCACTTCAAAACCGTTCATACTGATTACTGGGGTGGCTGCGAAGGTGGATTGTGACCAACACCGTGGTCGCTCTTACAGGAATGCTCTCCATCTTTCCTCTGCTGATATACAACATTATTCCCTCGCGAACCGCCACAGCGTACACTGGTATCGGAATAGCAATCTGGGCGGCCGTGACTTTCACTGCGCTCGGGGCCGGAGCCTTCATCAGCATAGGGGTCGTCACAAATTCAGGGAAGAATGGTCTCAGATCCGCTATACCAGCGAACGTACGGCAACCTTCGCGGGATAGAGGTTGCAGTCATTCCGGTTTAAGGCCGGGTACGGTCCGCAATGGGCTTCATTATCGACCCGATAACCTCGGCTGTCTTACACATAATGATGGTTTTCATTGCGAGAAAGGCTCGCATGTCCAGGCTCGACAGGTATGAGGAGGGGAGATTGTGGTTGTACAATGAATTCAACCAGCTTGTAGCGATGGAGCTGAAAGACCCTGAACCAAGAATGGTTGATGAAAAGCGGCTTAGGACCGCGCTTAAGAAAGGCCGGGTAGAACTTAGGACTGAGAACTCAGCAGACCTCGGCTTGATAATCTCCGTCCTGGGCCACGCTCAAACAACTCCTACGGTTGATCCAAGTCTCAGGACGTGATGCTCCCGTCAAACCTATCTTCGCGTCAACCGGAAGACGTTATCTCAAGGAATAGCTTTGGATCGGCTAGATCTCGTCCAGCATGTCTATAAGATTGCCAGCCGAATAATAATTGTTGATTCTTGGAGCGGCTGCGCCGGTTTAGCTGGTTCGAAAGGATCAGGACCGGTCCTAGTCCAGACGACGATGCGCTCCTCCAACTCACTCGCGAACTAGCACCGTTTTTCGACATCGGGTTCTGGTACAAACAGATTCTCTGGGGAGAGTTCCACCGTAGCGCGACCGGCTGGATGATCTCGAAACCGGTCCTATTCTCGCCCGGACAAGTGGAACTCATGCTACCCGAATTCCTGAAAGGAAAACTGTCGCTGGAAAATTGGAGGCTCTTGATTGCGATACACTTGGTCCGGTTCAAGGGCTACAATTCAGGAAGGATGATCAAGGAGGCTGGAACTATGATTCTGATCATCCTCGGCACATTCGTACTAGCATTTATCCTCCAAAGAATAGTCGGCGGACCGCTGGGTTCCACTCTTTTCTTTCCTGCTTGGAGTCCCGGACTCCTGCTCGTATCTCTCAAACTGAGAAATGGATTTAGAAAATGGGTGTTTGAGGTTGACAGGGAAGTCGCCAATAAGCTCGGCCCGGAGGGAATGTTGGAAGTTCTCGACAGGATGAAATCTCTCGATCCGAAAGCGAATCCTTCAACACGCCTGACCCGTTTTCTGGCCTTCTGGAGTCCAAGTATCAACGATAGAGTGAGTGAGTTGAGAAACCCGCAGACGATTACTCTTCCAAAGCGGTCTAGGATACAACTGTCTGACCTCACCTGACAGCTTAAAAGAATAGAAGGACTCCCGAGCAGAACTCTTCCCCAATCCTGGCCATGGTCAGACAAACTTGATAGGGACGACGCAGAACGTCTATCATAAATTACAAAAATCCCCAGACCAAGACTCAATGATATTCGTCTAGTGGAATGTTGAGAGGTTTTCAAGCCTCTCGGCCACGCCCGGCTTGTCGTACATGGATCGTTTCTTCTTTTTCTCCAACTCCTCTACGTCTGCAAAGCCCATGCTATGGATCTTTTGAAGTGCACGAACAAATTCGTCTCTTCCATAGAGTTCTCCCGCTTTCTTGTCCGCCTTCAACAATTCTTGATGTGCTTCTGGCGTAAAGTATCTACCAGTAATCACGAAGAGGGCCACGCCGAGAGTCAACAAGATTGCTGGATGGAATGCGAGAGAGCCCTGAAACGAGAAGATACCATATCCGAAATACTGCAATAGGAGAAAGATCGCGACGGCATACCCGAGAACACCCAAGACGCTCAGTTCAAGCGTTCGAACCATCTTGCGACGTACCCATGGCATGAAGATGAGAGAAGACGCGATTATCGGCTTCCACTCTTCAATCGTCAAAACCCCTTGCATCCTCTTCGGAAGAACGATGTTGCCGCTTCCGATCGAAACCAAGTCGGAGGGCATTTCAATACTAGCTGGCATCTCGCCGATTGGGACCTGGACCACATCTTTCCAGAAGACCCTCTTCGGGACAAGTTTGGAGGTGCCCAACTGGCCGCAAAGCTCGCCGGTCAAGCGTAGGATTTGCTCATCCTCCGATGCACTGCCGATGGCTTGGACGATGCCCTGCCCCTCTATCCAGTCCCGCTTGAAACGCCCTATGCCCTGATGATACTGGAATATCAGCAGCCCCACCACCCCCGTATACGCGAGTAACTCGTAGAAGCCTATCCAGCCGAAGGGAGGGCTTCGACAAGAAATGTCACATGGGAAAAGAAACAGTAGCGAGAGAACAAGAATCAACGCCGCGAGTGAGCCGACGACCAAGAATTCTCTTGTCCAACGCTTGACCCATCTCTGATATTCAGGATGGACCTGCTCATAGTGCGTGTTCGATAGGGTCAGCGACCAAGGGTCCACCTCCATAGTCTCTCCGCATATAGCGCACTCTCTAGAAGCTCTCCTCCGACCCGATTTCCTATTCACGACAAAGCCGTCCTAAGCGTCCGACTGCTATCCCTGTCTTCAGCTATCTATATCGGAATCGGGCTTGTAAACTACTCGATATGAGTTTTCAGGCTCCCGTCGACCAGTCCTAGTTCCACGACTCCCTTGGAGTCCTCCGCTCCTTTGATGTGGTAGCTGAGCAGAGGTTTTCCGTAGCCGGAGATATCTCTCAAAGTTTCCAGGCTGTCAACCTCACCCCCATTCTTCTTGTTGCATGCTGAATCCTATGATGCCGATAGCGCTAAATTCTGACCATGAGTGTGGACGGAGTCATTATCACTACTGAGAACTTCGGCCTCTGCTTCACAGGCG
>Ga0209161_10001255_pt1 | contig 20903 bp, 20 predicted proteins | sample GraSoiAngelo_155_FD_186169 | JGI IMG/M metagenome (GOLD analysis project Ga0209161, IMG submission 186169) | Grasslands soil microbial communities from the Angelo Coastal Reserve, California, USA - 14_1009_13_30cm (SPAdes) (version 2) | ecosystem: Environmental > Terrestrial > Soil > Grasslands... | reverse complement strand
GACGCCGCCGAAGATGTCGTTCCGGATGCCTTCGACGAACACGTCGACGACGCCCTCCATGCCCTTCGCGAGCACGTTGCCGGTGAAGCCGTCGGTCACGCAGATGTCCGTCACCCCCCGCATGACGTCCCGGCCTTCGATATTCCCGTAGAAGTGGATGTCGTGCGCGCCCGAAAGGAGCGCGTGCGCCGCCTGCTGCATGCGCCCGCCCTTCTCGGGCTCTTCGCCGACGTTGATGAGGCCCACGCTCGGGCTCGCGACGCCGTGCACGCGCTCCATGAATCGCGAGGCCATGCGCGCGAACTGAAGGATGTTGTGCTCGTCCGCGTCCATCGTCGCGCCGGCGTCGAGGAGGCACGCGGGCTTCCCTCGCGAAGTCGGCAGCATCCCACAGAGCGCGGGGCGGTCGATGCCGCGGATCCGGCCGAGCGTCATGAGCGCGGCGGCCATCGTCGCGCCAGTGTTGCCGGCCGAGACGACCGCGTCCGCGTCACCGGTCTTCACCATCACGGTCGCAACGCCGATCGACGTGTCACCCCGCCGACGAAGCGCGTTGGCCGGATGCTCGTCCATCGCGACGACGTCGCGCGCGTCGCGGACCGCGATGCCCTCGCGCTCCGTCGCGCCGAGCGCGCGCCGCAGCACGTCCTCGCGGCCGACGAGCACGAGGTCAGCCGGTCCGCCCTTCTCGCGATATGACAGCGCGCCCCGGACGATCTCGTCCGGGGCGTGGTCGCCGCCCATTGCGTCGACGGCGATCCTCATTCCGGTACCGCGGAGGCTAGGCGGTCCGCTTCGCCTTGATCTGGATGACCTGGCGGCCGCGGAACGTGCCGCAGTGCGGACACGCTTGATGCGGTGGCTTGGGGCTCTTGCACTGCGGGCAGGGCACGAGCGTCATCGCTTTCAGCGCTAGGTGGCTGCGCCGCTCGCCCTGTGCGGCCCGCGGGATGCGCTTCTTCGGATGAGCGGCCACATACGTGCTCCTTACTGGTCTTCGGTCCAATTCTAGGGTCGCGAAGCGGCCTATTCGCGCTCCGCGTGGAAGTCGCGCAGCTCATTGAGCCTGCCCCAGCGCTCGTCTGCCGCGTCCTCATGCTCGTGCGGGTCGGTGTTCAGGTCGCGGCCGCACACCTCGCAGAGCCCCCGGCAGTCGGGCCGGCAGAGCGGCGCGAGCGGCGTCGCCAGGATGAGCTCCTCCCGAAGCAGCGGTGTGAGGTCGATGCGGAAATCGCTGCCGATGGTCTTCGCGTCGGCCGGAGGCGGATCGTCCCTGCGGTCCCCGCTGACCACATCGATCGTCGCGAAGTACTGCTCCGCGAAGGACGCCTCGACCGGCGTCTGGATCGGCGTCAGGCAGCGGCTGCACTGCTGTGCCACCTCCGCCTTCGCCTCGCCCTCGAGGTACGCGCCGGGGTTCGTGTGGGTCGCGAGGATGTCGGCATCGATCGTCGTTGCGCCCGCGTCCAGCAGCCCGGCGTTCTCGCCACGCGGGTCGATGGGCGACTCGTGGAGGTCGAATTCCGCTTGCGAGCCGACCGGCTGCTTCAACAGAGGTGCGACGTTGACCTTCACGCTAGGTCTCCGCTGGCTGTGGCTTTCGCTCCTCGAGCACTTCGAGGCTCTTCTTGATGATCGAGAGGGTCTTCACGAGGTCGCTCTCCAACCGTACGAGGACGTCGGCCGCGTACTGATCGGCGCCGCGCATCGTCTCGTCGGCCTTCGACTGCATGCGGTCGAGGAGCTCCTGCGCCCGCGACTCGGCCTCGCGCAGGATCGATTGGTCCTGCAGCAGCAGGGCCGCCTGCTCCTGGGCGGCGCCGATGATCTGCTCCGCCTCCTCGCGCGCCTTCGCGATGACCCGGTCGCTCTCCTGATTGATGCGCCTCGCCTGCTTCACCTCTTCCGGGATCGCGATGCGAAGCTGGTCGATGAGGTCGAGCATCGCGGCCTGCTCCAGCATGACGTTGTTCGTCATCGGGACCTTTCGCGCATTGACGACGAGCGCTTCGAGGCGCTCGACGAGGAACTGGATGTCTATGTCATCCTCCCGCAGCGGGCTGAGAGTACCCCAGGAACAACAGCGATTCCTCCCCGACGTCCTTCACGCGCACGACCGCGAGGTCGGCCGGCAGTGCGGGACGATGCTTGCGCAGCACGCGGGCGACGACGACGGCACCGGGCGCGAGCGCGGCCCGCAGGCGCGCGTGCGCGAGGGTCGCTTCGAGGACGGCCACGTCCGCGAACGGCGGATCGCACAGCGCGAGATCGAACGGCCCGGCTGGCGCGCGGTCGAGATAGCCGAGGACGTTCGCGGCGACGACCGATGCGCGTTCGGAGAGGCGCGTCGCCTCAAGGTTCCGCCGTAGCGCCTTCAGCGCCTCGGGGCCGCGCTCGACGAACGTGACCGCGGCCGCACCGCGCGAGAGCGCTTCGATGCCCAGCGAGCCCGCGCCCGCGAAGAGATCGAGGACGCGGGCGCCCTCGAGCCGTGGCTCGAGGATCGCGAAGAGGGTCTCGCGGATGCGGTCGGTCGCGGCGCGCGTGCCGCCGCCACGGGGCACGACGAGCGTGCGTCCCTTGGCCTCGCCCGCGATCACGCGCATGCGCTAAGCGAGCGCGTACCGGCGCCAGAGCGCCGCGACCGCCTCCGCGAGCGAGCCGTGCTCGGGACGCTCGAGCTGCGGATCGGTCGCGAGGAGCTGATCCGCCTCCGCCGCGGTGTCGTCGATGAGCGCGGGGTCCACGTCGGCGAGATCGACGATGCGCAGCTCGGGCGCGCCCGATTGGCGCTCGCCGAGGAACTCGCCGGCGCCGCGGATCTCGAGGTCGCGCTTGGCGAGGTCGAAGCCGTCGAGGGGGTCGTCGGTCCCGGGCTTGCGCTCGGTCATCGCGGCGAGCCGCTCCGACTCCTCCGCCTTCTCGCTCACGAGGACGCAGTACGCACGCTGGCCGCGGCGCCCGACGCGGCCGCGGAGCTGGTGAAGCTGCGCGAGGCCGAAGCGCTCGGCGCCGAGGACGACCATCACCGTCGCGTTCGGGATGTCGATGCCCACCTCGACGACGGTCGTCGCGACGATGACGTCGATCTCGCGATCCGCGAAGCGCCGCATGACCTCGTCGCGCTCGCGCGCCGGCATGCGACCGTGGAGGAGCGCGAGCCGCAGGCCGGCGAGGTCCTTCGCCGCCAGGTCCCGGAAGGTCGCCTCCGCGCTCGGCACGTCGTCCTCGGGGTCTTCCTCGATCCGCGGCGTCACCACGAAGGCCTGCTCGCCGAGGGCGACGCGCTGCCGCACCCAGGGCCAGACCTTCGGCAGCGCGTCGTGCGGCCGCACCTCCGTCCGGATCGACTGACGCCCCGAGGGCATCTCGTCGAGCACCGAGATGTCGAGATCGCGGTACACGGTCTGCGAGAGCGTCTGGGGGATCGGCGTCGCGGTCGTGAGAAGGAGATGCGGGTCCAGGCCCTTCTCCCGGAACGTCGCGCGCTGCCGCACCCCGAAGCGATGCTGCTCGTCGACGATCGCCAGGCCGAGCCGCTTGAACGTGACGGCCTCCTCGACGAGCGCGTGCGTGCCGACGATCACCTCGAGCTCGCCCGAGGCGAGCGCGTCGATGATCGCGCGTCGAGCCGTGCCGGTCACGCTCGAGGTGAGGAGGGCGGTCCGGGGGGCTGTCGCGTCGCGCGTCGCTTCGCGCGCGGCGGCCCCTGCTCCCGAGGACCCCCCACGACTTTCGAAGAGCTCCGTGAGCGAGCGGTGGTGCTGCTCCGCGAGGAGCTCCGTGGGCGCCATGAGCGCGGCCTGGGCGCCCGAGGCGACGGCGATGCGCGCGGCGAGCGCCGCGACGACCGTCTTGCCGGACCCCACGTCGCCCTCGAGGAGGCGCGACATGGGGACGCGCTGCGCGAGGTCGGCGCGGATCTCGGAGAACGCGCGGCGCTGCGCGCCCGTGAGCGCGAACGGCAACGTCGCGACCCAGCGTTCCGCCGTGGCGTCGTCGGCGCGCAGCGGCAGCGCCTTGGCGTCCCTGCGCCAGCGCTCGCGGCGCTGGCCGAGCGCCAGCTGGAGCACGAGAAGCTCGTCGAACGCGAGCCGTCGCCGTGCCGCGAAGAGGTCGGGCCACGTCGAAGGGAAGTGCACCTCGCGGAGGGCGTCCTGGATCGGGAGCAGACCCCGCCGCTCGCGGATCTCGTCGGGCAGCGGCTCGGGCACCTCGCGCACGACGGCGGTCCGCTTCGCGCCGCCGAACACGGCGGTGTGGAGCCAGCGCCGGAGGTGGCCCTCCTTCAGGCCATCCGTGAGCGCGTAGACGGGGACGATCCTTCCGGTATGCACCGCCTCCGCCGAGGCGCTCTCGATCTTCGGGTTCGCGAACTGGAGGGTGCGCCCGAACCACTTCACCTTCCCCGAGAGGCGCACGAGCTGGCCCTCGGGGTAGCGCTCCTTGATGAACTGGCGGCCAAACCACGTCGCACGGACGTTCGTCGCCGTGCTATCCGCGGGATCGAGGAGCTCGACCTCGGTCATGAGCTGCCCGCGCGCGGTGCGGCGCTGGCCGATGTGCCCGAGGATCGCCTCGACCGTCTGGTCGTGTTCGGCGCGAACGCTCCGGATCGGCGTGAAGGTGGAGTAGTCGAGATACGTCCGGGGCAGGTGCCATAAGAGGTCGCCGACGCTGCGGATCTCGAGCCGCTCGAGGAGCTTGCGCGAATCGTCGCCGATGCCGGGAAGACGGGTGACCGAGAGATCGAGCGAGCTCTGCGGCGGCTCGCTCCTTCTATTCGGCGGCGACGATGAACGGATAGTGCGGCTGGCCGCCATCGACGATCTCCACTGATGCGCGCGGGCACGCCGCGCGCAGGCGCTGCGCGGCGTAGGCGACGCGGGCTTTGTCCACGCCGGCGCCGCTGTAGAGGGTGAACACCTCGGTCTCGGTCAGGCGGCGCGCGGCCTCGCAGAGCGTACTGACCTCGTCGTCGCCGTGGGCGACGACCTTGCCGTCGAGGAGCGCCATGGCCTCCCCCTTGTGAAGGTGCGTGCCATCGATGGTGGCGTCGCGGATCGCGTGCGTCACCTCGATCCCGTGCGCCCGCTCGGCGACCTGCGCCATCTCGCTCGCGACGTCATTCGGCTTCTTCGACGGATCGAACGCCACGAGCGCGGCCATCCCCTGGGCGACGTTGTGCGTCACGACCACGCGGACGTTCACGTCCGCGTGCGTGGCCGCCTGCTGCGCGGCGAGCACGACGTTCTTGTCGTTCGGCAGGACCACGACCGTCCGCGCGTTGGCCTCGTGGATCGCGCCAAGGAGCTCCTCGGTCGAGGGGTTCATCGTCGCGCCGCCACGCAGCACGGTCGCGCCGAGCGACCGCGCGACCGCGGCGAAGCCCTCGCCGGGCACGACGGCGACGACCCCGATCGGCGCGGCGGGGCCGCGCGACGGGGGCGCCACGACGATGCCCGTCGCGCGCTCGTGCTCGGCGGTCATCGCGTCGAGATCCTCGACGACGACGTCCGCGACGCGGCCCGCGGTGAGGCCGATGCGGATGATCTCGTCCGGCTTGAGCGTGTGGACGTGGACCTTCATGACGGTCTCGTCGCCGACGACGAGGACGCAGTCGGCGCCGAACTGGAGCATCTCCTCGCGGACCTTCGCGACGGGGCGCGTCGGACGCTGGACCAGGAACTGGACGTCGTACGCGCCTTCCCACGACGGCGCCTGCGACATCGCCGGCTGTCCCGCGGGCATGGCGAGCGGCGCGATCCGCGTGAGCGGGAGCGCCTTTCCGGTGAAGCTCTCGAGCACGCCTTCGAGGATGAGCTGGAGCCCGCGCGCACCCGCGTCGACGACGCCGGCGGCGCGGTTCGTGGGGTTCTCCTCGCGCGTCCGCACGATGGCGCGGTCCGCCGCGCTCACGAGCGTCTGGAACAGCTCGACGACGTCCTTGCCCTCGTTGGCGGCCGCGTCCTCCATCGCGACCGTGAGCGTGAGGATCGTGCCGGGCGCCGGCGCGCTCACCGCGTCGTGGGCGTAGCGGCGCGCGAGCTCGGCCGAGCGCCGAATCTCGCGCACGCTCGCCTGCTCCCTGTCGGCAAAGGCCTCTTTCAGCCCGCGGATGACCTGCGAGAGGATCACGCCGCTGTTTCCGCGCGCGCCCATGAGCGCGCCCTGGGCGGCGGCCGCGCTCACGCCGCGCAGCGTCCCGTCGCAGCCGCGCGCGTACTTCACCGCCGAGCGCATGGTGTGGAGCATGTTGGTGCCCGTGTCGCCGTCGGGGACGGGGTACACGTTGAGGGCGTTGACCTCATCCACTCCCGCCTCGAGTCGCGCCGTCGCCGCTTCGAGCGCGCGCAGCAGAGCCGCGCCATCGAATTGCGTAACGATGTGCGCGACTGTACCATCGCACTTACGTCGTCCCGATCACATCCCCTTGGAGTGAAGCCCACATGCCACGCGCCTGCGCGATCTGCGGCAAGACCGCCGCGTTCGGATACAACGTCAGCCACTCGAAGGTGCACACGCACCGCCGCTTCGACGCGAACCTTCATCCCGCGATGATCGGTGGCGTCAAGCTCCTCGTGTGCACGCGCTGCCGGCGCACGCAGACGAAGGACGCGCGCATGGCGAAGAAGCGGGAAAAGGTGCGCGCCCGCTAGACCGCGGCGGCTTTTCCTTCCGGCACCTTCAGCTGACCGCACCCCGCGGCGATGTCCTGCCCTCTGCTGATGCGCAGCGTCGCGGCGACGCCACCCTCATGCAGGATCTCGGCGAACCGTTCCATGCGCGGCACCGCGGGTCGACGGAATCCGCCGGGACCCGCGTTGTACGGGATGAGGTTCACGTGCGCGTCGGCCGCGCGCAGATGCCGTCGGATCGCCGCGGCGAGGTCGCGCGCGGTGCGCTCGGAGTCGTTCACGCCGGCGAGCATCACGTACTCGAAGGTCACGCGGCGCTTCGTCTTTTTCACGTAACGCGCCGACGCCGCGAGCACCTCCTCGACGCCCCATTTGCGGTTGATCGGCATGATCGCGCCGCGCGTCTCGTCGTCGGCCGCGTGGAGTGAGACGGCGAGGTTGATCGGTAGGCCCTCGGCGGCGAGCGCGTCCATCTTCGGCACGACGCCGCAGGTCGAGACGGTGATGCGCCGCGGGCTGATGCCGAAGTGCTCCGGGTCCATCAGCGTCCTCGCGGATCCCGTCGTCGAGCGGTAGTTGTGGAGCGGCTCGCCCATCCCCATGTACACGACGTGCGAGACGCGCTCGCCGCGATGGGCGAGCTCGCGCTGCCAGTGACGGATCTGGTCGACGATCTCGCCGACCGTGAGATCGCGGACGAGCCCCATCTCGCCGGTCGCGCAGAATGCGCACGCCATAGGGCAGCCCGCCTGGGTCGAGACGCACACGGCGTTGCGCGCGCCGTGATGCGGCATGAGCACGCTCTCGATGTGGTGCCCGTCGGCGAGCCGCAGCAGCGCCTTGCGCGTCTCGCCGTCGGCGCTCGCCTCCTCGCGCACGAGCTCGACGGCGCTCCAGCGGAACGAGGCCGCGAGCGCCTCCCGCAGCGGCTTGGGGAGATCGGTGAGCTCCACCGGCGACCGTGCGGCCCCGTGCGTCGCGTGACGGCGGATCTGCCGCGCGCGATAGGCCGGCTCGCCCCGCTCGCGTAGCCATGCGACGAGCGCCTGGTCGCTCAGATCGCTGATGGCCGGGCGGGCGTCATTCATAGGACAAGCGTACCGGCCGAGGGTCCTGTTACCGAGACTCCGCCGAGTCGTTACGAATCCGTTGGTGCCCAGGGCCACAGCGCGGAATGACGGTTGCGGAACGATCGGGCAACGGATGTCCCGTCACCTCGTCGCTTTCGTCATGGCGCTCGGGCTTCTCGTGTCCCCGCTCGGCGTGCATGCCGACGCAGGGCGCCTCGCGACGACGTGCGGGCTCGCGCTCGCGGAGGAGGCGTACCGCCAAGCGTTCGCCGGGACGATCTCGCTGGACGGGACCTACCTGCCGATCGTGACCATCCAGATCGTCGGCGCCGGCCGTCCCGCGGCGACGGTCCGGCAGGGCGTAGCGGCGATCCTCACCGACGGTGACGACCTCGCGGCCGCGGCGCTCGCCGATCTCCTCGGCACGACCTGCCCCTAGGACGGGACCCGCTCGTCTCCTGACAGGCCGCGCAGCCCCCGCGCCCACTCCGCGCCGCTCATCGCGCGCTTTCCTGCCGGCTTGACCTCGTCGAGGCGGAGCCAGCCCGCGCCCGCGGCGACCTGCGGCGCGCCGTCGCGGATCGCGAGCGTGCCGCGCTCGACGCCGCGGCCGCCGTTCACCGTCGCCCGCAGGACCACGACGCGCTGACCGCGGAACGTGGTGTACGCGCCGGGATCCGGCGTGTACGCGCGCACGATCCGTGTCAGCTCCTCCGCCGTCCGCGAGAAGTCGAGCGCGCCCGCGCGCGGGTCGAGCTTCGGCCCATGCGTCACCTGCGCCGGGTCCTGGGGTGTGCCAAGCGGCCACGCGCCCAGATAGCGCGGCAGCTCGTCCGCGAGAAGCGCGCCGCCGACCGCGGCCAGGCGCGTCTCGAGCTGGCCGCGCGTCTCGCCGGACGCGATCGCGGTCCGGCGCTGCGCGAGGATCGGGCCCGCGTCGAGCTCCGCCGTGCCCAGCATGAGCGTCACGCCGGTCTCGCGGTCCCCCGCGAGGATCGCGTGGGCGATCGGCGCGGCGCCACGCCACCGCGGCAGGAGCGACGCATGGACGTTAATGGCGTGCCCGGCCGCGGCCTGGATGAGCGTCGCGGGGATGCGGTTGCCATACGCGGCCCACACGAGGAGCTCCGGCCGCAGCGCGAGGACGGTCTCGAGCGCAGTGCCGCGCAGACCCGCCGGCTGGAAGACGGGGACGCCGATCGTGCGCGCCCGCTCTTTCACCGGCGGCTCGCGGAGCGCGCCGCGATGGGCCGGGCGATCGGGCTGCGTGACGACGCCGACGAGCGCGAGCGTGCCGGCGTCGGCCAGGCCCTTCACCGCGTCGAGCGACGGGACGGCGAAGGCCGGCGTGCCGAGAAAGAGGGTGCGCGGCTTCAGGCTGAGACCGAGGCCTCCTCCTCCGGCTCGACCGGATGGAGGTCCTCACGGGACTTCAGGCGATCGACGTAGAGGGTGCCGCTCAGGTGATCGGTCTCGTGGAGCATGCACTGCGCGCCGAACTCCTCGCCGGTAGCCGTGAACTTCTTCCCCGCGACGTCCGTCGCCCCCATGCGGGCGGCGACCGGCCGCTCGAGCATCCCGTAGAGTCCGCGCACCGAGAGGCAGCCTTCGCTCGTCTCCTCGACGGTGTCGCTCGTCCACTCGATCTTCGGATCGACCGCGACGATCCCCGCCTCATCCACGTCCATGATCGCGACGCGGAGCGGCACGCCGATCTGCGGCGCGGCGATCCCGATGCCCCGCGCGACGACCATGGACGCGAACATCCGCGCGACGAGCGCCTCGAGCTCCGGCCGCGCCAGGCGCGGCTTCTTCGCCACGGCGTGGAGCACCGGATCGCCGATCTGGCGGACTTCGACAGCGTTCGCGGACAGGAACTCGGGCGTCGACCACTTCGTGCGCCGGCCCTTGTCGATCCGCCAGGGTGAGCCCTTCGTCACCCGCAGCCGCGGTGGCGGCGGCGGCTCGTTCGGCTCAGCCGGGGGCCGGGGGGCAGAGCCCGACTGTGATTCCATCAGCCAAGCAGTGTCACCGGGTCGACATCGACCGTCCACTCGCCACTCACGGTGACGCGGTCGAGCATCCGGGCCGGATCGCGCCCGCGAAGGACGATCTGCGCGCGGTAGCTCCCCGCGCGCTTCGCCGCGAACGCCGGCGCGGGGCCGAGGACCTCGGCGTCGGCGCCGGCGGCCTCGCGCAGCCGCGACGCGAGCTCGTCCGCACGCCGTTCGACCGTGTCCTGGCGCTTCGCCTGCGTCGAGAGGAGCACGAGCCGCCCGAATGGCGGGTAGCCGAAGCGGCGGCGTCCCTCGAGCTCGACCGCCGCGAAGGTCGCGTAGTCGTGCGCGGCCGCGGCGCGGATCGCGTAGTGCTCCGGCAGGTACGTCTGCAGGATCCCGCGACCGCCCGCGGCCCCGCGCCCCGAGCGCCCGAGGACCTGCGTCAGCAGCTCGAACGTGCGCTCGGCCGCCGTGAAGTCCGGCAGGTTCAGGACGGTGTCGGCGTTCACGACGCCGACGAGCGCGACGCCCGGCAGGTCGAAGCCCTTCGCGAGCATCTGCGTCCCCACGATCACCTGGGCCTTTCCCGACCGCATGCGCTCGTAGGCCGCGGCGTGCGCGCCCTTCGCACGGACCGCGTCGCGATCGAGACGGATGACCGATGCGCGCGGGACGGCCGCGCGCACCTCCTCCTCGACACGCTGCGTGCCCACGCCCAGCTGCTTGAGGCGCGCGCTCCCGCAGGCCGGGCACGTCTCTGGAACGCGCGCCTCGCGCCGACCGCAGCGATGGCAGACGAGTACGTCGGGGGGCTTCGCCCCCCTGGTCGATGGGGGCTTCGCCCCCATGTCGGGGGGCTTCGCCCCCCGGCCCCCGGCCTGCACGTGATACGCAAACGGGATCTCGCAGGCGGGACAGAGGAGCACGTGGCCGCAGTCCCGGCACAGGACAACGGTCGCGAACCCGCGCCGGTTCAGGTAGAGGATGACCTGGTCTCCGGTCGCGACCGTCCGCTGCAGCGCGATACGCAGCGCGGTGGAGAGCGTCCCGCGGTTGCCGGCGCGAAGCTCGAGCCGCAGGTCCACGATCATCGTCGGCGGGAGCGGACGCTCCCCGACGCGCTCGGGCAAGGGGAGAAGCGCGAGCTCGCCCGAGCGCGCCGCCTGGTAGGTCGTCACGCGCGGCGTCGCGCTCCCGAGGACGACCGTCGCCGCCGCGAGGCGCCCAAGGGCGAGGGCCGCGTCGACCGCGTGGTAGCGCGGAGCGCTCTCCTGCTTGTACGACGGCTCCTGCTCTTCGTCGACGACCACCAGCCCGACCCGCTCGAGGGGCGCGAAGAGCGCCGAGCGCGAGCCGATGACGACGTCGGCGGCGCCGTCGAGGACGCGGCGCCACTCGTCGAACCGCTCGCCCGCCGAGAGGGCGCTGTGCAGGAGCGCGACGCGATCGCCGAAACGCGCGATGAACCTGGCGACCACCTGTGCGGTGAGGACGATCTCGGGCACGAGGACGATGACGCCGCGCCCGCGGGCGAGCGTCTCGGCCGCGGCACGCAGGTAGACCTCGGTCTTCCCGCTCGCCGTCACCCCGTGGAGGAGAAAGCCGTGCGGCGCTCCCCCTGCCGCGCGAGTGTCGCGCGGGGCGTCGAGCGGGGCGTCGAGCGCGCCGACGATGGCGGCGAGGGCCGCGGCCTGCGCTTCCGTCGCCGGCGAGTCGCGGTCGCGGTCCGCTTCCGCGAGCGCGAACTCGGCTGGCATGCGGCGTACCGCGCGCCGTCCTTCAACCACGAGCGCGCGTTTGGCGAGGGCGCGGGCCGCCACCGACGACCCACCCGCCTCTGCGAGGTCGGCGCTCGTGAGCGCTCCCGCCACGAGGGCACGGAGCGTCGCGAGCTGGCGTGCCCCGAGCCGCACGCTCCCGGCAAGGGCCTCAGCGCCCGCGGGAGCGATCGAGAAGAGCGCCTCGCTCCGCTCGCCCCGCGCGGTCGCGAGACGGCCGCCCCGTGCCCGGGCCGCGAGGGCCGGCGGGACCATCGCGCGCACGGCGTCGGCGAGCGAGCACCGGTAGCGCTCGGCGATCCACGAAGCGAGCGCGAGCTGGTGCGGTCGCAGGAGCGGCAGCGGATGCGCGAGCCGCTCGATCGGTTTGAGGGCGCGGTCGACGACCGCTCCATCGAGCGAGATGACGACGCCGGGCACCGCGCGCGCTCCGAGCGCCACGTGGACGAGATGCCCCGGTGCGACCTCGATGTCCGCGGGCACTGCGTACGTGAACGTGCGAGCGGGGCCGCGCAGACCGGCGAAGACCGCGATCTCAGCAGTACGAGCGGTCACAGGTCGTAGTGTCGCGGTCGCTTCGCCTCCTTGCGGACGATGTCCGCGATCTCCTTCACGGTCTCGTCGATCTTCCCGTCCTCGTTGACGACGACGTAGTCGTACTCGGGCGCGGCCGCCATCTCGATCGGCGCGTTGCGCATCCGCAGGTCGAACTCCTCCGGCGACTCGGTCCCGCGCTGCTGGAGACGCTTCTGAAGGGCATCGAGCGACGGCGGCATCATGAAGATGGTCAGTGCTTCCGGCAGCATCGCTTTGATCTTCCGCATTCCTTGCGGCTCGGGCTTGACGATGACGATCGTGTGGTCACGCAGGGTGTCGGCGAGCGCGTCCTTTCGTACGCCCTTGAAGTCGCCGTGGACCATGGACCACTCGAGGAAGTTCCCCTGCTCGATCTCGGCACGGAACTTCTCCGGCTCGTAGAAGTAGTAGTGCACGCCGTGCTTCTCGCCTTTGCGAGGCTTGCGGCTCGTCGCGGTGACGTAGACGACCGCGTCGTCGAGCGTCTTCACGAGCCGCTCGATCACCGTGTCCTTCCCCGCCCCCGACGGCGCCGAGACGATCACGAGCAGCCCGCGACCGTCCACGCTTTGGCTGCTCAGGGCCGCGCTCCCCCGATCGCGTCGAGGAGCGGCGTGCGCACGGCGGGCGCGCCGAGCGCGGCGAGATATGCGGCGAGGTCGGGCGCGAGCGGCGCGGTGAACGTCCGCTCGCCGGCGTGCGGCAGGCGCACCGTCAGCCGCCACGCGTGCAGGAACTGACGCCCGAGCCCGCTGGCGTCGCCGCGCTTGCCGTACACCGGATCGCCAACGATAGGGAGTCGCGCGTACGCGAGGTGGACGCGGATCTGGTGAGTGCGCCCGGTGGTCGGTCGAACGTGAAGGAGCGCGCGTCGCTCGGCGCTCGCGCCCCACGCCGCCACGCGCGCGAACCGGGTGACCGCGTCGCGGCCGCCGGCCCGGACGACCATCCGCCGCCGGTCATCGGGATCGCGAAAGAGCGGCGCCTCGACGACCACCGGCTGCTCGCCGGGATCGCCCCACACCAGCCCGAGGTACTCCTTGGCGAACGTCTGCGCCTGCAGCTGGCGCGCGAGCGCGAGGTGCGCGACGTCGGTCTTCGCCACGATGAGGACGCCACTCGTGTCCTTGTCCAGCCGGTGGACGATCCCCGGGCGGGACGCCGCGCGGCCGGTGTCCCCCGTGATCCGGCCGACGATGGCGTTCACGAGCGTCCCGGTCTCGTGACCGTACGCGGGATGGACGACGAGGCCGGCGGGCTTGTTCACGACGATCACGTCCTCGTCCTCGTACAGCACGTCGACCGGGATGTCTTCGGCCGCGAGCGACAGCGCCGGAGCGGCGTCGGGCACGTCGACCGTGAGCTCCTGGCCGACGCGCACCTTGTACGCCGGCTCGACCGACTCACCGTCGACGCGCACGCGGCCCTCGCGCGCGAGGCGCTGGATGGCGCTCCGCGAGAGGAGGCTGTGCGCCGCGAGGAAGCGGTCGACGCGCTCGCCCCCCTCGGCGACGCGCAACGCGATCCTCCCGGCCACTAGGCGGGCTTCGCCTGCGCTCGCCGCTCCTCGCGCCAGAGCGCGAACGTCACGAGCGCGATGCCCACGACGATCGATGAGTCCGCCACGTTGAACGCCCAGAACCGGACGTCGCCGATGCCCACGTCGATGAAGTCCACGACGAAGCCCTGGCGCACGCGGTCGACGAGGTTGCCCGCGGCGCCCCCGAGCTGCATGCCGAGCGTCGCGCTGACGAGCCAGGAGGAGCTCGCGATCTGCCGGTAGTAGTAGACGATCGCCAGGACCGCGAGGACCGAGAGGATGGAGAGGAGCGTCGTGCGCTCCGGCAGCAGCCCGAAGGCCGCGCCGGTGTTCTCCGCGTGGACGATGCGCACGTAGTCGCCCACGACCTGGCGCGGCTGGTTGAGCGGGAGGCTCTCCGCGACCCAGGTCTTCGTGATCCGATCGGCGACGAACACGGCGAGCGCGCACGCGCCGATGACGAGGAGACGCCGACCGCTCATGGGCGAATGCTAGGGAACTACGCGGTCACCATCCCGCCGTCGACGATGAGCACCTGGCCGGTGATGTAGCTCGCGTCGTCGGACACGAGGAAGGCGATGGCGTTCGCGATGTCCTCCACGCTCCCGAACCGGCCGAGCGGGATCTGGCGCAGAAGGTCGTCCTTCACCTGCTGCGGCAGCGGATCCGTGAGGTCCGTCGGCACGAACCCGGGCGCGACCGCGTTCGCGGTGATGTTGCGGACCGCCATCTCGCGCGCGATCGTCTTGGTGAAGCCGATGATCCCGGCCTTCGCCGCGGCGTAATTCGCCTGGCCGGCGTTCCCCATCACGCCGGCGATCGACGCCACGTTCACGATCCGGCCGGAGCGCTGCTTGATCATGGGCCGCAGCGCGGCCTTCGTGACGAGGAACGTCCCGCGCAGGTTGAGGTCGAGCACCGCGTCCCAGTCCTCCGCGCTCATCCGGAGGAGCAGGTTGTCGCGCGTGATGCCGGCGTTGTTCACGAGGATGTCGAGCTTGCCGCCGCCGAATGCCACAGCCTTCTTCACGACGTCGTCGGCCTGGCCGTCGGCGGACACGTCGCCCTGGACGAGCGTCGCGCTTCCCCCGGCACTCTCGACGAGGCGCTTCGCCTCTTCCGCCGCCGCGGCGTTGCCTTTGAAGTTGATCGCGATCTTCGCGCCCTCCCGGGCAAGGCGGACGGCGGTCGCGCGTCCGATCCCGCGTCCGGCGCCGGTGATGAGCGCGACGCGCCCGTCGAGCCTCATAGGGCGCCGAAACTAGCAGGACGTCGGCGGCGCGACGCTAGGCGGCGCGGAAGATGAGCGAGGCGTTGTGGCCGCCGAACCCCATCGAGTTCGAGAGCGCCGTCCTGATCGGCTTCGCCCGGGCCTGATTCGGCACGTAGTCGAGGTCGAGCGCCGGATCGGGGGTCTCGTAGTTGATCGTGGGCGGGACGCAGCCGTCGCGCATCGCGAGCAGGCAGGCGATGGCCTCGAGCGCGCCGGCCGCCCCGAGCAGGTGCCCCGTCATCGACTTCGTCGAAGACACCATGAGCGTGTGCGCGTGCTCGCCGAAGACCCGCTTGATGGCCGCCGTCTCCTCGCGGTCGTTCGGCTGCGTCGACGTGCCATGGGCGTTGATGTACTCGATGTCCGTCGGCCGCAGACCCGCCTGGTCGAGGGCCATCTTCATCGCGCGCGCGTTCCCCTCGCCCTCAGGCGACGGCGCCGTGATGTGGTACGCGTCGGCGGTCGCGCCGTAGCCGACGAGCTCGCCGTAGATCTTCGCCTTCCGCGCGAGCGCGTGCTCCCGCTCCTCCAGCACGAGGACGGCGCCGCCTTCCGAGAGGACGAATCCGTCGCGGTCCTTGTCGAACGGTCGCGACGCCTTGGCGGGCGAGTCGTTGCGGCGACTCATCGCGTGCATCGTCGCGAACGCGCCGATCGGGAGCGGCAGCACCGCGGCCTCGGCCCCGCCGCTCACCATCACGTCGGCCTGGCCCCGCTTGATGAGCTCCGCGCACTCGCCGATCGCGTGCGCGCTGGACGCGCAGGCGGACACGTAGGTGAGGCTCGGGCCGCGGAGGTCGAACTGCATCGAGATCTGCGCCGAGCCCGCGTTCGCCATGAGCATCGGCACGAGGAAGGGCGACATCCGCGACGGCCCCTTGTCCCGCATGACGAGCACCTGCTCGATGAGCGTCTCGATGCCGCCGACGCCGGTCGCGATCGACACGCCGATGCGCTCGCGGTCGTCGCCGCCGCCCTTGATGCCGCCGTCCTCCATCGCCTGCGCCGCGGCGGCGACGGCGAACTGCGCGAAGCGGTCGGTGCGGCGGATGTCCTTGCGCTCGAGATACTTGCCGGGGTCGAAGTCCCTCACCTCACCGGCGATCTGCGTCTCGTATGCCGCGGGATCGAATCGCGTGATTCGCGTGATCCCGCTTCGCCCGTGCACGAGGGAGTCCCAGGTCGACGCGACGTCGAGGCCGATGGGTGTCACGGCGCCGAGGCCCGTGACCACGACGCGCCGCGTCATGGGTGGGCGGCGGTCAGGCCGGCGCGCTCTCGTAGCGAAGCGAGCGCCCCCGCGATCGAGGACGGGTCGGACACGTTCACGAGCTTCACGTCGGCGATGCGTTTCACGAGCCCGTTCACGACCTGTCCCGCGCCGATCTCTACGAACGTCGAAGCGCCGCGCTCGGCCATGTAGCGGACCGAGCGCAGCCACTCGACGCGGTTCGAAAGGTGCCGGACGAGGGCGTCCGGGATCGCGGATGCGTTCGGATGCGGCAGCGCGCTGACGTTCGCGACGATCGGCACGACAGGCTCGCGCCACTGGAGCGTGCGCATGAACGCCGCGAGGTCCGGGCCGATCCGGCCCATGTCGGGGAAGTGGAACGGTGCCGAGATGCGCAGCGGGATGACCTTGCGCGCCCCGTGCTTCGCGAGCGCCTCGGCGACGCGGGCGATGCTCTCGCTGTCCCCCGCGATCGTCACCTGCGCCGGCCCGTTGTCGTTCGCGACGACCGCGCTGCCGACCGGCAGCGTCTCGGCGATCACGCGGTCGACCTCGTGCGCGGATAGGCCGACGATCGCCGCCATCGCACCCTTGGCGCCGCGCGACGCGGCGAGACGGCCGCGCTCCGCGACGAGGCGCAGCGCCTCGGAGAACGTCAGGACGCCGGCCGCCACGAGCGCCGTGAACTCGCCGAGCGAGTGCCCGGCGACGAAGCGAGGGCGCAGCGCCGGCGGGAGGGCGGCGACCCCGCGCGGCTCGTGGCCCTCGGTCACGCGCCGGCCGAGCTTGCCGTTCACCGACTCGACGAGCGCCTCGAGGATCGCGACGCTCGTCGTGAGGACCGCCGGCTGGGCGAGCGTCGTGTCATCGAGCGCCTCGTTCGGTCCTTCGAAGCACAGCCGGCTGAGCTCGTACCCCAGGACACGATCGGCCTCCTCGAACGTCTCGCGGGCATGCGCCGATCCCTCGTAGACCGCGCGGCCCATGCCGACGATCTGCGAGCCCTGGCCGGGAAAAACGAATGCCGACCCTTCCGCCACGGACGCTAACGATAGCGGCGCGGCCCGGGTCCGTCGAGCGGTCGATCCATTATTGGATACAATTCGCGTGCAGTGAATTCACGGCCGTACGTGCAGCGGGCGCGCGCGCGCAGTGTCGCACGAACGACGACGGCGATCGAGAACGCCGCGCTGCGCGAGGTCGCGCGGAACGGCTATGCCGAGCTGCGAATCGCCGCCGTCGCGCGGCGCGCCCGAGTGGCGCCCCGCACCGTCTACCTCCACGCGCCGACCAAGGAGCGCCTGGTGCAGCTGGCGCTCCGGCGCCGCGCCGATGCGCTCGCGTCGCGGGTCGAGCGCTGGCATCCGCGCGCGGAGGCGCCCGACACCGTCCTCAACGAGATCGTCGCCTTCCACGAGCGCAACTACCGCCAGGAGAGCGCGCTCCTCGAGACGCTCGTCGCCGGCGGCGTGCCGCCCGCCTGCCTGGCGATCCTCCGCGATCTCGACCGCATCCGCCTTCACGTGATTTCGCGCACGCTCGGCGACCTCGCGCGACGCGGCGTGCTGCGCATGCGACTGGCGGACGCCGTGGCGCTCGCGCACGCGCTCCTTGCGTATCCGACGTGGCGGACGGCGCTCACCGGACCCGCGCGCCGCCGTGCCCCGCGTCTCGTCGCGTCAGCATTGCGCAGCGCGCTCCTCTAGGCCCCCCGTAGCATCGCGAGCGTGACCGCCAGGGTGCTCGACGAGTGGGCCGAATGGCTGCTGCACCGAAGGCACGGCGGCGACCCGCAGCTCTTGCGCAGGCAGCTCGACTTCCTCGGTCCAGTCCGAGACCAGGTCCTCGACAACGCGGCGATCGCGCCGGGCGAGACCCTCCTCGACGTCGGCGCAGGCGACGGCCTCATCGCATTCGGTGCGCTCGAGCGGGTGGGGCCGACGGGACGAGTGATCTTCGACGACATCTCGCAGGATCTCCTCGATCGCGCGCGATCGCTCGCGGCGACCGCCGGCGTGCTTGACCGTTGCGAGTTCATCCGCGCCTCCGCCGACGACCTTTCGGCGCTCGAAGACACCTCGGTCGACGCGGTCACCACCCGTTCGGTGCTGATCTACGTCGGGCCGAAGGCGAAAGCGATCGCCGAGTTTCACCGGGTGCTCAAGCCCGGTGGACGCCTCTCGGTCTACGAGCCCATCAACCGGTTCGCTCACCGCAGGACCTGGCAACAGGGCTTCTTCGGGATCGACGTCCGCCCCGTCGCGGATGTCTGGGCCAAGGTGCGCGCGCTGTACGACCGGCTGCAGCCGGAGTCAGACCCGATGCTCGACTTCGACGAGCGCGACCTGTTCGAGCTCGCCGAGGCAGCCGGCTTCGCCGAGGTGCGCCTGCGTTACGAGGCGGCGGTCACACCGCCACCGGAGAAGCTCGTCTGGGAGCGAGTTATCCGCTCGGCTGGGAATCCGAAGATCCCGACGCTCGAAGAGGCGATGGCCCAGACGCTCACGGCCGAAGAGCGGGAGCGTCTCGTCGCGCACGTCCGCCCGCTACTCGAGAGCGGCGCGGCCGTCTCGCGGAGCGCCGTGGCGTACCTCTGGGCCCGAAAAGCGCGCGGGGGCTAGAGCTTTTGCTCGAGGCGCGTTCCGCCTAGGGCTCAGACCTTTTCGATCTCCAGCTCGGCCCGTACCCCGTTGAGCTCGCCCTTCCACGCATGGCCGCGGCCCGCGAGGCCGCGGGTCACGCTCGTCGCGAGCGATTCCTCGGCCACGAACTCGCGGTAGCCCGCGAGGGCGTCCGCGATCGGGCCGTCGTAGCGCAGCACGATCCGGTCGGCGATGTCGAGGCCGGCCTCCTTGCGCAGGTTGTTCAAGTGGTGCGCGAGCTCGCGCGCCAGGCCCTCCCGCTCGAGGTCGGGCGTGAGGGCCGTCTCGAGCGCGACGGTCGCGCCGGCGTCGCGCGCGACGGCGTGTCCGGCCACGCCTTCGTGCGAGACGAGGACTTCCTCGGCGCCGAGCTCGAAGCCCTCGACCCGGATGCGTCCGTCCTGCCGCTCGTACCGTCCCTCGGCCAGGGCTCGGCGCACCCGGGGCAGATCCTTCCCGAGCTTGGGACCGAGCACCTTGAGGTCCGGCTTGACGACCTCGCGCACCAGGCCCTCGGCCTGTTCGCGGACCTCGATCGCCTTCACGTTGAGCTCGTCCTTCACGACCTCCGCGAGCTCGCCCGCGCTCTCGAGGGCGCCTCGATCCCGATCGTTCGCGTCGAACACGACGATGAGCTTGGGCAGCGGCATCCGCGTCTTCACGCCCGCGCTCGACCGCGCGGCGCGGCCGAGCGCCACGACGCGCATGGCCGCCCGCATGCGTCGCTCGAGCTCGTCGTCAAGACGCGCGGGCTCCTCTTGGGGGAAGTCGCTGTGGTGCACCGATGCCGGCGCGTCGCGGACCGCGGCGCGCACGAGATTCTGGTAGAGCTCCTCCGCGAGGAACGGCATGACCGGCGCGAAGAGCTTCGCGAGCGTGACGAGCGCCTCGTACAGCGTCTGGTATGCGGCGAGCGCGTCGCCGTGCGAGCGCGCCTTCCAGAACCGTCGCCGGTTCCGGCGCACATACCACGTAGAGAGCTCGTCCCAGAAGGCCTCGATCTTGAGGATCGCGCTGCGCACGTCATAGGCCTCGTACGCGCGACGGCAGTCCGCGACGAGCCGCGCCTGCGAGGACAGGAGCCAGCGGTCGAGGAGCGGACGCTCGGTCACCGGGACCGCCCGCTCCGACGGATCGAAGCCGTCGAGGTTCGCGTACGACACGAAGAACTTGTACGTGTTCCAGAGGACGAGGATCTTGCGCTTGAGCTCCTCGAACGGCGGCCAGCCGAAGTACATGATCTCCTGCAGATCGGCCTTGGCGACGACCCAGCGGATCGCGTCGGCGCCGACGAGCTCGCACGCCTCGACGAGGCTCACCATGTTCCCGCCGGTCTTGTGGAACTCTTCGCCCGGCGCGGCGAGCATCGGCATGAACGTCTGGCACGCGCGGTACGGCGACTCGCCCGTCAGCACGACGCTGAAGAAGAGCTCGGAATAGAACCACAGGCGGACCTGCTCGACCATCTCGACGATGTAGTCGGCGGGGAACCACTTCTCCCAGTACGCCTTGTCGTGCAGCCAGTCGAGCGTCGAGAACGGCACGATCCCCGCGTCCAGCCAGCAGTCCCCCACCTCGGGATCGCGCCTGCTCTCGGCCTTGCACTCCGGGCACGCCACGACGACCTCGTCGATCCACGGGCGATGGAGCTCGCGGAGACGATCGAGCCCGCGCACGGCGCGTTCCCGAAGCTCCTCCTCGCTCCCGATCACGAAGAAGTGCCCATTCGCGCACGTGTAGAAGGGGAGCGGGAGGCCCCAGTAGCGCTTGCGGCTGATGTTCCAGTCGCCCATGTTGTCGAGCCAGTTGTCCATTCGCCTGCCGGTCGCCGGCGGGATCCACGTCACCTTCGCGGCGGCGGCCTTCAGCCTCGGCCGCAGCTCCTCCATCGAGATGAACCATTCGTCGTCGACGCGGAAGACGATCTCCTCATGGCACCGCCAGCACTCGGGATACCGATGCGTGTAGGGCGTGGCACGGAAGAGGCGGCCGCGTTTCTGAAGATCGTCGGCGATCTCCTGTCCGACGTCGCGCGCCTCTTTGCCTTCAAGCCAGCCGTAGCCCTTCACGAACCTGGCGTTCTCGTCGATCGGGACGAGCACCGCGAGCTTCTCGGTCTTCGAGAGGGCGAAGTCCTCCGCGCCGCACCCAGGCG
>Ga0209161_10001246_pt1 | contig 20976 bp, 18 predicted proteins | sample GraSoiAngelo_155_FD_186169 | JGI IMG/M metagenome (GOLD analysis project Ga0209161, IMG submission 186169) | Grasslands soil microbial communities from the Angelo Coastal Reserve, California, USA - 14_1009_13_30cm (SPAdes) (version 2) | ecosystem: Environmental > Terrestrial > Soil > Grasslands... | reverse complement strand
TTCGCGGCGAAGGGATCGTGTTGAACGAACCCTCCGTCGTCGCGATCGAAAAAGCTACCGGCAACATCAAAGGCGTCGGACTCGAGGCCAAGCGCATGCTCGGCCGCACGCCGGACGGTGTGCTCGCTGTGCGGCCCCTCAAAGACGGCGTCATTGCCGACTTCGATGTCACCGAAAAGATGCTGCGCTACTTCCTCAAGACGATCATCGATCGCCATCTCTTCCGTGTCCGTCCCAAGGTCATCGTGTGCGTGCCGAGCGGCATCACCGAAGTCGAGAAGCGCGCGGTGCGCGACTCGGCGCAGTCGGCCGGGGCGAAGGAAGTCTACATGGTTGCCGAGCCGATGGCGGCGGCGATCGGCGTCGGGCTGCCGGTTGAAACGCCGACCGGCAACATGGTGATCGACATCGGGGGCGGCACGACCGAGATCGCGGTGATCGCGCTGTCCGGCATCGTGTCCGATACGTCGATTCGCACGGGCGGGGACGAGCTCGATCAGGCCATCGTGCAGTTCATGCGCAAGAATTACAACCTGCTGATCGGCGAGCCGACAGCGGAGCAGATCAAGATCCAGATCGGGTCAGCAGCGCCGATCGGCGAGGAGCGCGAGATGGAAGTGAAGGGGCGCGACCTCGTCTCCGGCATTCCCAAGATCGTGCGTGTGCACTCGAGTGAGATTCGCGAAGCCGTCCAGGAGCCAATTCAACAGATCGTCGACGCGGTGCGCCGCGCGTTGGAGATCACACCGCCGGAACTCGCGTCCGACATCGTCGACCGCGGGATCGTGATGGCCGGCGGGGGGGCGTTGATTCGTGGGCTCGACCTGCTGTTGCAGCAGGAGACCGGGCTGCCGATTCACCTGGACGAAGATCCCATGACCTGCGTGGTGCGTGGGGCGGGGCGCATCCTCGACGCTCCGGAGAAATACCGCAACGTCTTGACGACCTAGTCGAATGGCGATCGGCACGGATCGGTACGCCACGCGGGCCGACACGCTGCTCTTCATCGCCTGCGTGGCGCTGTCGGTTGCTGCGCTGAGCCTTCCCGATCAATGGCGCGATCCGCTCGCGCAAGGACTGCGCCAGACCGTGCTCGCGCCGTTTTTGTTTCTCCAGCGCCAGACGGAGCTGCTCGCCGCTGCCCGGTACCGCTACGACGGCGTCGTGGCGCAGCGCGATTCGATGGCGCTGGCAGCCACATTCATGCCCGAGCTGCGCAGCGAGAACGCGCGCCTCCGGAATCTCCTGGGGCTGAGCGCCCGGCTGGGCAGCGGCTACGTGACGGCCGAGATCCTCCACCAGCCCGAGCCGACGAACCCGCTGAGTTTCGTGGTGTCGGCGGGGAAGAAAGAAGGCGTCCGACCACTGTCGGCCGTGGTAAGTCCGGAGGGGCTGGTAGGCCTCGTCGCCTCCGTCGATGAACATACCAGCGTGGTGTTGAGCTGGGCGCACCCCGAATTTCGCGCCAGCGCCATCGCGACAGACGCCAGCGTGGTCGGGATTGCCGCGCCGCATGGCGCGGAAGGTCCCAGCGTCTGGCTGCTCGAGCTGCAGGGCGTGCTGTATCGCAAGCAAGTGCCGGCGGGGACCGTCATCGTCACATCGGGCCTTGGCGGCGTGTTTCCGCGCGGCATCCCGATCGGCGTCGTGATCGGGCCGGCGGGCGAGGAAAAGGGCTGGGGTCGGACGTATCTGGTCCGGCCAGCGATTCACCCGGCCGAGCTGTCGCACGTCATGATTCTGACCTCGCCGCGGCCCGCTGGATCGGACCTGCGCAACGCGTTTACGATGCCTCAAGACAGCACCGCTCCGGGCGAGCCTCCGCCGCAATGAGACGGACCGACCGCTATCGTTACCCCTTCATCATGACGCTGCTGGTGCTGCTGCAGTTCACGGTGCGCAGCCACCTCGGGGGCGATCGCGTGGCGCCCGATTTCCTCCTGCTCGCGCTGCTCATTTACACGATTCGCGCCGAGCCGGGCAAGAGCGCGGCGGCGGGGTTCATCCTCGGGCTGCTGCGTGACGCATTGACGCCGGCGAGCTTCGGCGCCGGCGCGCTGGCCCATACGATCGTGGGATTCTCGTCGTCCTGGGCGAAAGCGGTCTTCTTTGCGGAGCACGTGTTCGTGAAAGGCTGCCTGTTCTTCGCGGGCACCTGGCTGCGCAACTTCATCGTGCTGCTGGTTTCCGGGCGGCTGCAGGGCTCACAGGTGGCGTGGGAGCTGCTCGTGTGGTCGCCGCTGCAGGGGCTGACGACGGCGCTGGTCGGTGTGGTGGTGCTGTGGTTCTTCCGCGGCTGGTTGTACCCGAGACGGGCGGGAGTCCCAGCGTGAACGCGTTTCACCCGTATCTGCTCGATCGGCGCCTCGGCGTGGCGCGCACGGCCGTGTGGATCGTCCTCGGCATCCTCGTGATGTCGTTCTTCCGCACGCAAATCCTCGGGCACGGGAAGTATCAGCTGCAATCTGAGACGAACCGCCTGCGGCCGATTCCGCTGCCGGCGCCGCGCGGCGTTATCTACGATCGCAACGGCCACGTGATGGCGGAGAATGTGCCGGGCTATACGGTGTCGCTATTGCCCGGCCCCGAGGCCAACCTCCGCTCTACGCTGGCGCGCATCGCGTCGATCGCCAACATCGACAGTACCGCCATCGAGCGCGTCCTGCAGCGCGCTCGCCGCGCGCCGTACCAGCCCGCGCTTGTGCTCGGCGATGCGCCGTTCAACGTCGTCTCGGCGCTCGAAGAACGGCGCGTTGCGATTCCAGGCCTGCTGATTCAGGCGGAGCCCAAGCGATCGTATCCCGACAGCGCCGTCGCGCAGCTCGTGGGCTACGTGGCCGAGGTCACGGAGGCCGAACGCACCTCGAAATTCGCGAAAGTGCGCCTCGGCGGGCTGGTCGGGAAGGACGGCCTCGAGCTGCAGTACGATTCCGCGTTGCGCGGGGACGAGGGGCTGCGATTCGTGGAGGTCAACGCGCGGGGACAGATGGTCCGGGAAGCGGCGGCGGCCGCGAACCTCATTCCGGTTCCCGGGACCGATCTCCATACGACGATCGATCTGGATCTGCAGCAATACATCGCGCGCATGTTCCCGCCTGGGCAGCGCGGTGCGGTCATGGCGCTGAACCCCAATACGGGGGAAGTCCTCGCGCTGTACAGCGCACCGACGTTCAACCCCAATGCGTTCGTGAGCGGCATCTCGCCGGCGTACTGGCGGACGCTGAGTGAAAACCCCGCCAGGCCTTTGCTCGATCGCTCCATCAAGACCCGCTACCCACCCGGGTCCACCTGGAAGCTCGCCGTCGCCGCCATGGCGTTGAAGCGCGGCATCGTTGGTCCGCGCAGTCATATGCCGATCCCGTGCCGCGGCGGGTTGCAGTACGGGAATCGCTTCTTCCGCTGCTGGAACGCCCGCGGCCACGGTGATCTCACACTGACCGAAGCGATCGCCCAAAGCTGCGACGTCTACTTCTATCAGCTGGGCATCAAGTTGGGCGTCACGTCGCTGCTGGAAGACGCCAACGATTGGGGCTTTCGCGGACGCACCGGTATCGATCTCCCCGGCGAAATCCCCTCCGAATTCCCGACCGGCCCGGAGTACTATGACCGCCTCTACGGCCCGCGGCGCTGGACGTCGGCGGTTGCGCTGAACCTCGCCATCGGACAAGGCGAAAATGCGCAGACCCTGATTCAGATGGTGCGGCTGTATCAACAGCTGGCCAGCGACGGGCGCATGCGCACGCCCTTCGTCGTGCGGGCGTCGACAGAGGCGGCGCGTGCTTCGCTCGATCTCACCGCCGACCAGCTCGCCACGTTACGCCGGGCGATGATCGCGGTCGTGGAGCAGGGCACCGCGCGCGGCTCGCGCCTCTCCAATCTCACCATCGCCGGAAAGACGGGGACCGCACAGAATCCACACGGACTCGATCACGGCTGGTTCATCGGGTTCGCACCTGCCGACAAGCCGGAGATCGTGATCGGCGCCATCATCGAGTTCGCCCGGCACGGCACCGCGGTCGCGCCGCTCGTCTCGCGCGCCATCGCGCATTATCTCGGGATCGACGAGCGCACCGCTGCGCAACTGCAGGTCACCGTCCCGAACGATTCCGCGCCGGCGCCCTTCCAGATTCCCCTGGTGCCCGACACCATTCGCCCGGTCATTCCGGATACGACTCATCCGTCCATTCGGATAGACAGTGCTATCTCGCGTCCGCCAACTCGATAAGGCGCTCGTCATCTCCGTGGGGGCGCTGGCCCTGTTCGGGCTCGCCACGCTCTATTCGGCAGGGCAAACGGACCTGCCAACGTTTGTCGAAACGATCTGGCACCGCCAGCTGGTGTGGCTGGGTCTCAGCCTGGTCGTCGCAGGCCTGACGTTTCGCACCTCGCCACGGATGCTGGAATGGGCGACGCCGTTCGTGTACGGCATCGCGCTCTTTCTCCTGGTGCTCACGCTCTTCATCGGCACCGGCGCCGGCACGGCGGCAAGCAGCAAGTCGTGGCTCGCGGTCGGGGGCCATCGCTTCGGCCAGCCTGCCGAGCTCGCGAAGCTGGCCGTGATTTTGATGCTGTCGCGCCACCTCGCCGCAATGCGCGAACCGCCGGCTACGCTGCGCGACTTGATCATTCCCGGACTCATCACCGGGATCCCCTGTCTGCTGGTGCTCAAGCAACCTGACTTGGGCAGCGCCATTGTCTTCGTGGCGATCCTGTTTTTCATGCTGTTCTGGGCGGGGACCAAGCCGTCGCTGCTGCTCCTGGCCGCTTCCCCCGTCATTGGGCTCGCGCTCGCGTTCTCGACGGTGGCTTGGGGCGTTTGGATCGCGGCGCTGGCGATCTTGCTGCTGTGGTGGCGTCCGTATGTCTGGGAAAGCATCATGATCATGGCGGCCAACGTCATGGGTGGCGTGCTCGCGATTCCCTTTTGGAACCGGCTCGCGCCCTACCAGCAGAACCGGTTGCTGGCTTTCCTCAACCCCGACGTGGATCCCCGGTCCGCGGGGTGGCACGTCATTCAGTCGAAGGTCGCCGTGGGCTCCGGCGGCCTCCTCGGGAAGGGGTTCACGGAGGGCACGCAAAAACGCCTGGCGTTTCTCCCGGCGCAGCATACCGATTTCATTTTCTCGATCGTCGGCGAGGAGCTGGGGTTCGTCGGCGTGCTGGTCGCGCTGACGCTGTTCGCCTGGATGCTGTTCAGCCTGCTGCGGGTCGCGCGCAAGGCGACCGATCCCTTCTCGAGCTTGTGCGTGTTCGGGATCGCCGGCCTCTATTTCACCCACATCGTCGAAAATGTGGGCATGACGATCAATCTCATGCCCATTACCGGTATTCCCTTGCCGTTCTTCTCGTATGGGGGCTCGTTCCTCCTCGTGTGCTCGCTCGGCGTCGGCATTGCGCTGCGGGTGGCGTGGGAGTCTCGCCAGTCGGGGTATGCCGAGCTAGGGCAATAGGTTAGCTGCGCGGGACTGGCGGCGACCGGGCACCCAGCCCAAATTGTGCGCTTCGTCACCACATATGGCACGAATGGCCTGGTTCAAAAAGGAACGTAAGCCGCGCACATCCGAGCGTGTCAAGCTCGAGATTCCGGCAGACGCCTGGGAAAAATGTGATCAATGCGGGCACGTCGACATTCGCGAACGCTTCGTTCGCGCGCTCAACGTGTGCCCGAATTGTGGCTACCACCGCCGCATCAGCGCGCAGGAGTACATTGACCTGCTCGTGGATGAAGGCTCCTGGCACGAGTTGTTCTTCAACCTGAAGTCCGCCGATCCCCTGAAATTCGAGAACTACGCCGACCGGGTGCAGGCTGCCGTGAAAAAGGCGGGGCCGCTCGACGCGATCCGCACCGGCTATGCACGGCTTCACGGCATGGCCGTGAATCTGGGCGTCATGGATTTCGCCTTTATGGGCGGCTCGATGGGATCGGTCGTGGGAGAGAAGATCGCCCGCCTGACACGGCACGCGATCGACAAGCACGCGCCGCTCATTCTGGTCTCGGCCTCGGGTGGCGCGCGCATGCAGGAGGGCGTGTTGTCGCTCATGCAGATGGCGAAAACGTCGGTCGTGATCGCCGAGCTGCAAGGGTCGGGCGTGCCCTTCATGTCGGTGCTCACCAACCCGACGACGGGCGGCGTCTCCGCCTCCTACGCGATGCAAGGGGATGTGATTCTCGCCGAGCCGGGTGCAGTCATCGGCTTTGCGGGGCCCCGCGTGATCAAACAGACGATCGGTCAGGACCTGCCGGAAGGGTTCCAGACCGCCGAATTTCTGCTCGACCACGGCATGATCGACGCCGTGGTCCCCCGTGGCGAGCTGCGGGACACGGCCGCGCAGTTGTTGCGTCACATGACCGGCGCCTGGCCGGCCGAGGCTGCTGACTGACCTTCGAAGACGCCTGCCAGTTTCTCTTCGCACGACAAGCGGGTCGCATCAAGTGGAGCCTCGGTCCAACCGAGGGTCTCCTCGACGTGCTTGGTCATCCGGAGCGCCATTTCCCGACCATCCACATCGGTGGGACCAACGGGAAGGGCTCGACCTGCGCGTTCGTCGCGAACGAGCTACGGGCGCAGGGGTGGCGCGTCGGCCTGTACACCTCGCCCCATCTCATTTCGCCGTGCGAGCGCATCACCGTGGACGGCATACCGATCGGCGAGGAGGCGTTCGCCGAGTGGACCTCGCAGCTCAAGGCGCACATCGAGCGCCTCGACGCCAGTTTCTTCGAAGCGACCACCGCGATCGCATTCGCCGACCTCGCGGCGCGACACGTGGACATTGCGGTCATCGAGGTGGGATTGGGTGGCCGGCTCGACGCCACGAACGTGCTCACGCCACTGGTCACCGCGGTCACGAAGATCGCGCTCGAGCATGTCGAATACCTGGGATCTGATCTGAAGGGCATCGCCCGCGAGAAAGCCGGGATCGCGAAGCCGAACGTGCCGTTCGTCACCGGCGAAGCCGATCACGCGATTCGCGCCGAGCTCGTGAAGGAGGCAAAGCGCCGTGGCGCGGCCCCGATCATCAGCGTCGATACCACGCTCCGGCCGCGGAAGGACACGCGGTTGGGGCTGCGTGGGCGGCACCAGATCGCCAACGCCCTCGTGGCGCACGCGGTGCTGAACGAGTTGCCGGCCCCCTTCGCTGCCCCCGCGCGGAAGAACCTGCCCGCGAGCTTCGCGTACGCATACATCCCAGGCCGTTTTGAAGAGCGGGGCAAGTGGATCTTCGACGTGGCGCACAATCCGGACGGCATGAAGGTGGTAGTCGACGCCATCCAATCCGCCGACCCGCCGATCCGCCGGCCTTTGCATGCGCTCGTCGGGATTCGGAACGACAAGGACTGGCGGGCCATGCTCGCGATACTGCGCCCGGTCGTGGACAAATTGATTCTGACGGTGCCGCCCTCGATTCCGGTGATGCAGCGCTGGTCGCTCGAAGACCTGGACGCGCTCTCGCATTTCGATCCCGATTTCCCGCGCGCACTCGAGGATATTCAGCACGGCGCGGGGACGGTGCTCGTCACGGGATCGTTTCATACGGTCGGCGATGCGTTCGAGCGACTGTCCGGTTTTGCGCCGGTGGGGTAGGGGGGCTAAATTCTTGCGATGCAAGGGAAAGCGCTCCCCGGCTTCCGCGATTTCTACCCTGAAGACCTGACCCTTCGCAACCACATCTTCGCCGCCTGGCGCAGCGTCGCCGCCCGCTACGGGTTCGAGGAATACGACGGGCCGCCGCTCGAATCGCTCGAGATGTACACGCAGAAAAGCGGTGAAGAAATCGTCCAGCAGCTCTATTCATTTCGGGACAAGGGCGATCGGGAAGTCGCGCTCCGCCCGGAAATGACGCCGACGCTGGCACGCATGGTCGCGGCGCGGGTTCAGGCGCTCAAGAAGCCGATCCGGTGGTTCTCCATCCCCCAGCTGTTTCGCTACGAACGACAGCAGCGGGGACGGCTGCGGGAGCATTTCCAGCTCAACATGGACATCATCGGCGAAGCCAATCCCCTGGCTGATGCCGAGTTGATGGCGGCTGCCGTCGACATCATGCGCGCCCTGGGGCTCGGCCCTCAGGACGTGCGGCTGCGCGTTTCGGATCGCCGCCTGCTCAAGGCGCTGCTCGCGACCCGGGGGATCACGGAGGCACAGCTTCCTGTCGCCTTCGCGGTGCTCGATCGCAGCGAACGCGTGCCGAAGAACGTGCTTCAAGAGATGATGCGAGAGGCGGGATACGGGAAACGCGAGATGGACGCGGTGTTTCACGTCGCGTCGCTCCCCGGAGACGGCGCGCTGGGAGCCGGTGGCGAAGCGGCCGAGCCGCTGCGCCAGGCGGTCGCGGCGCTCGCCGCGATGGGTCTCGGCGAGTTCGTGGCGATCGACCTGACGATCGTGCGAGGGTTAGCCTACTACACCGGGATCGTCTGGGAGCTGTTCGACGCGCAGAAAGCGCTCCGGGCAATCGCGGGCGGCGGTCGCTACGACGCCCTGCTCAACCTGCCGGCCTTGGGGTTCGGCATGGGAGATGTTGTCCTCGGCGAGCTGCTCAAGGAGCGCGGCGTAGCTCCCAAGGCGTCGATCGAGCTCGGCGCCTTTTTGATAGCGGTGGGCGGGGAGGACATGCCCTGGGTGCTCAAGCTCGCCCACGCCATGCGGGAGCGCGGCATCGCGGTCGAATACGGGCTGCGGCACAGCGGTGTCCGCAAGCAGCTCGAGCTGGCTGCGGCGCGCGGCGCTCCCCGAGCCGTGATCATCGGACCCGAGGAACGCCAGGCGGGCCTCGCGGTTGTGCGAGATTTGAAAGCCGGCACCGAAGCCAAGGTACCGCTCGACAAGCTTCTCAACGGATATTTCGATTAATGGCCCAAGCCCAGAAAATCACGCCACGCGCCAAGGACTTCAGCGAGTGGTACGGGGACGTCATTGCGCAAGCGCAGCTCGCCGACTACTCACCGGTCCGCGGCTGCATGGTCATCCGCCCGCACGGCTATCGGATCTGGGAGCTCATGCAGCGCGCGCTCGACGACATGTTCCGTGCGAGCGGGCACCGCAACGCGTACTTCCCGCTGTTCATTCCGATGAGCTTCCTCGCCAGGGAAGCGGAGCACGTCGAGGGGTTCGCGAAGGAAGTTGCGCTCGTGACCCACACGCGGCTGCGCGCGACCGGCAAAGAGGGGAAGGATGCCATCGAAGTCGACCCGAGCTCGGCCCTCGAAGAGCCGCTCGTCGTGCGCCCCACGTCCGAAACGATCATCTACGCGATGTTTGCAAAGTGGATCCAGAGCTATCGCGACCTGCCGCTGAAGCTCAACCAGTGGGCCAATGTCGTGCGCTGGGAGCTGCGGACGCGCCTGTTCCTGCGGACGACGGAGTTCCTGTGGCAGGAAGGGCACACCGCGCACACCGATGAAGCGGATGCGGAGAGTGAAGCACGGCTCATCCTGGAGATTTATCGCGACTTCGCGGAGACCTGGATGGCGATGCCCGTCATTACAGGCGTGAAGACCGAGAGTGAAAAATTTGCCGGGGCACTGCGCACCTACGCGATCGAAGCCCTGATGCAGGACAACAAGGCGCTGCAGGCGGGCACGTCGCACAACCTCGGCCAGAACTTCGCCAAGGCGTTCACCGTGCAGTATCAGACCGCGGCGGGTGGGCTCGAGTACGTCTGGAACACCTCGTGGGGCGTGTCCACCCGGCTCGTCGGTGGTCTGATCATGACGCACTCGGACGACAACGGGCTCGTCGCGCCGCCGAAACTGGCACCGGTCCAGGTCGCGATCGTGCCGATTTGGAAAACGGATCAGGAAAAGCAGCAGGTGTCAAGTGTCGGGTCTCAGGTGCAGGCCGACTTGGAGAAGGCCGGCCTGCGTGTCGAGCACGACCTTCGTGACACAATGAAGCCCGGCGCGAAATACTTCGAATGGGAAGCGCTCGGTGTGCCGGTGCGGCTCGAGATCGGTCCGCGCGACGTCGCGAGCGGCCAGGCGGTGCTCGCCCGGCGCGGCGGTGGCAAGGGTCCCGTGTCGCTGCACGGCGTCGCCGCGTCGGTGACGAAGGCGCTGGACGAGATCCAGGCGGCATTGTTCGCGGCGGCGCGGGAGCGGCGCGAGCAGAACTCGATCCGGGGTGTCACCAAGGCGCAGTTCATCGAGTTCATCAAGCGTCCGGGAGGGTTTGCGTACGGCGGCTTCTGCGGGAGTCCGTCCTGCGAGGCGGAAATCAAGCAGCAGACCAACGCGACCATCCGCGTTCTGCCCGATCCCGAATTTCGGAGCAAGGAAGCGCCCCGGAATTGCATGTGGTGTGGCGCGCCGAGCGTGGCGGAGGCCGTGTGGGCGCTGGCGTACTAGGGTTCGACCCGGGGTTGCTGCAGGCAATCGCGGATCGCGTCAGGACGCCGGCCTATGTCTACAGCACCAACTTGATTCGCGCGCAGTACCACGCGCTCGACGACGCGCTGCACGGGATCCGGCACCGCATCTGCTACTCCGTGAAGGCCAACGGCAACCTCGGTGTCCTCCGCGTGCTGAAACAGCTCGGCGCGGGTGCCGACATCGTTTCGGTCGGCGAGCTGCGCCGCGCGCGCATGGCGGGTTTCGATCCCGACGGGATCGTGTTCTCCGGAGTGGGAAAGACGGCAGCGGAGATTGAAGAGGCGGTTCGCAGCGGCGTTGGCTTCATCAATATCGAGTCCACGAGCGAGCTGGCCACGCTCACCACGGTCGCGACCGACCTGAAGCTGCCGGCGCGCGTCGGCATTCGGGTGAACCCTGATGTGGCCATCGAATCCCACCCGTACACCAAGACCGGCGAGAAGACCGCCAAGTTCGGGATCCCGTTCGATGAAGTCGTGACGGTCGCGCAGCGGATCGCGGCTGAGCCGAGACTCGTGCTGCGGGGCCTGGCGATGCACATCGGCTCGCAGATCACGGACGTGACACCCTATCACCGCGGCGCCATCAGGCTGGTCGAGCTGGTCACCGCCCTCCGCGCCTCCGGCATCAACACGCTCGAGGCGCTGGATGTGGGTGGGGGACTCGGGGTTCGGTACCACAACGAGAAGGCGCCATCACCCAAGGCATTCGCTGAAGCCGTCGTGCCGGTTGTCGGAGCGGCGGGACTGGGTCTGCTGTGCGAGCCGGGGCGCTACCTGGTCGCCAATGCGGGCGTGCTGCTCACGCGGGTGCTGTACCGCAAGCACGCGGGCGGCAAGGAATACGTCATCGTGGACGCCGGGATGTCCGATTTCGTCCGGCCGAGTCATTACAATGCCCACCATGAGATCATTCCCTTGCGCGACGGCAAGCGACCCGAGGAGGTCGTGAATGTCGTGGGGCCGATCTGCGAGACCGGAGACTTCCTCGCGCTCGATCGCAAGCTGGTCGCGGTGGGGCCAGGCGATGTGCTCGCGGTGCTGGGCACCGGCGCCTACGGCTTTGTGATGAGCTCCACCTACAATCAGCGACCGCGTCCGCCCGAAGTCATCGTCGATGGGGACCGCTACTACGTGGCGCGGCAGCGCGAGACGCTCGACGATCTGCTCCGCGGCGAGACCGCCGAGCCGACGACCTGGTACAAGGCGTGAACCGCATCCTCATTCTCGATTGCGGATCGCAGTTCACCCAGCTGATCGCGCGGCGGATCCGTGAAGCGAGCGTCTATTGTGAGATCCACCCCGCCGTGCGGGGAACGGATCTCGGTTTCATTCGGTCGTTCGATCCGAAGGGGATCATCCTGTCCGGTGGTCCGAATTCGGTCTTCGAGCCCGGTGCGCCCAGCGTCGACCCCAAGATTCTCGACCTGGGCCCCCCGGTCCTCGGCATCTGCTACGGGATGCAGCTCATCGCGCAGTTGTCGGGTGGCAAGGCGACGCCGGCGCAGGAACGCGAGTACGGCCGCGCCGAGCTCTCCGTCAGGAAGAACGACGGACTGTTCGCGGGATTTGAGCCCGACTCCCGTGTGATCGTGTGGGCAAGTCACGGCGACCGGCTCGAGACGCCGCCGCCGCATTTCCGCGTCACCGCCACCAGCGGAAATGCCCCGGTCGCGGGAATGCAGCACGACACGAAGCCGATCTATGGGGTGCTGTTCCATCCCGAAGTCGCACACACGCCGCGCGGCGGCGAGATCCTCCACAATTTCCTGTTCGATATCTGCGAATGCACTCCCGACTGGACACCGGGGCACTTCATCGATCACGAGATTGGCCGGATTCGCGCGCTCGTGGGTCCGGAAGGCCGCGCCATCTGCGGGCTCTCGGGCGGTGTCGATTCCACCGTCGCCGCGGCGCTGGTGCACCGCGCGATCGGGAATCGCTTGACCTGCGTCTTCGTCGACCACGGGCTGTTGCGCCGCGGCGAGCGCGAACAGGTCGAGCACACCTTCCGCGCGCACCTGGGCATGGACCTGCGGGTGGTGGATGCCACGCATCGCTTTCTGAAAGAGCTCAAGGACATCGAGGATCCGGAGGAAAAGCGCCGGCGGATCGGTCACACGTTCATCGATGTGTTCGAGGACGCCGCCCGGCACGTCGAGGGCAACGTCGGTTTCTTGGTGCAGGGCACGCTCTATCCCGACGTCATCGAGTCGACGTCAGCGAAAGGCGGCCCGTCCGCGACGATCAAGACACACCACAATGTGGGTGGCCTCCGTCCCAATCTGCCGTGGACGTTGATCGAGCCGCTCCGCGAGTTGTTCAAGGACGAGGTTCGCCAGGTGGGCCGCGAGCTCGGGCTGCCCGATGAGATTGTGGGACGGCACCCGTTCCCAGGTCCCGGGCTCGCCATTCGTGTCCTCGGGCCCGTCAACGAAGACCGCCTCGATTTGCTGCGCCGCGTGGACGCGATCTATCTGGAGGAGATCCGCGCAGCCGGCTTGTACGACCAGATCTGGCAAGCCTTCGCCGTGCTGCTTCCCGTCAAGTCGGTCGGCGTGATGGGGGACGGGCGGACCTACGATCACGTCGTGGCGCTGCGAGCGGTGACGAGTCGCGACGGCATGACCGCCGACTGGTACCCGTTCCCACCCGAGGTGCTCGGCCGGATTTCCAACCGCATCATCAACGAAGTGCGCGGTGTCAATCGCGTCGCGTACGACGTCAGCTCCAAGCCGCCCGCGACGATCGAGTGGGAGTAACCGACTCGGCGCCCGTCGGCACGTCGGCACGTCTCACGACGCGACCGTGGCAGGCCGCGCTAATCGCCGGGCTGCTTGCGATTGTCGTGGCCGCGCCTTCGATCCGCAATGGGTTCGTGGCAGACGATCAATGGGTCGTCGCGAACCGCCAGGTGCTCGAGCAGCCGCCGTCCGTTGGCGCGGTGCTGAAGGAGCCGTACTGGCCCGCCTCGTTCGGTGGCGTCATGTGGCGGCCCGCTGTCATCTCTTCATTCGCGCTGGATTACCGCGTCTCGACGAGTCCCCATTGGTTTCACGCGATCAATGTCTTGTGGGCCGTTGTCGCTACCGCGCTGTTCACGCTGCTGGCGTGTGACCTCGCCGGTCCAGTGGTCGGGTTGATCACGGGCCTCCTCTTCGCGGTCCATCCGGTGCACGTGGAGGCGGTGGCGAATGTCGTAGGTCGCGCCGAGATGATGGCCGCGGCGGGGTATGCCGCGGCACACCTGTGCGCCGTACGGGCGGAGCGAAAGCCAGCCTATCTCGCTGGAGTGGCGGCGGGAGCTGCGTTTGCGATTATGTCGAAGGAGATCGCCGTGACGCTCCCGGCGGCGGTCCTGCTGGTGTTATGGGCGCGCCGGGCGGACCTTCGACTCGCCTGGCGGGCGGTTGGGGCAGCCACGGTGCCCATTGTGGCCTACTTCATCATCCAGGGACTCGTCGGCATCAGGACGCTCTACGCCGGTGGACTGGCCGTCGGCCTCGAGCACGTAGGGTTCTTCGCGCGAGCGTGGGCGATGGTGCGACTGTCCTTGGACTGGTGGCGGCTCTTCCTGTTCCCGGCCCATCTGTCCGCCGACTACTCGCCGGGTGAGCTCACCGTATCCACCGGCCTCACGATCTGGCACCTGCTCGGCCTGCTGATTTGGCTCGGGGCCGGGGTGGTGGCGTGGCGCACCCGGCGGACCATTCCCGGCATCGCAATCGGGCTCGCCTGGATGGTGATAACAATCTCCCCCGTCGCCAACATCGTCTTTCCGACGGAGTTCCTCATCGCCGAGCGCACGCTCTATCTCGCTTCGTTCGGTATTGTGTTGGCTCTGGCGTGCGCGGTCAGCGCGATTCGGTCGCCCAGGCTGCGAATTAGCGTCGTCGCCGCCCTCGTGGCGGCGGGGGCGGCGCGCAGCATCGCTCGGATTCCGGCGTGGCACGACGATGAGACGCACTATCAAGCGCTCAAGCACGAAGCGCCGCGCTCGTATCGTACGCTGTGGCTCAACGGGAAAGACGAATTTGCGGCGGGGCACTGGGGCAGCGGGGAGCAGCTATTGCGCCAGGCCATCGCGTTCGCTCCGTCACTGGCGGGCCCCCGGTACGACCTCGGCACGTTCTACATGCGGGCCAAACTCTGGCAACCCGCCATTCGGCAACTGCAAGCTGCCGTCGCCGTGGACAGTGCGTTCGAGCCCGCGCGCGATGCGCTCCGCCAGGCGCTGCAAGCCGCCGGCGATACGGCGCGCACACGATAGATCGCGACGGTAATTCGCGCGCACGTCGGCACGTCTGCACGTCGCCACGATCTACTTAAACCGTTGGATCAAGCCGTAAACCATCCGCGCGCAGTCTGCACGTTTTGCTTTGACTACCGCTATTTCTTCCGACGGGATGTATTCTAGGCTTTCCACCAATTCGAGAACCGCTTCGAGCTCGTGCAACGAGCCCAACGCGATGCCGAGAAAGCGACAGAACTCCTTCGGTCCCTTGCGTCCCGTCCCCTCCGCGATGTTGAGAGGCACGCTGTACGCCGCGCGCCGCCACTGATCAGCAAGAAGGTACTTCTCTTGGCTTGGCAACTTCATGATCGCACTATTCGAGAGAGCAACAAGTTCGCGTGCTTCTCGCCAAACGCGAAGCTTCTTGAAGTCACCCATCCTCCATGGTGGGGTAAGGCTCTATTTCGGAGAAACCGATTTGCTGCGGAAGGTGTTTTTTGATTGCGTGCCGACGTGTAGTCTTGCTAGATGTTCTTTTCTTCCAACAGCGACAGAAACTCGGCAGGTGTCTGGAGCTTGGCCAGCCGCGCCGGCACATCCGATTCCTTGGCGAACTGCGCGATCTTGCCAAGCACCGGCAGATACTGGTTGGACACTTCGAGCGGGGGGGCAACGATCAGGAAGAAGTAGTTGACCGGCTGATCGTCGATGGCCTTGAAGTCGACTCCCTTGGCACTTCGACCGAACGCACAGCGCAGCCGCGTCACAACCAGCGACCGGCAGTGGGGAATCGAGATATGCTGTCCGATGCCGGTCGAACCGAGCGTCTCGCGGCGCTTCAGCATCTTGAACAGCAGCCCCTGCGCCTTGTCGTCGAGCTTGAGAAGACCGACGAGCTCCTTGAGCACCGCGTCCTTGGTGGTGCTCTCGAGATCGAGCTTGATCGCGTCTTCGGAAAAGAACTCGCGCAGGCGCATTTTCGCGGGCGAAAGGTAAGACTTGGTTGCTCCGTACGCAACGCGTTATTACGTTCCAGCGCATGGACTTCCCGTACTCCGTCCGCGCCTTCCCGCTCTTCCTCGCCCCCATGGCGGGGGTGTCGGAGTCTCCGTTCCGGCAGATCTGCCGCCGCTACGGGGCGGACGTGGTCGTGTCCGAGTTCATCTCCTCGGTCGGCATCTCGCTCGGCATCGAGCGGGTCCTCGCCGAGATGCGTTTCGAGCCTGTCGAACGGCCCATCGGCATCCAGATCTATGGCGCCGATGCTGCCATCATGGCGAAAGCGGCCGGGATGGTGACGGAGCTGTTCGAGCCCGACTTCGTCGACATCAACTTTGGATGTCCAGTCAAGAAAGTCGTCCGGAACAACGGCGGATCGGGGTGCCTCAAGGACATGGGCCTGGTTCAGGGCATCATTCGAGCCGTCCGAGATGCCACGCAGCTGCCGGTGACGGTGAAGATCCGCAGCGGGTGGGACGAGAATCAACGCGATCCGGTGGACATCGCGCTGCGGTGTCAGGAAGCGGGCGCTCAGGCACTCACGTTGCATCCGCGAACGCGGACGCAGATGTATCACGGCGCGGCGAATTGGGATGAGATCGCCGCGGTCGCCCGCGCGCTCGCGATCCCCGTGATCGGGAACGGCGACATCCGCACGCCCGAGGATGTTGCGGCGATGCGCGATCACACGGGCTGCGCCGGCATCATGATCGCCCGGGGATCGTTCGGCAATCCGTGGCTCTTCGCGCAGGCGCGCGACCTCCTGGAGGGCCGGGCCAAGCAACCCGATCCAACGCCTGAGGAGCGGTTCGCGACGGCGCTCGAGCATGCGCGCCTGGCACTCAGGCTGCAGGGCGACACGCGCAAGACCGCGCTCGAGTTTCGCAAGCATTTCGGCTGGTACACAAAGGGGCTCCGGGATGGCTCCGAGCTGCGGCAGCGGCTGTTCGCGATTGAATCGATGGCCGAGGCGGAGACAATCTTCGCAGACTACCTGGCGCGACCCGCGCTCATTGCCGCGTGAGCGTCGAGCGGCTGCCGTTCGCGACGATCGATCACCTCCGGCCCATCACGCAGGGGCATCAGGAGGTGATCTTTTGTCCGGGCAAGACGGTCGGCCAGGTGGTCGCGATCGCCGAGCGGCTCGAGGCGGCCGGCGGCAGCTTTCTCGCGACACGCGCCGACCCGTCACAATGGGTGGCGCTCGCGGCGCGGTTCCCGCGCGCCGAAGTGAGCGAGCTCGGCCGCACGGTCTACCTCCCGCCCGATCCTGAGCCGCCGCCGACAGGGCGGGGCACCATCCTTGTGTGCACCGCCGGTACCAGCGATCTCGCCGTGGCCGAGGAAGCGACCGTCAGTGCTCGCGCCCTCAAGAATGCGGTGGAGCGACTCACCGATGTCGGCGTCGCGGGCATTCATCGCCTGCTGACGCAGACTGATGTGCTGCGGGCCGCCGGCGTCATCATCGTGGTGGCCGGGATGGAAGGTGCGCTGCCGAGTGTTGTGGGCGGCTTGGTGAAAGTCCCGGTCATCGCCGTGCCCACGAGTGTCGGGTACGGCGCCTCGTTCGGCGGCCTGGCAGCCTTGCTTGCGATGCTCAACTCCTGCGCGTCAGGTGTCACCGTCGTCAATATCGACAACGGATTCGGAGCTGCCGCGGCTGCCAGTCGCATCAATCATTCGTAATCGCACAATAGGTGGCGCGCGGCGCTGGGCCGCGCTCGCGTTGCAGTTGGTCGGACTCGCCGCAGTCGGCTTCGGCGCCTGGCGCGGGTATCCGTGGGGGCTGATCGCGGCCGCGGGTGGAGCCGCGGTCGCTCTGGGGTGGACGATTCGCTGGCGGCCTGGCAGGCTGCGTCGCCGCGGGCCGCCACCGCTAGGACTTCCTGAGGTGCTCGATCTGCTGCGGCAGGCGTATGGCGCCACCGCCGCGTGGGGCGTCGGTGCCACCGACGGCGCGTTTGAGGTCCTTGCCACTCCCGATATCGGGGAGGAGGAACGGCGCCGCGGGATCGCGTTGGTGCAGCTCGCATCGGTAGACGGGCGCTTGCACGTGATTCGTGATCGCGACGCCACGTTTATTGCCGTCGGCGATTTCCCGTATGGCGCCGGATTGGCGCTCACCGGGGATCATGCGGAGACGATCACCGATGGCGTCGCCCGTGCGCTGCGTCGCTACGTTGGTGGGATGCGACTCGCCGAGGAACAAAATTCCGCGCCTCGCGCTCGCTTGATTGCGGGACGAGTATCACGCCTCGTTGCGGGAGCACAGACGTTGGAGGGGATGGCGCGCGCCGCGGTTGAGCTGGGCGAGCAGATCACGCATCGCGGTGTCGCGCTCGTCATCGCCGGAGCGGACGGTGCCCATGTGGTCGCCGTGTCCAGTGCGGCGGACCGGCGCCTAGCTGGCGTGCTGCTCTCTCCGGACTCGCCAGTCGCACGAGCCATCGGCATGGGCGTTCCCGTCGCGACGCGGGGGAACGAAGATGTGTTTGGGCCGGGAGTTCCGGAGCGGCGGCGCAGCGAGCGCGCGGGAACGGCATATCCGTTGACGGACGGATCGCTCCCGGTGGGTGCATTGGTTCTCCTCGGCTCGCCGCTCGAGCCCGACGCGCCGCTCCTCGAGGATCTCAGTCCGCTGCTCACGGACCTCGGCCCGCGGCTCGCGGCGGCGCGCGCCCTGCATGACGCCGAGCGGCGGGCTGTCGTAGATCCGCTGACGGGTCTGCGGAATCGACGCGAATTCGAGCGGGCGCTCAGCGCCTACGGTCCCAGATCGCCCGACCCCGCGACACTGATCTACGTCGATCTCGACCACTTCAAGCGGCTCAACGACACGCTAGGTCATGCGGCGGGTGACGCGGCATTACAACACGTCGCGCGCTTGCTCGAGGCCGCCGTGCGCGACGGCGATCTGGTGGCGCGCATCGGCGGCGAGGAATTTGCGGTCTGGCTGCCGCGGGCGGGATTGCGGGAGGGCATGGAAGTGGCGGAGCGCATTCGGCGCTCGGTCGCGGAGAAGCCGCTGGCGTGGAGTGGTTCCCCCTATCCGCTCACGACGTCGTGTGGCATCGCGTCGTTCCCTGAGCTGGTCGGGGATGTCTTAAACCTTCCAGCGGCCGCGGACGCGGCGCTGTATCGTGCCAAGCAGGCAGGACGTAATCGGGTTGAAAAGGCGACCTCGGGTCACTAACCTTCACACGCTCTGATTTTTGGGGGCGACAGGCTTCGACGGGTTTGGCGAGGGTACTGTTGCGTGCCCAGGTTCTCAGTCACCTGGTAAATCAACTGGGACTATACACAAGCCAACTCTGAACTGGCTCTGGCTGCGTAAGCTTCGGCTTCACGCACCTGCGTGAGTGGCAGCCCGCCTGAGGCGGCGCTCACGTATCGCAAAGTCGGGCTGGCGGCAGCTGGGGCCTCAACGGCTGCCGCAAGAGCTTCCGGAGGCTTGTTACTGCCATGGCTGACCAGGCGCCGAGGCGGTGAGACCACAAAGCCAGGTCTACGCACGTAGGAGCGGTATCGGAGACATGCTCGGACCGGGGTTCAATTCCCCGCGCCTCCACTAATCACCAGAAACGGGACACGCCCAACGTGTCCCGTTTTTCATTCCTCCCTCCAGATGACTTTCGCGTGACCGCGGACTGACCACCGCTTCGTATCGTGTCTTTCGAATCGAGTCCACTCACCGAAAGGATCTTTTATGCGTCACGTTCCGCTTTTCGCGCTCAGCGCCTCCATCACGAGCGCCGTACTGCTGGTCGGCTGTCAGTCCGCGGTCGCACCCGTCCAGCCAGCGCCGCCACCGCCCGCAGCGCAGTCTCTCTCGTTTCAGATCGCCGGTCCGTCCCAGATCGATGCAAACGGGTCCTTCAGCTGGGAGGCATTCGCCTTCGGGGGATCCGGCCAATACCAGTACCTGTGGGAGGTAACGCGCCAGGGGGGACAGATCACCACAAGTACTGGACGAGAGTTATCCCTCCTCGTCACGTATCCTGACGGAGACCTGGTGTTGAGGTTGACAGTGACGTCCGGCAATGAGAGAAGGGTTGAGAGCCTCAGCGTAAGCAATTGCATTGGTGGATGTCGCAAGTGAGGTGCCAATCCGCGACCGGGGCCCGCCGCTACGAGACTACGGGCCCCGTCTCTGGAGACTCGTCACCCAGGGGCAGAGCCGCCCCGCAGCTGCTCGATCATGCTCACCACATTGGGGTCCGGAGCAAGACCGAGCTCGCTCCGCAGCAGTTCCGCATGCTGCTGGGCGCATCGAACCGCAGCCGCCCGATCACCGATCGCCACCCACGCATTGGCCAGGCGCAGCACCGTGTCCGTATGGTAGGGATTCAAGTCGACGGCGCGGCGCCACCACTCCACCGCCTGCTGCTGTGTCGCAGCAGCCGCCGCGAGCAAGCCAAAGGCCTGAGCGCATCGTTCCGCAAGGCGCCTGCGCTGGTCGTCAACCCACCGCTCGAACCCGGGCGCTTCCCGCAGAAAAAAGCCGTCGAGAAACGGGCCGGCGTACAACCGCACCGCCACCTCGTGGGCGCCTGCGTCAAGGGCGTCCTCAAAATCCCACACATCGCTCGTCAGCATGGCGCGATTCAGACGAAGGGTCTTCTTGCCGAGAAACAGGTTTTCGCTGTCGAGGTGACGTCGCTGGAAATAGACCATCTGATTCAACCCGTGACGCGCCTGCTCGGCGTCGCTCTCGGGCCAGAGATAGGCTTGGACTTTTTCGCGGTTCAGCCCCCGGTCACGCGCGACGGCAAGGAGCACAAGGAGGGCCAGGCGACGGCGTCCGGTCGCCGCTCCGGTCATCGTGGAATCGCCTACGAGAAGGTTCACGCCGCCAAACGTCAGCAGACGAAGCTGCTCCATCGACGTTTGTTTGCTTAGTGACGCCGGCCGGTAAACGTCCCCAGCTCACCCCTGGAAGGCACGACCAGGCGGGGGGCGATCGGGAACGCGGCCGCCGCGGATGGCTGAGGAGCGGGAGGAGGAGGCATGGGGCGCTCGAATCTCGACCGCGCGCCGTGCACCACGAATGGGATGTAGTAAGGAAGGTAGACCGTCGCGGGCGCACGCGGGGGCTGATACGCCATCTGCGGAGCTGGTGCGCTCGTGATCGAGACGCTGCCGCTATTCACACCGCAGAACGAATTCGTCAGCGAAGCGTTCGAGCAATCGACGGCATTCGTGGCCGCCGCGGCAACAGCGACTGGAGGTGGGGCCCGGCGCACGCAGCTCAGACAGACCTGCGGCGGGACGACCGGCCCGCGCGCCACCACGGCGCCCGCCCGCGAATAGGTGACCCCGCCGTAATCGTATGGACGCCCGTCCGTGACGCGATCGGCGATGTCGAGCAACGCGCCGAG
>Ga0209161_10001245_pt1 | contig 20979 bp, 18 predicted proteins | sample GraSoiAngelo_155_FD_186169 | JGI IMG/M metagenome (GOLD analysis project Ga0209161, IMG submission 186169) | Grasslands soil microbial communities from the Angelo Coastal Reserve, California, USA - 14_1009_13_30cm (SPAdes) (version 2) | ecosystem: Environmental > Terrestrial > Soil > Grasslands... | reverse complement strand
GAACTGAATCGGAGCTACGACACGCACCTGTGAGCGGGCCCGGCGAAGTGTGCAGAAATCCGCCTCTCCCCGATTGCGGGGAGAGGATTGAGGTGAAGGGCTGAAGACGCCGAACCGAAGACAATTTTTCTTCTCGCGAACCCATGACGCGGGCAGAATTGGCTTCTTGTGAGCCGCGCTCGTTATCTGCGCAACCACCCGACCAGATGGGAGCGCGTTCTTTGGCGAAATCTGCGGAACCGAAATTTTGCAGGATACAAATTCCGGCGACAGCACGCGTTGGATCCATACATACTCGATTTCTATTGTCCCGGCGCAAAGCTGGCCATCGAACTCGACGGCGGCGGACACAACTATCGGAGCGGTCGACGGCGTGATCAGATCCGAGGCGAGTTTTTCGCGCGGCACGGAATTGAAGTCCTCCGATTTTGGAATCACCAAGTTCGCGAAGAACCCGACAGTGTTCTGCAAGCGATTTGGTTGGCTCTCGAGAAACGCCGCTCAAATAATCCCTCACCTCCATCCTCTCCCTTTGCGAAAGGGAGAGGCGACGCTGGGAATGCACAGGAGGAAAAGAGCCGCGGAGCCGATGCGCATCCAATGCTTCGGGGACCCCAGGCTTGTCAGCGAGAAGCGAGAAATGGAGCAGCAAGCATCGCGAGGAATGGTCGACTGGATAGGGCACACGTCCATTCCGCATCTCCTGGCTTGCGGGTACCGGGTTGAACGGAAGGGTCTCCATTGAACTATTCTTGTGACGGTGGCGGCTGGTTACCGATGTACTTCAGATAAGCGATGAGCTGCATGATCTCTTCCTCGCTCAAATGGCCGGCAAAACTCGGCATGATGTTTTGATAGCCAGCCGTGATTTGCTTGCCGGGCTGCAAAATCGAATCGCGCAGATATTGGTCGTCAGCCGTGACCATTGTGCCATTAGCAAGCGGAACCGGGTTTCTGTAGAGACCTTGTAGCAGAGGCGCGTGAAATTGGGAATTTGGTGCGTGGCAGCCGCTGCATCCCCGATCGCGAAATAGCCGTTCCCCCGTTTGCACGATGGATTCGGTTGGTTCTCCCGATTTTAGCCAGCGCTCATAGGCTGCTGGCTCCATCACCACAACGCGGCCAATCATCCTGGAATGCTGCGTGCCGCAATATTGGGCACAAAAAATGTGATATTCACCGGTGCGCGTCGGCTTGAACCATTCACCGGTATATTTTCCAGGCACGACGTCCTGCTTCACTCGGAACGCAGGAATAAAAAAACTGTGGATGACGTCCTGAGACGTCATGGTCATTGCTACGGTGCTATTGAGCGGCACGTGCAATTCGTTGATCTCTCGTTTGCCTTCTGCGTGTTGAAGTTTCCACATCCATTGTCTGCCAACGACCTGCACGTCGATCGCGTTCTCTGGCCTTCGCTCGATTCGAAAATAGGCAACAGCCCCCCAGGCAAAGAGTCCAAGCGAAAGGAAGATTGGTCCGATCGTCCAGCCGCTCTCGATCAAAAATGAGCCGGAACGTGGATTAGAGCGATCGGCTGGCGATCCGCGGCGATATTTTACTGAAAAGAAAATGATCGGCAGAAAAATGACGGCCATGAAAAAAAGAGAGATCAGCGTCAACGCGAAAAACAACGCATCCACTTCGTGCGAAGTGGTGGAAGCCTGCGGCGGAAAAAGACGGAATTGATCCATGTTTCAATTGATTTGCGCGTGCCCTCCAGCTGATCGGCGCGCCATCGAAAAAACCCACCACGCGATCGCTGCGAGAAATCCCAGACTCGCAACGCGCAAGATTGCCAGGATCAGGCTGCCGTATCTTCCGGTGATGGGATTGTAATGGTAACAGAGCAGAAAGACCTGCGAGATGATCGACGACGATTTCTCTTCCTTTGCTGCAACGAGCGCGTCGCCCAGTTCTCGCGCATCCAATCTCACCCCGAACACGTAGCGTGAAATTCGTCCTTTGGGCGTCAGAACAATAACTCCGCTTGGATGCGCGTATTGATGTGTCTGCGGATCGTAGATGTAACGAAAGCCTGCTTCATTGGCGAGTTCGGCGATCGAGCGCTCGTCGCCTACGAGGAAATGCCAACCGTCTGCTGCGCCAGGCCTACTGTATTGCCGCAGGTACTCTGATTTTTTCTGCGCCGCAGCAGTCGCAGTTTCGGCCGGGTCGACACTGACATCGATGACTTGAAAGTCTCTGCCTACGTTCACAGGCAGCTCCTGAAGTGCGTGGATCAGCCCATCGTTGATGAGGGAACAGAGCATCGGGCATCGGTAATAGCCCAACACGAGGATGGTCGGCTGTTTCCGGAAGTGATCACCGAGCCGAAACGGTCTGTCATGTTGATCGCGAAAAACGAGATCGGGCGAGATCTGCACGCCGGGGTGTTGCTCGAAAGTGACGCGACTCAGATCGCCGGGTGTTAACGCGCGCGTTTTCCCGGCAAGCGCGCAAATTAACACAAGTGCGAGCGGGATCTTTCTCATGGACTTTTGAGTAACTGAGGTGGCGTAGCGCTCTCCCCAGGCCGTGACTGCATCAGGCTCAGCGGCGTTTGCCCCGTGCCGACATCGGGTAAACCGCGCTCCAAGAGCAATTGCATGGCGCGGTCGATCGGGATGCGCACCGTTCCAGAGTTCCGATCGATCCAGCCGTAAGAATCAAGGTCGGCCTCTTCGGCGGCGCGCAGGTTCGCCAAATCTACTGCCCCCTTAATTTGCAATCGCGGCTTGGGAAATTCTTCCGAACTCGTAACCGGGAGATTCGCCTGTCCGGCGGTCCTGGCCGGCTCGTGTAATTTGAAGTAATTCATCATTCCCCAGACAACCAGGAAAATGATCATGCAGGAGAAGAACAACAGGAACGCGATGGTAAGTAACGACGGGACGTCGACATCTTTTCGTTCGTGATCGCGTTTCTCGATGGTGGCGCTCATGTGGGCACGGCAAGCTCGAGCCGTGGATCGTTTTGTGGAACGAGCCGCCTCGTCTCCAAATTTTTCAAAAATGCGAACGCGTAGATGCCACCTATTCCAAGAAACGCGGCAGGAGCGAGCCAGCCGACATAAAAATGTTTTGTGTAAATACTAGGCGCAATCGTCCACCAGACCGCGACGATGTGCGCCGCCAGAACGCACGCTCCGATCCCGGCTAAAATGCGCCGGCGCTGTTTGGCCGCCCGCATTAGCAACAGGAAAAACGGAACAAAAAAGTGGAACAGTGCGATAAAGATGGCAATCCATCTCCAGCCGCCGCTGATGCGGTGCAGGTACCACGAAATTTCATGCGGCAGATTTCCCGACCAAATGACAAGCAGTTGTCCGAACGCGAGGTAGGCCCACATCATCGTGAAGGCGAGCAGCAAGTTGCCGAGCTTGTGAAAGTTTTTCTCATTCGCGAGCGGCCCAAGGGGCGATGAACGCGCAGCCCAGGCAAGCAGCAAAATTACGAGCGCGAGCGCGCTCAGGACCTGGCCGATGCAAATAAGAACCGGGAACATGGTCGAGTACCAATCCGCTTCCATCGACATCAGCCAGTCAACCGCCGCGAACGTCATTGTCACTGGGTAAATCACCAGGCCCGGTCCGCTCAACGTTCGCATCTTACGCGTCGGTTCGAGCGAAACGGTCACGTCCTGCTCTGCAGACCATTTGAGCAATTGCCTGGCCATGATGATCCAAACGGCAAAGACAATTGCTGTGCGAAGAACGAACCCCGGTGGGTTCAAATAGATTTGCAGTGTTTCGTCTGCCGACACAACAGCTCGATTTTGCCACGGGTAGAGGTTCGACAATCCGAAAAAGATTGGCACAAATAGCAGGGCGAGCAGAGGCAAGTTGCCGACTGCGGATTCAAGAAAGCGCCGCACAGCATAGCCCCAATCACCGGCGGTCAGATGATGGATCATTAGCAACGCCAGCGATCCAAGCGAAAGACCGAGGAAGAAGAAATGACCGAAAAGATAAGCGACAAAGAAATCGCGCGGCGCGACGAACCAGCCAATAAGACATCCGCAGAATCCAATGATGCCGAGGCCTAACGAAACATTTTTCGCGTGACCGACGGAACCATCGAAAATCGATTTCATTTCTTACTATCCAGTGTTGCGCGGTCGGCTGAATCCACGTCGGACAACGCCGCGTTGTGACTAAGCTGTAGAGCGCGGATGTACGCAGCGATGGCCCATCGGTCACCCGGTTCCACGCGGGTGGCGTAGGAATACATCACTCCGTAGCCGTTCGTCATGACATCGAAAAAGTGGCCGATCGGCGCGTTGCGCATCCGATCGACGTGAAATGATGGCGGCTGTGGAAATCCGCGTTGGACCACCATTCCGTTTCCGCTGCCGGTGCGGTCGTGGCATTCGGCACAAATGGCGTCGAAACGTTCGCGGCCGCGAATCATAAAATCGCGGGTCAATTTTACAGGCAACTGCGTCACATACGTTCCATTCGTTTGCCCGGTATAAAACGCTGTATCCTCGTGCGCATCACCGCGGGCAACAGTGTGCGCCGGAGGTCGCCGCGCATTGGCTCCATTCGAGAAAAAATCGCTTTCCGAAAGGGGTGTGGCTTTGGGTTGATTCGTCATATCCGGGCGACAACCGACAAGAAACACTAGAACCGCGAGCAAAATTGGTAGGGCGCGACCGCCGGGCGCGCCGCCACGCAGAGCTCGATCTTCGCTACTCGCGCTTTCCTGGGGATCAGCCGTCCAGAAATAGGGCCACTCTTCCAGTTGGGTAACCAAACCCGCGCGAACTGGATTCGCGCGAATATAATCCGCTTTTTCCCTATAACTTTCTTCTTTGCGCAAACGGTGATCGAAAAAATCGCGTTGCCACTCAATCTTGAGTTTCGTGGCCAAGAATCGCTTCCAATCCGCAATGATTTGCCTCATCGGGCGCTCGTATGGAAACGAGATGAGCGCGTGTAAGTGATCCGGCATTAAGCAGACCAAGTGTGCGTACCAAACAGCGTTTTGATTCCGAAATTCAACAGAATCAAAAATTGCGCGCCCAATGTTTGAATAGCAGAGCTGATTCTTGCCGCGCGGTTCGCAACAGACCGTGATGAAGAAGATTTCATCTTCTGGACGCAGCCACAACGGTCGTTCGTGCGGGAGCTTTTTGCGTTGTGGACGGCCCGGCGCGCCCGGCGGTCGCGCCCTACCATTCGCGTTTCTATCTCGCGAATTCATTCCGGCACCTCCGCTATCGACAATGGACTGAGGCCTTGAAGAAAGGCGCGCGTCTGATCGCGATTGAAATTCGGATCGCGTGTTTCAATGCAGAGAAAAAATCGATCCTGCGACGCACGTTCGAATTCCGGGACATTGAACAGGGGATGGTGAGGGCGCGGCAGGCCGCTTAAGCCCAATGAAAAAAAGAACGCAGTGAGGCCTGCTGCCAGCACGGTTAGTTCGAAGGTGATCGGAATGAACGCTGGCCAACTGTGAATCGGACGGCCGCCGATATTGATCACGTAACTAACCGCGTTCGCGTACCATTCCATGTAATACGCGCCGACTCCCCCGATGATTCCACCGATCAAGACGAGCAGTGGCAGCCGCGTTTTCTTTCCCAGCGCCTCCGGAAGGCCTTCGACAGGAAACGGCGCGAACGCGTCCATTTTTCGGAACCCGGCTGCGTATGCCGTTTCGGCCGCACGCAGCAAATCTTCATGGTTCGAAAATTCTGCGAGCAATCCGTAATGTTGGCTCATTTGATGGTTGCTTTATCAGGTTCGGCGACCAGCTCGCGCGTTTCGGAAATCGAAATCATCGGCACCAACCGTATGAACAAAAACTGAAGGGTGAGAAACAGGCCGACGCTGCCGAACAGCGTCATCCAATCCCATTTCGTCGGCGAATACATGTGCCACGCCGATGGTGTGAAATCGCGGGTCAGACTGGTGACGACGATGACGAAACGTTCGATCCACATGCCGGCGTTGATGAAAAGCGCGACGATGAAGAGGGCGACCGTGTTACGCCGGATACGCGCCGACCAGAGCGTTTGTGGCACGAGCACATTGAAGACCATCAGCGTCCAAAAGACCCAGCCGTACGGGCCGAAGGCGCGGTTCATCATCATATAGCGTTCAAAGATGTCGCCGCTGTAAAACGCCATGAACGCCTCGATGAAATAGCCATAGGCAACGATCAGTCCGGTCGCCAACATGATGTTAGCCATGTTGTTCAGATAGCGCTCCGTGATCAGGTGCTCGAGATGGTAGATTTTCCGAACCGGAATTACGATGTTCAGCGACATCGCGAACCCGGAGTAGATCGCGCCGGCCACAAAGTACGGCGGGAAAATTGTCGAGTGCCAGCCTGGGACTATCGCGACCGAGAAATCCAAGCTAACCACACTGTGCACTGAAAGAACGAGCGGTGTGGCGAGTCCGGCGAGCAGCAGATATGCGACCTGATGGCGTTGCCAGTGCGAAGCGGAATTGCGCCATCCCAACGCAAAAAAGCCATAGACTTTTTTTTGCCAAAGCTTCTTGGCGCGATCACGCACCGTAGCCAGGTCTGGCACGAGCCCGAGGTACCAAAACAACAGCGATATGGTAAAATAAGTGCCGACTGCAAAAACGTCCCAAACCAATGGGCTACGAAATTGCGGCCAGACTCCCATCGTATCCGGATATGGAAAGAGCCAATAGAAAACCCATGGGCGTCCGAGATGGAGCAGCGGCATTGATCCCGCGCAGGCGACGGCGAATAGCGTCATCGCCTCGGTAAAACGGTTAATTGCAGTGCGCCAGTGCTGAAAAAGCAAAAGCAAAATCGCGGAGATGAATGTGCCGGCGTGCGCAATTCCCACCCACCAAACGAAGTTCACAATGGCGAACCCCCACGCGACCGGAATGTTAACGCCCCAGATGCCGACCCCCTTCGCGAAGAGCCATGTTATCGCGACGAGAAACATCATCAGTAAGAGAAACGCGACGAAGAAGCCGAACCGCCAACTCATCGGCGCGCGACTCAGCGGAATCTCGGCGATGGTCTTATTGACCGTTTCGTACGTTTGTCCGGGAGCGAGGAGATTGGTTGGATAACCGAGCGGGGAATAGGAAGGTGATTCGTGAGAAGTGAGAGGTGATTGGTTAGGCGCGCTCATACTTCTCACCTCTGACTTCTCACAAGTCCGAACTCCGGTTACGCAATTTGGCGAAATAAGTGGTCCGGGGCCGCGTGTTGAGCTCGCCAAGCATCCAATAATTGAGCGGCGACCGTTTAAGGTGCGCGACCCGGCTTCGTGTATCATTCATGTTGCCAAAAACGATCGCCTCGACCGGGCATACTTGTGCACACGCCGGAACGATATCGCCGTCGCCGATCGTACGCTTTTCGAGCTCAGCGGTTATGCGCGCCGCGTTGATGCGCTGGATGCAATAGGTGCATTTTTCCATCACGCCTCGCGAACGCACGGTCACGTCCGGATTTTTTACCAGCTTCTCGGTTGGACTCAGCCCGTTGTTGTATTCGAGAAAATTAAAACGGCGAACTTTATAGGGGCAGTTGTTCGAACAGTAGCGTGTGCCGACGCAACGATTGTAAACCTGCAGGTTCAAGCCTTCATCGTCGTGCACCGTGGCGCCAACCGGACAAACCAGTTCGCACGGCGCGTTCTCGCAATGCATGCACGGCACCGGCTGATGCGTAAATTCTGGATCGTCCGCAGCGCCTGAATAATAGGTGTCCACTCGAATCCAGTGCATCTCGCGGTGCATGGCGACCTGTTGCTTGCCGACTACTGGAATGTTGTTCTCCGCCTGACAGGCAATCGTGCACGCATGACAGCCGATGCAGACGTTCAGGTCCACGACCATTCCCCACTTGTAGCCCTTGTAGGGATATTCCGTCGGGTTATACAGCGTCTCGTCAATCGAGGGATGATTCTCCTTCTCCTGCGCGAAGTGCGGATTGGAGACGAATTCTTCGAACGTGCCGTCGTGAAGAATCCCGCGAGGACCGTGCACGTCGTGATGTTGTTGAGTACCCACAAACGAATGGCGCGCCCCGTTTTTGCGAATTGTTAGTCCATCGCCGAACCAAAACGCGTCGGCGGTCCGCAACGCGTAAGCATTGAATCCGACATTGCGTCCAACACGGCCCGCTACTTCGCGTCCATAGCCCAGCGGCATTGTCACCGAATTTTCTGCCTGGCCAGGCTGAATCCAGACCGGTGCCTGGATGGTGCGATCGCGAAAAGTTACATCGACAATGTCGCCATTCTCCAACTCCTCTCGTTTCGCCAACTGCGGGCTGATTAGAGCTGCGTTGTCCCAAACCAGCTTTGAAAACTGGCGCGGCAACTCCTGCAGCCAACCGTTGTTCGCGTATCGGCCGTCGCGCACGCTCACGTCGGGACGAAAAAGGAGTTCAAGTTTGGAACCCTGCATCTCAGTCCTCTCCCTTTCAGCAGGGAGAGAGGCGGAAGCAGCAAGTGCAGGCGACTCGCCGTGGTTAGGAAATGATGGCGCAGCCAGTTCACGGACAATTCCATCACTCAGCGCGCGCCGCCATTTCGCCTCAAAATCAGGTACCGGGTTCTCTGTTTGCCAGCGCGTGTGAACAATTTCGTAGGAAGTCCGCGGCGATTGGCCGGTGAGCGCTTCGAGAATTTCGTGCGCAGACGTTCCCGCGTACATCGGCTCGATGAGCGGCTGCGCAATGGATACCGATCCGTCAAACGCTCGAGTGTCACTCCAGGATTCGAGAAAATGCAGAGCCGGAATGTGCCAGTGTGAATGACGCGATGTCTCGTTGAAGTAGACGCTGTGATGCACGCGCAACTTCACTTTTTCGAATGCCGCAGCGAAATCGAAATCTGCCGCCGCGTCGTAGCGCGGATTACCGCCAAGAACAATGAGCAGCTCGACCGCGCCTCCGCGCATCTCATCGACGAGTTCTCGGAAGCCGATGCGGTTTGCCGGTAGTGCCAGCGGCGGTACCGGCGAAATCGTGACGCCGTTGTTGCCGAGCTTTGTGTTGATCTGTGATACGAGAGCGTGCACCTCTAACGGCTGTGTTTCGCCGGTGATGATAACGCTGGCACCGCGATTGGCTTTGAGATCTCGGACGACGGCCTCAATCCAGTCTTGCCAAGGATGGTGGATCTTTCCGTCGGATGAACTCGACGGCTTTAAGCCGTCGAGTTCAGTTAGGCCCGCTCTAGTTGCGATTGCTTGTGCGAGCGGCAGAATGTCACGAGCCGCGACCGCGATTCGATGGTCGGCGTTCGATCCGGTGATAGTGGGCGTCGGCTCTGCGGCGTAAAAACGGCTCATCCGCGCACCCTCGGCATCGATAATGCGCCGCGCATAGCTGAAATCCCGCGCGTATCGCAACGCGTAGGGATGTGCGTAAAGAAAATCAGATTCGAGTGCGACAACGACTTTCGCCTTGGAAAAATCGCATAGCCATTCGTTCGCGTTGAGATTGTCGCGATTCAGCGGATCCCAAATGCACCAGCGCGCAGCGGGAAATTTTTGCATCACGTCGGCCAGTTGAGCCAACAACGTAGGCGAGCTGATCGCCTCGGTGAGAATGCGCAGTGTCGCGCCGGCTGCAGGTTTTACTGACTCCAGTGCAAGATTCAGCGCATTCCAAAAATCATCGAGCGTCTTAATCCCTCCACCGGTGGTAACGGTCTGAGCTCTGTCCGGGTCATAGAGGTCGAGGACGTCGGCTTGGGCCCACACGCTTGTCGCGCCAAGGCTCGCGGGATGGGTCGGGTTTCCTTCGATTTTTGTCGGTCGCCCTTCGTAACCTGTTACCAGCAGCCCCTGGCCAAAACCGTTGTATTGGGTTGCGGTTGCAAATCGGAGCGGCTTGCCCGGAATGACAACTTCCGGCTGTTCGACGTAGGGAACAATTTTTTCCAGAGGCTGTTTCGTGCAGGCGCCCAATCCTGCTAGCGCGAGGGTGGCGCTGCTGAGGCGGAGAAATTCTCGACGGCTGAGACCCGCCGGCCATTCGCTAGCGCCAGGAGCAAATTCATCGGTCGAATTTGCTCTTGTGATCGGTGATCGGTGATCGGTGGTCGGTATTTGCCTCTCGCGCTTCATGATTTCGGTTCACCGATCACTTGTTTTCACCGGTGACACGTGCCGCAGTTGGTCAGGTGCCCAGTCGTATCGACGTGATACCGAGTCACCAACTTTGCGCCTTCGACTTGCTGCTCTGGCGGCGGTTGCCACGCCACATCGAAAACTTTATCGCGCGGACGGATATATTTTTGCGGCTCGCGATGGCAATCGAGACACCATTTCATGTAGAGCGTCTGCGTTTTTTGCGTCAGCGGCATTTGATCGATGCGCCCGTGGCAGGTCGAGCAGCCGATGCCTTTTGCGACGTGAATACTGTGATTGAAATAGACGTAGCCCGGCAAATCGTGAACGCGATTCCATTTCAACGGGGCGCTCGTAGAAAGACTTTGCCTGACCGCCGCCAATACCGGCGCATCGTTGAAGATTTGCGAATGGCATGTCATGCAGGTCTGAGTGGACGGCAATCCCGCGAACGCGGACTTTTCCACTGAGCTATGGCAGTAGCGACAATCGATGCCGTCATCGCCCACATGATGTTTGTGGCTGAATGGTACCGGTTGATCTAACGGCACCCCGACGTAGGTGGTATACGGTGACCAGTAAATTGTCGAGGTAGCCCAGCCTGCGCCACAAACCAGAACGACGACGCCGACGATGATCACCCGGGAGTGAACGTTCGCGCGGGGCGAGAAGAGTTGGGCCATGAAAGCTAATGTTTCTTCCTCGCAAATAAATCGGGCACGGAAGCGGGCTGGGACGCCTGCAATCAGCGCTCACATCCGGGCGAACGGCAACCCGGAACCGCTTACTGATCGGATTTCAGAGTCCGAGCGCAGAGCGTGCCTCACGCGCGAACTTGAAACCCGACAGAGGCGACGCGCTGGCGTCGACATTCTTGGCGAGTGCGAGCACCTGAAAAGTCCGCCCGAGCATTTCGGGGTGCAACAGCGTTTGCAGCGCGCGTTTGGCCTTGCGATCGGCACCGGCCAAAACTCGACGGCTTAAAGCCGTCAAGTTTGACGAGGGGCCTTGCAGGATGTCTGGCCAAGTTGAGATGATTCCGGTTAGGAAGTGATGTTGATCGGTGAATCCTGCGATGCGCAATCCATTTGCCTCTGCGCGACGGGCAATGCTTGTCCAATCGACCTGCATGGTGATGTCCGCGTGACCAATTTCCTCAAAGGGCGAGTCCACGTGCCGATGGCGGGCGCGAACCTGGACATTTCCCTGAAATTCATTGCCCAAACGCCCGTAATCAATCGTGATCACATAACCGCGTTGCAAATTTGCTGCGACGTTGTCCACCCAATCGAGCGCAGCTTGATTGAACGCCATGCTTGAACGTGGACGCTCGATGAACAGAATCTTGTCGCCTTGAAGATCGACGAGTTTTTCTGTGTTGCATCTGATCAAGCGTACCGGCATGGCGTCCAGTAGTTCGTTTGAAAAATGGATACCCGTGAATGGTTCAAATGAACTCCTCCATTCAACTTTGTTCCGAAATGGTTCCAGGGCCTGCGATTGCTGCTCTCGCAAAATCGGAAATGGCTCGATTATTCGGTACCGCGAAGCTTCGAAGAATTCCGGCGCGCGCTCTTGCAAAGATTGGAGAATGTCGCGCGCGAACTGGCCATCATGTGCGCCCTGCTCAACAATGACAAAGTCGTTGATTTTGCCGAGTTCCTCCCAGATCTCAGCGAATTGTGCCACCATCAGTTGCCCGAAAAGCGGCCCGACGCTGACGTTAGTGAAATAATCACCCTTCCGGCCAATCGCGCAGGCGCCGGAGGAATAGTATCCGTGCTCGGGATGGTAAAGCACCTGCTCCATAAACCAGGCGAAGGAAACTGGTCCATGTTTTTTGATTTCGGCGCGAATCAGGCTGACTAACGTAGGATTTCCGTCCCGAGTGTTCAACGTCCAACCCGCCTACGCTGAAAGCTTCGGCGTGGCAAGTATTCAACCCTCGCCGCCCGGTGATTATGAGACCCTCCGCAGGGCCAGAGGGCTCTGTAAGCCAAACCTATGCTGGAAAATTAGTGGCTTCTCGCGAATTGCGGCGAAGAAATGAAGCAGAAAATATGCACCAGCGAGAGAGAGGTTCGGCCTCTACGTCTCCGATAAGGATCGGGCGCTTTGTGCAGTTGATCTGGGGTTGCGCTTTTTTGACGATATGATTTTAGCAAGTCGCTGCGTTTCGCGATAAAATTCTTTTGATCGCCGAAGCCGATTCTGTCGTTGTTGAACCTTGATCTGTTGGCAGCGCCGGCGAATCGCCCACAACTCGCGCAGTTTACTCCAGAATGTCTCTTTCATATTCGGTATCGCTTTGCTCGTTTAGTGAACTCGCGAGAGATCTCATAGTTCTCAACCTGCCGCAGGGCGCGGCGAAGAGTCAAAATCTTTAGTGTTACTTTCGTGTGACAGCGGTTCTTCGCTGACGGGAGAAGGGGCCACAGCGTTTGCTTCATTTGTCGCTCGCTCCAGAATTCTAGAGGATTGATCGGTCATGAGTTTCTATGTTTCAGTTTGTTGTTCTGCTTGCGCTCTTTGCGCTTCCATAGCTAATGACCGGCAACCAATCTCGCCGGTTACATTTTTGTTCTGACGCAAAGATGGTTGGGAAATGCGCTGGCAGAAAGGCGCCAACGCTACGAGTGTTTCTACGGGAATTGCGAGGCGAAGTTCTCGAAAATGATGAAAACGATGCCGAGATTGCTCAAGGCACGAAGCCTGCATTCCGTGGCGTCTTGAGAACTTAATGTCTACCATAACAGTAGGAAATCAGCTCAAATCCTACTTGTCAAGTAGGAATTTCTAAAAGGCGGGATGCAGGCGAGGAACGAGCGCTTGGCGTAATCATTTTGAAATGCCTATCCCCGTTGGCAAATCATCACAAATGCGTCCCTTTTCCCCAATGCTTTCGTCGGCCCTGATGCGCCATATTGTCTTGCGCTAAGCGGTTAGACCATTTAACAACTAGAATCCCGCTCGATAGCCGAGGTATGAGTTCCGCTACAAGATTCCGCCTTATACTCGTGGAGGCCTAAATCTGAGTACTTTGCAAACTCACAACCACCTCGTACTGCCGCACGGCGGCGAACTCGTTGATCTAAGAGTGAGCGAGGAGAGAGCAGCCGAGCTCAAAGCGCAGTCCAGGCACTTTCCTTCCTGGGACCTAACGGCTCGCCAGGTCTGCGATCTGGAACTGCTTTTGGGCGGTGGTTTTTCTCCCCTGCGCGGCTTCATGACCAAGGCGGATTACGAAAGTGTTTGTCATTCTCTGAGGCTAACGACAGGCATTCTTTGGCCGATCCCGATCACGCTCGATATGAGCGAACGTTTTGTGAAGTCCTTGAAGCCGAAGAACAGCAAAATTGCACTGCGCGATCCTGAGGGATTAATGCTCGCTGTCTTGAATGTGGAAGATGTGTGGCAGCCTGACCCTAAAGTTGAAGCCGCGGAGGTTTTTGGTACGACCAGCCCGATCCATCCCGGCGTTGACTATCTACTGAACAAAGTAAACCGCTGGTACCTCGGCGGCACTGTTGAAGGTCTGCGGCTTTCATCCATTTACGATTTTAAGAGCCTGCGCGCAACGCCCGCCGAATTACGGGCCGAATTTGCCCGTCTCGGCTGGCGTCGAGTGGTGGCGTTTCAGACTCGGAATCCCATGCACCGCGCGCATGTGGAACTCACTCTTCGGGCAGCTAAACAGGTGGAGGCCAGCCTGCTGATCCATCCCGCCGTCGGAATCACTAGGCCCCGTGATGTAGACTACTTTACGCGAGTCCGCTGCTATCAACTCATAATGGCGAAGTTTCCGCCGGGCACAGCAAAACTTTCGTTGTTGTCGCTTGCGATGCGAATGGCGGGACCACGAGAAGCAATCTGGCACGCTCTGATCCGCAAAAACCACGGCTGCTCGCATCTAATTGTTGGACGCGACCATGCCGGGCCGGGCAAAGACGCGAACGGTAATCCATTCTACAAACCTTACGAGGCTCAAGACTTATTCAGGAAATACGAAGCTGAGATCGGCGTCCGCATGGTTGCATTCAACGCGATGGTTTATGTGGAAGACAAAGATAAATATTTGCAAGAAAACGAAGTTCCTGCGGGCGCCCGGGTGCTGAACATTTCTGGCACGGAATTGCGTCAGCGACTCAATGAAGGCCGCGACCTTCCGGGATGGTTTACCTATTCTGATGTGGCCCAGGAGCTACGGCGCAGTTTTCCACCACGGCATAAACAGGGAGTAACAATATTCTTCAGTGGGCTCTCCGGGGCGGGGAAATCGACCATTGCCAATGTTCTGTTTATCAAATTCCAGGAGGTGGGCGGCCGGCCCGTGACGCTGCTGGACGGTGACCTGGTTCGAAAACACCTTTCCTCAGAACTCGGCTTTTCAAAGGAACACCGGGATATTAATATCCGTCGAATCGGGTACGTTGCCTCCGAGATTACTAAGAATCGCGGGATTGCTATTTGTGCTCCAATTGCGCCGTATGACGTCACGCGGAAAGAGGTACGCGCGTTGATTGAGCCTTTCGGCGGCTTTGTCATGGTGTACCTCTCGACTCCGGTTGAGATATGCGAACGCCGCGACCGGAAGGGTCTTTACGCGAAAGCGCGTGCTGGAATTCTCAAGGACTTCACTGGTGTTTCTGATCCGTATGAGGAACCCAAGGATGCGGAAGTTGTCATCAATACCGCCGAGGTCACGCCTGAAGAAGCGGCGCAGGCAATCATGTTACATATGGAGCGCGAAGGATTTATCGGGGTTAACAATAATCTGTAACCCCGCTGAATGTGTTGTGAACTCACCCTGCGAAAAAGATTGCAATCCTGACGTCGGATAGCCGGTCGCGACGGCTTGGTCCCGTGCGCCGCTGCTCTCTTTTACGTCGTTGCGCGCGCGTAACTGACCGCTCTCACCGTAGCCAAACAGTTAGTTGCTCACGAAGCGAAAAAACATCATAATTCGGGCGAGCGTTAGCGAATTTTGACCTGTGATGTCGCGGGCGAGTCGACGGAACAATCGGCGGGTATTGACAAGCGAATAGACGAACATGATCGGACCACGCGAGCTAATTGAGAACCTGCGCACGGACTGCATACATTATCTCGGCGATCGCCCCTGTTGGCCGCACGTGGAATCGGGGCATCGCTGCACCTGTATCCATTTTCAGCTAACGAAGCGACGCGGGGTTATTATTAAGCTTGGCGCGGCTGGCGATGTGTTGAGGTCAACTCCTTTACTGCGCGCTCTCGAGCCCCCCAAGACCGGCACGAAGATACTTTGGGTTACCCACTCTCCTGACCTCTTGCCCGCCGATGCCTGTGAAGCGGTCCATCCTACTGCGGCAACGCTGGCGCGAATCGCGCAGGGCACATGGGATTTTTGTTGGAATCTTGACAAGGATCCGGAGGCATGTGCCATCGCCGCATCTACGAAAGCTACGGAATATCGAGGTTACATGCTTCGGGACGGCGTGCCGTTTCCCGTGGATGAAGCTGCATGGCACAAATTTGCGACTGGCATAGATAACCCATATAGCCGCCGCAATCGCCAAAGCTACGTCGAAGAGATTTTCGATATCACTGGGTTACCTTTCAAGGGAGAAGAATATTGGCTTCGCGGCACCACTGCCACTGCAAGGGAAAGGGCGGCCCAGCTTCTACCGAAAGATTCTGCAATAGGACTAAACATTGGGGCCGGCAGGCGCTGGCCTTCTCGAATTTGGCCGGTGGAGTACTGGATTGAATTAATCAAACTGCTCAAGGGGCGAGGATTGCAACCGGTTCTATTAGGAGGGCCAGAGGAAGTCGAGATGTCAGCCCGGCTGGTTGACGCGACGGGTTGTTTGGCGTCAGGCGTTCAATCTTTGGAAACCTTTTATGCGATGATCGAGCGCTGCCAGTGCATCGTCAGTGCAGTCACCATGGCTATGCATTTAGCGATCGGCGCGCGTACGCCTTTAGTGCTGCTGAACAATATTTTTAATCGCTATGAATTTGAGCTTTACGGCCGCGGAGAGATTGTAGAACCGCCTACTCCCTGCGACTGTTATTATAGTGGAGTATGCCGCACGGGCCGCAAATGCATCAACGAGATTTCGCCCGAGGCTGTGTTTGAAGCGGTTCTGCGTTCCCTGAAGGCGGCGGACAGAGCGGAAGATTCCAAACACTTACACGCTCGAGAAGCGAGTTGAGATTCGCGCACCCGGTCATCGCGGCAGTTCGCGAGCGAGTTGCTGAAATCGCCTCGCCTTTCGATCTCCAGTAAGGCAGGGGTCAGTCGGTTTGCGAGAGATTTGCCAAATCGATTGTCGCGAGTTGTGGCGATGCCTCTGGCATGCGAGACTGACTTTCGCCTTCCGCATCGTCATTAAGACCGCATTGCGTTTGTAACTCGAAGGGTCGCACCGCCAGTGCAGGATAAAAGAGGGCTCGGGATGCCTGTTGGTAAAGCTCCTTAAATATTCTCCGCGAAATTTTCGGACCGCTGCTCGGTATGCAATCGCTTGATGCTGGAACATCGGGTTGCAGCCCGTGTCCCAGCGAGCTTTCAGCCAGCTGCTTTTCGCTACAGCCCAGAAACAGCTAAAATGCCTGTTTGCCGTATAGGCAAATGCTATCTTCCTGAAATCGCCCGCATGGCGGAATTGGCAGACGCGCTGGACTCAAAATCTATGATAGGCCGTTGCTAACGATTCTTACCTATCGTCCATGTGCGCCAGCCAACGACACAAAACGTCTATAACCGGCATCCATCGCGTCAATATAGCGGCAATGCTTGGATTCATATATGCGCGGAGGCGCGAGATCCCCGCTTGCCGTCATCACGTGTCCTATAGATCTGTGTCATAAACGCATGTTTCACTTGGTAGGAAAGCCTCCCCGCAATTCCAGCTTCTGAGATTTGCCAATTAGTTTGCGCGATATGCGCGCCCAAAGATGGACTCAACGTGTAATGTTCATACGAACATTTACAATGCGAAGATTTGTCGAGAATAAAAACACGCTACGCAACGCGCTGTGTTTTAGAAATTAGGGGAGCGAGAACAGAAACGCGCGCTTGCTTGAGAGGCCTTTTGACTTAGCCCTCTCACTCCCGTAGAAGTACATGGAAAGAAGGACAACCAGATGGCCGTGCCACACGGAAAGTTTGAAAAGCGCATGGTGGCCTTTGAGTTCCGCTGTTTTCCAAAAAGGATTGAAATTCCAGTCGCTCTCCGGGACCAGCCATTCGATACTTGCCAGACGTCAGCGCGTTTAGCCCATGTGTTGCGCAGATCGGGCGTTCGCGTGCTTGGCGACCTTCAAGGGCGGAAGGTAGGCGATTTTGCGTGGCAGAAAAATTGTGGATTCAATACGTTGCATGAGTTGGATTCACTTGTACGCGGCGTTCAATCTCTGGCAGAGAATGTGTCTCGTGCAGGAAATGGAACTTATAGCCGTCGCCGCGCCTGCTGCGCCGCAGCGCAGCGAAGGCGGTTGGGCAAAGCGCACGCTTTGCACAGAAAGGCAGGTACAGAAGCTAGTTTTAGCATTCCGAAATCAGTTTGTAAGTTGCAGTTTGACGAATTGCCGATCACGAGACGTTTAGCAGGTGTTGTCCGATCGATCGGAGCTCGGACCTTGGGCGATCTGAATGGGCTCAGCGCTTGTGAGTTGCTTCAATGCAAAAATTGTTACTGGCACACTGTGGCCGAAATCGAGCAACTGATCGAGCGGGCAATTGCGGGCGAGTTTGATGCGAAGCGTATCGAAGAGTCCGAGGCAGCCGCGGAATTGTTAACTTTACTCGAGCAGGGAATGGCGAAGCTATCGCGCCGGGAAAATCAGTTTCTTCTTGCCAGAATCAGAGGCCTGACCTTCGCAGAGATTGGTCGGCGATTTGGCGTTACGCGAGCGCGGGTGCATCAGGTCACCGTCAAGGCGCTTGATACTCTCAGGAAGACATGGGGTCCCCGAGTGCCGCTTCTCCTCGATATGATGAAGCGTCACTTGTCGCTTTCAAATGCTTCGGAGCTGACTCCGGCATTGCTCGAGCAATGGGTAGGTGAATCTTCAAGGTGCTTGCGATTATCAAGACAAGCGCACGTGCGTTTGATCGCCGAACTGGATGCAGACATCCTCCTGTCGACAAAGAGGGAATTTTTGTGCTGAAATACTCGTGGGTGCGCAATCATGGCACGCCGGAATCGCTGATTCGAGTTCCACAAATACGGCCAGCTAACGGCTAAGCGCGCGAGTCGCTGCTACCAGCTCCACAAACGCAGTGAGCTTTTCATCCTCTCGCGCAACGAAACGCTTTCCGCGCGATGCGCGTCAGCAACGAAGATTGTTCGCCCTTCGTGATCCAGAGCTGAGACCCAGCCCAAACTCCAACCGGCCTTGTTGCTCGAGCCGCGTCGTTTCTCATCTTGAGAACTTTCTTTCATAGTTACCGTAGAACTAGATGAATCGTAATCATTGTAAAAACGCTTCCTCAGCCGCGGACAACATCGATTGAAGACAAACGTTTTAGCTAGATTGGCGGTAATGTGGTTCGCCTGATTCTGAATTGGAAAGGAGTTGATCTTGTAACGCCCGAGTTGGTTGACAACTTTTGTCACGATTGGCCGTGCTCCATTGAACCAGATACTGATTGATCATCCGACAAGTATCAACGCAGCACGCCGTGCTTATGAGAGTCGGCGACTCCTATTGGCTAAAGGATTTGAATTCAACGAACGGAATACAGATCAATGGGGTCCTTGCCACTCAGGCTGACTTGAAGGATCGCGACAAAATCCGATTTGGTTCCGTCAAAGCGGTCTTTGTCGGATGTTCCCGCAAACGGTGGTCGCCGTGCGCGTTTAGAGAGTTCTGCACGAGTTCTACAACAAGGCCAGAATCCGAGGCCGCAGCTGGAGGGGATGCTGAGGGAAAAATGCAATTCAATGATTCGAGCAAAGAAAAACTTGGACAGATTGAGAATGACGCTATGAAGCGTGGAATGACGCACGAAGCGGCGATTCCAAGACGCGATGGAGCAGCGCAAGGCTATCGGCGAATCATTGCTGGCCCACTTACATAAGAAATAGGAATGGACCGGGGAGCGATGCATCGCTCCGCAATCGATTTTTGGGCGCGTCGCATCAGAGACTTGAAGAATTAGGTGCGATCACATCATGCCATGATTCGCGTTTACGATGAGGCTGGCAATGTGATTGAAGCGCACGAACACAAGGGCAGTTTCAAAAAGTGCTGAAGTTTTGTTCTTTCGACGCGTTAGGCGGTTTTACACGCACTCAACAGATGCTCGAAATAGCGTTTAAGATTCTAGATGCAATTCTACCCGCCTTTTTTAATCGTTGGCGGCTTCGAGTCTGCGTTCATCGCGCTTACTTCGTTGGATCAGGTCAAGAGTGCTTCTTCGTCAATCTTACCAATCGTTCATCCACGCGTGATCTTGAGTAACGCATGTATGGTTTCAGGCTGATGGCCAGATTCCTGTCTTGCAGCCACAGCGACCATTGCCGGTGCGTCTCAAACCCGACCTGTCTTGGGAGACATGGCTTCCTGTTGCCGCTCTGCCTCAAGCCTTTCTCCCGCAGGCATTGACTCTCTCGTGCGCGACTTTCCAACGGCGCTGTGGTTCGTTCGAACACCAATACAAATGTTCCAGATTATGGAAGCGTTCCCGGAAGCAATCTTTTAAGCTAACGAATGATGGCCAGACCCTAAAGTGGTAAGCAGCCGAATTATCCAACAGGAGGCTGGGGCAGTTCATTCACGTCTGAGCAGTCTTCCTTATTCTCTCGCGGGCGAATCGCTGATTCGAGTTCGAGAAAAGCCGTCAGCTTTTCGCCCGCGTGGACAACGAAACGCTTCCATCGCGACGACGAGCGGCTGCAACTTAGCATCAGGGCGCGATGGCGTCACGACGCCTGGAAATTTGGCTGGACAGCCCGGGCGGATTCTTGCTACAACTAACAGCGTGGACGAGAACCGTAAATGAAAACCAATTTCCTTCGTCTGCCGTGTCGGATCCCTCTTGCCTGTTAGGACGACGGTTTCTGCCCAAAACTAACCCAAATCCGGCGCGGCACTCGGGGGATGTGGGCGTAAAAATGGAGTTAGGTGATCTAAGCCGAGAATGAGTGACGATCCAACAGAAGCTTTGCCTCCGCAGGGCAAGAGCTTGCGAATGGTTGTCGAAGGTCACGGCAATACGTTGAGAGTATTGGCCCGCTTGCTCGATCATTTCGGGAGGAACATCCGATCGCTTTTTGTTTGCAGCGCCCTCCTTCTGTTCGCGAGCGTCGCTTACGGTGCCGGCTCTTATCAGCCCACGAGAGACGGAAAAGCACTCGTCTGGAATGATTCACCTAAACGTGGCGAGGAGGTAACGTGGTCTGGCAGGCGCGACAAGAATGGATTCGCCGCCGGCTCTGGTACACTGACGTGGTATCAGGTTGAGCCAAAAATAGTCACTGGCTCCAACATTCCGGATACCAGAAGATACGCGGTCGTCATCAGCCGTTGTTCAGGCAAAATGGTGGAAGGCAAATTCGAGGGAGCTGTCACTTACGTCGATGCCGATGGAAAGAGATTGCAGGCGACCTTTGTTAATAGAGGTAAGCGGCCGGCAAAGCGGAACTTTTCGCTAGCCACACAAGAAACTCCGACTGCAGTCCAGCAGACGGCCAGCGTGGCGCCGGAACAGACGGCGACCCAAACGTCGGAGCAACAAGCCAGGCAACCTGATGCCCAAAGCACAATCGCACCAATGCCAACCCCATTGGCTTTACCGACGCCGCCCCTAACTGTGGACGCACAAATGGTTGGCGCGTTGGATACTGTGTACCGAGCGGCACTTAAGGCCAATGACATCGCAATAATGGATCAGATCTTGG
>Ga0209161_10001242_pt1 | contig 20991 bp, 15 predicted proteins | sample GraSoiAngelo_155_FD_186169 | JGI IMG/M metagenome (GOLD analysis project Ga0209161, IMG submission 186169) | Grasslands soil microbial communities from the Angelo Coastal Reserve, California, USA - 14_1009_13_30cm (SPAdes) (version 2) | ecosystem: Environmental > Terrestrial > Soil > Grasslands... | reverse complement strand
ACGGCTTATAATTGGTATCGCTACCCACGCATCCATAGTATGGAGAATGCTAACCGGGTTGGTTACTATTCTACAGAAAGAGATCCTTCCGGCAGAGTCTGGTGCAGGCGCGGCGCGAGACTTGAGTCAGAATCGTGAACGATCTTGCGAAGCTTGGATCTCGTCTTGCCACACCAGTCTGTAAGTTCTGCGATTTGCTGGTCGATAGGCTTTGGACGGGATCATTGGAGCCTCCATATTGTTGCGTCTTTATTGAACTTGGCTTCAGTCGGAAGTTTTGTCACCTTAGATAGTTGTAAGCGAGTAGCGTCATGAACTCGGGAAAACCATCACTGGTCACAAGAGCATCAAGCAATTCTCCCGCGATCTTGTAGTTGTTCGTGGCTTGGGATTGCGGTCTGGCACCCGCTGTTATCCTCGCCATCTCTTGTCCCAAAATGGTTCGGAACAGCTCTTGCGTAATTGTCGGTCCATCGGGAAGCTTGGCAGAATGATGAATCCACTGCCAGACTTGCGCTCTACATATTTCCACCGTAGCGGTGTCCTCCATCAGGTTGTTGATGGCCACACAGCCCAGACCTCCTAGCCAAGATTCTAGATACTTTATGCTAACCGCAACATTTGCTTTCAAAGCCTGCTCGCTAATCTTTGGCTCTGGTACTCTAAGGAGATCCTCGCGAGTTATCTCCGCAATCAAGTTCGCGTTTTTGGATTCGAGGGAAGGCTCATCGAAGACACTCTTGACAACGGGTACAAGCCCTGGGTGGGCGACCCAGGCGCCTTCGTATCCCTCGGCAGCTTCTCGCTTCTTATCAGCAACTACCTTGTCGATGGCTTCCTGCGATCGGGGGTCGCCTTTGATCGGGACTTGAGCGGCCATTCCCCCGATGGCGTAAGCGCCCCGTCTGTGGCAGGCTTGACTAAGTAGAACCGAACAAGACTTCAGGAAGGGCGTGGTCATGGGGAGCAGTGGTCTCTCGGGAACTAGGAATCTCGGGTCGTGGCCTAGGAACTTGATCAGGCTGAAGATGTAGTCCCACCGACCGAAGTTGAGTGCGGTTATCCTCTCGCGCAGCTCGTAGAGGATTTCATCCATCTGGAATCCTGCGAGAATGGTTTCGATTAGGACGCTGCACTTTATGCTGGCGTGTGGAAGTTTGAGGGCTTTCTCAGAGTAGTCGAAGATCTCGTTCCAGAGACGTGCCTCCTGATAACTCTCGAGTTTGGGGATGTAGAAGTATGGCGCTGTGCCTTTGTCGATCAAGTTTCTGGAGTTGTGGTAGAGGAATAGGCCGTAATCGAAGAGAGAAGCCGGAACAGGTTGTGACTCGGTTAGAACATGTTTCTCAACGAGGTGCAAGCCTCGAGGCCGCACCATGAGAGTTGCAAGCTTGTTTCCTAACTTGTATTTTCGACCATCAGGACCAACGTACGTGATGGTCCTGTCGACCGCATCTCGAAGGTTGACCTGGCCCTGAACAGTTCCCTCCCAGGTTGGAGAGTGCGAGTCTTCAAAATCAGCCATGTATACGTCCGCGCCCGAGTTGAGCGCGTTTATCACCATCTTCCGGTCAACCGGGCCCGTTATCTCTACACGTCTTTGTCGAAGGTCGGGCGGGATAGGTCCAACCTTCCATTCGGACAACCGAATTTCACGTGTCTCGTCAAGAAAATTCGGAAGTGCTCCGTTTCGCAGGCTCTGATGAACAAGGATTCTTTTCTGCAATATCGAGTCGAGGCGTGGAGAAAATTCTCGGACAAGTTCTCCGACAAAAGCCAGCGCGTCGGGTGTTAGTATCTCTTCGAGACCACGGACGCTGGGATTTGTGACTCTGACGGTTCGTGGTTCGTGCACTAGTTCAGTTCGCTTGTCGGCTTCGTCGGATAAGCGCAAACCTATGGGACCCGGTCTCGCTCAGGCTTGGTCTTTGAACCCGAGGGTGCTGCGAGTGCTTCTTGTTCCTTGAACTGGACCGTTTCAGTGGATTCGCCCATCGCGGTGGTTGAAGATGTTCCACTTGATATTACGGTCGCGACCCCGTCGAAGTATTCTGTTCCCACAAACGCCTGGTGTTTCACAGCTGCGTACCCTGCGGGTTCGGCCTCGAATTCTTTCCTCTGGACACGAACGTAGGCGGCCATTCCTTCAACGGAGTATTGTCTGGCGAGTTCGAACATGGATACTGAGAGACTGTGAAAGCCGGCCAGAGTGACGAACTGGAATTTGTAGCCCATAGTGGCTAGTTCCTTCTGGAAACGCCGTATACTCTCAGGGTCTAGGTGTTTCTCCCAATTGAATGATGGCGAGCAGTTGTAAGCTAGCATTTTCCCGGGGTACACTCTGTGGATCGCCTCTGCAAACCTTCTAGCCTCATCAAGGTCCGGTGTGGGAGTCTCGCACCATAAGATGTCGGCATAAGGTGCGTAGCTCATGCCTCGGGCAATGGCCGTTTCAAGGCCGGGCTTGATTCTGTAGAAACCCTCCGTGGTTCTCTCCCCGGTAGCGTAGGGTAGGTCTCTTGGATCCGCGTCACTTGACAAGAGTTTCGCCCCCATGGCATCCGTCCGCGCAATGAGATACGTCGGAATTCCCATCACGTCGGATGCAAGCCGAGCAGCAATTAGGGTTTTGATGAACTGATGAGTTGGTACGAGCACTTTTCCTCCTAGGTGGCCGCATTTTTTCTCTGAAGCCAGTTGGTCTTCGAAGTGTACTCCTGCGGCTCCAGCTTCTATCATCGCTTTCATCAATTCGAACGCGTTGAGAGGGCCTCCAAATCCTGCTTCGGCGTCAGCAATTATCGGAACGAACCAGTCGATTTTTCCGTGGCCGTTCATGAACTGTATCTGGTCGGCCCGCTGGAAAGCCTGGTTGATCCTCTTTACCAGATGCGGGACGCTGTTGGCCGGATACAGGCTCTGATCAGGATAGGTCTGACCCGAGAGGTTAGCGTCGGCTGCTACCTGCCAACCGCTCATGTAAATTGCCTTGAGACCCGCCTGTACCATCTGCAGAGCCTGGGCTCCGGTGAGTGCACCGAGCGTAGGAATGTACGCTTCGTCCCTCAGGAGACGCTCAAACTTTTCCGCGCCCAGTCGGGCTAGGGTAAACTCTGGATGAACCGTCCCACGAAGCTTACAGACGTCCTCGGCCGAGTATGGTCGACGGATTCCATTCCAGCGTTCTGATCGCCAGGACTGCGACAGTCGTTCAGACTCTCTACTGAGGTGCTTTGTTCCATCGGTCAATGGAGCTTCTTGTTTTCGATGTCTGTCGGCGAATTATAAGTGTTGATGAAGTAATGGTCCAAGTTCTATCTTTTGATATATATTTGCATGCATGGACTGTCCCTAGGTTCCTACGGCGGCAGGATTTATGGAATCTTTCAAGCCGTGTCTCGGGAAGAAGCCCTCTCATTTTTAGAAAATGTTTGGATTTATTTCGGTAGTTGAGACCTTCAAGAACGTTTATGCATGGCTCCTCGGACGAGTCGCATGGAGCAGAATTTGAGACATGTTGCTGTCAGCCTATCAATCTGCTTGGCGCTCCTAACCGCTCTCGTCATTGGGCTGGCCGATGACTTGGTCCTCCACATCCAATCCCCTGAGCAACTCCGATAGAGGGGATAGTGATTGGCAAGAGTTACCCGGACACGATGGTGCTTGTTCGCCCTCTTACTCGTCGGTGTCGTCTCACTCGCCCATACTCAGCAAAGCAACGCGGAAACACCGCCGGCTGCAACCGGAGTCTCATGGAATCCCAATGTGAACTGTGTTCCAGTGGTCACTACTTTCGAGAACATAATGGGAACCAACCTGAACTCTTTCAACGGAGGACTCCTAGCAGGGAGCCGGTATGCCACCTACAATCTGAAATATTTCGACCAGAACGGTAACGACTCTTTCGAGCCGGGCGAGCCCGTCGTGTACGACTTAGACAACAACGGAACCGCGGATGTGACACCGGGAAAAAACGACCAGTTCTACTCGACTGTGACTTCAGGCAGTGCGGATCGCAACCTATCTACTTCGCCTACCAGCCTGGTTTCAGGATCACTAGTTGCGAAACCGCTGAAGACCGAGCCCAGGCTCAAGTATATCGATGGGTCAACGGCTGCTTACTACAACACTACCAATGGCAGTTGGGATGCGGGGGAACAAAACTTTGGTGAGACAGTGGTTTTTGACGAAAACAACGATGGCGTCGTCGACGTAGGCGACACAGTGGTTAGCGGAGGGGTGAGGCATCCGTCCCCCGCCGAGATCGGAAAACCCCTTGTAACTCAGACCTTCGGAGGAATCCTCAACAAGAGGATGCTCAACCCGCCCTGCACTATCACGAATGATTCTGGACAGGTTGTCGGCGTCTTCGTCGAGATCCGCGGCGTCTATCCTGTAGTCTGGGACTATACGACCGAGGACTGCGCGTCCGTTTTCAACGGAATCAACGGTGGCGGGAGCTTTGATACTCCGCTCTGCGATTCAAGCGGTAACATGCAGACATTCGGCATCCACGGAAATTGCGGTGGCGTTATCCACACTGCTTGTAGCCACCGGATCCACTTTGAGATCGACATGGACTGGATGGCGAAAGGCTGGTGCGGACCCGGAAGCTCGTACTGCAACAATAGCACTCTTCCCCAGTATGTGGCAAGCGGGAGTTCAGGAGGCTCCGCGAGCATAGACGTTCAAGGTTTCATCTACTGGGACCCCACGGAGGTTGCGACGCCTGGGCACAATTACAGTGGCTGGGAGCTTCATCCGTTCACAGCTTGGCGCTTATCCGCGTCACTCGCCGCCACCATAGAAGACTCAGCCGACAACCATGTCGCCTCAATAACGGCTGGGACCGCTGTCCACGATACCGCCATCATCTCAGGAGGTAGTGGCGTTTACACGGGAACCGTGACCTACCGCTTTTTCACAGGTTCGGCATGTTCCGGGACTGGCACAATCGTCGATAGCCCTGTCACCGTAACGAACAGTGTTGTTCCTGACTCTGCATCTCAGACGTTCAGCACAGCAGGTTCTTTCAGCTGGAATGCTGTCTACAGCGGCGACGCAAACAACAGTGGCGTTGATAGCCCTTGCGAGCCGTTGACGGTCAACCCGTCGATCACGGCCAATTTCGCATTCTTTCCTACCGAGCCTGCTTCAGGACAGAAAGTAACATTCTCTGGAGGCGCCACAGGCGGGACTCTACCCTATGTGAGCTGGTCATGGAATTTCGGCGACAATTCCCCGCCAAGCTTTGAGGCAACTGTCGCTCACTCATACTCCAAGGCAGGCTCCTACACGGTGCGGCTAACGGTGACCGACAGCACCGGAATCAATGCCACCTCCTCGGCGACGATAACCATTCTGGAGAAGCGGACGATTGTCGGACTCGATCCAACCTTCTTCTATGAGATGACAACGAGTCTGGGTGTTGCCGTCGTGACCATTGCTCTCGGCCTGTATTGGAAGAGAACCAGAAGCCACCTCTATACAATTGCCTAAGAAAAATTTCCTTAGGATTTCTTCGAGTTGTGGCGCCGCCGACAGGGTTCGAACCTGTGACCAACGGGTTGCTACAGTGGACCTTCCACCTTAACAGCTTCAGCCTCAGCCACGAGCCGAGTCCGCTGCTCTACCACTGAGCTCGCGCCCCCAAACCTCTGAGGGAACGGCGGCCCGCGTCTTAGCCGGCGGCAACCGACAACGCGACAAGACCCGTTTATTAAAAGATGAGCTACGGGACGATCAAAGAGAGAACAACCAAAGGCCTCAGAGCACATCGGTTTAAGGGACTTCCGCATCGTATGGAAGTGGGAAGATTTTGCGAGTCGTCAGATCGACCTGGGTTCTCCTAGCTTTGGCGGTTCTAGGGCTGGTGCTGATTGACGAATCTTTTTGGCTGCCTGTAGAGCCCGTGACTACTTGTATAGCCAATCTCTCCGGCGTTGTCTGCACCGTACACTATTTGGAAGGAAATAGAGTCGTTTCTTGCGGGATACGCCCCGATGGAGGGCCCGTGAGTTGCATCCAGTCGCTTTGGTGGATCAACCCCTTACCATTTCTTTACTTCAAAGGTATGGAAATCAGGATGGTTGGAGTCGTCCTTTTCCTCAGTGGGACGGTTGGATACGCCCTTCGGATTTTCATGTCCTCTGATTCCCAATCACATGTTAGATCTCAAGATGGCAGTCCGTTGGCAACTTCTGGCCCTTCCTCTCTAGTCCTCAGTTCGAACTTCTAGCTGGCGCGGCGTTGCACCCGCTATGAGGATGGTGTTCCTAGCGACCAAGAGGAGTATGTCCAATTACACGCTTCTAAAACATTAAGAATTCGAGTTGAGCGAGCGGCTTTCTTGGAGGGCCCGTAGCTCAGCTAGGTTTTCTTCAGGTTGAAGAACTGAGAGAGCGGCAGGCTCATAGCCTCGAGTTCGGGAGACCTGACGGTCCCCGGTTCGAATCCGGGCGGGCCCACCAAATTTTCGTCGACTCCCTTTTTCCTTGCATGGAGGCAGTGCTAGGGACACAATGACGAAGCGCAAGGAAGGTTGAATTTTTTGGCAATTGCTAGGTTCAACTGAGTTTGTTTGTGCCGCATTGTAAACGGGCCGAATATAACCGCGCATCAACGGAGTTATCGTGATACACTTGAGGGTGTGTGGTAGCTGTTGGGCAGAGGACCAGCGGAGAGACGGTACAAGAGCATCCGCGCAGTAGTCGTCCTCGTCTCGCTCGCACTCTCAACACTCCTCGTGGTTCCGGCGCCTTACAAAGTCCACGCTTCATCGCCCGCCCCTGTTCTGGGGGGTTGGGGTGGCGTGAGGCTGGCGGACACGGACCAGAACCTTTCAGCGCCACCATCTCTCGTCTTCGCAGGCGAGAGGCAGAGCGGCTTTGAACAAGTCGTGATAAGAGAAGCGCAGCTAGGATACAACACCGTAAGAGGGTCCTTTGCGCCATACTGTGCACAGCGCGCCAACAATTTCATGGGCACTTACAACTCATCCCAGTTAGCACGAGCGGTCAATATTGCCCAGTTCTACGACTTCTGGCTTACAGTAGACTACCACGGGCACAATGAATTTCAGACAAACGATAGTACTTCGTGCTGGCTGAACTTCTGGTTCGGGCCCAACCCCTTCAGCGGACCGACAGGGATCGTGGGACAATTCCAGAACAGCTACGACAAAATCATCTGGGAACCTCTCAACGAACCAAACATGACTGGAACGGGAGCAACAGACGCTGCCTGGACGAGTAGTTCAAGCATCGCCTTCCAGAAATGGATCAACCAGGACAGAACGGTCGGGGACACCCACTGGATAGTCGTCCAGAATACTTGCAGCTACTTCTGTCATAACCCCCGTAGCCTCTGGTACCTAGACTACCCCGTTGTGAACGATACTCTGGGCAGAGTGTTTGAGAGCCTTCACACCTATCTCTACTATCCCAGTTATGTAGAACACCTAGCATACGACAACGATTCTAACGGGCTCTTCGATTCCGCGGATACAGCGATCGTGGGCGATATACCAGACGCGACAGTCCTGGCGACCGACCCCAAGATCAAATTTGTCAATGCTACCAATGACCCGGTTGAGACATGGGCCCCCGGCAAATCGGTAGTCTATGACAACAATTCAAACGGCGTGTACGAGACAGGGGACACTCCAGCCGCTGGAACCGTTCCTCCGATTGGGGCTCTGTTGAGGACTGACCCGAAGATCAGATTCACTGACACAAACAAGAACGCTGTCTGGGATAGCTACTGGAGCAATGCGACAGCAGACAACATAGCTCAAACAGATCACTTGACGATGCTGACCGAGATCGCAAGCCAATCCTCGGGTTCCACACCGGGGCTCGGATGGCCTGTGCTCAACACCGAGGGCGGCGCCTTCTGCAGCATAGTATGCCCATACGTTGTCCCTGGTGCTGCCGGATACTCTACTGTCAGCCTCCGATACATCCAAGACATGGTCCGCTACGAAGATGGTAACAATCCTAGGCTGGGCTGGCTGTTCTGGCCTGCTGCCACGTGGACTGACACGCCAAACGCGGGAGGATACGGGGCGATAAGCGCTGGGGAGTGGGGGACGATGATAGCCTACAGGAAATTTTCATCGTTCGTCCTGGTTTCCATGCCCAACGTGCGTTCCCAGCCGTTTCTGTACCCGTGGGATGGTAGCGGGTTCTACGCGGAGGGTAGACACTGGATCTTCTACATCAACTATGGCAATTGCTCCGGGACAACGACCAACTGCCTCTACTATGCGACGAGCCCGAATGGGGTGGACTGGGTCAGTACCAACGTTGGAGTAGTTACCGGATCGAGACCGTCATTGGCTACGAATGGGACGCATGTTTTCTATGCTCGATACGATGGGAACAGTGGAAATCTCGGCGGGGCGTTGATGTTCCGTTTAGGAGCGCTGCACGCGGACGGTACTATCAACTGGCAGGCTGAAACGGTTGTGAAAGCGACGACGCCGGGCCAGGAATGGTATGGGCTATCGATGAGGATCAGCACCACCGGGCAGGTCTTCGTTGCCTATAGGAATGTTACCTCAAACGGAGGCGGGGGATTTGCCTGGGTGATCCACTCGAACGGCACTGACTATTCCACATGGGAACAGGATACTCTTCTGAGAAACTTGACTGACGGCTGGCGGTTCTCCCTCGCCAGATTATCTTTAGGACGAATGTACGTTCTCTACTGGCCGGACGTGGGCAGGCTACTCGGAAGGTTGTGGAGCAACGGTGCCTGGGGTCCAGAGGAAGCTGTAGCCCCGAGCGGAACTGCGGTACGAGGCAACGCCTTCGCGTTTGGAACTGGAAACAATACGGTCTACGCTATCTGGCAGGAGAACCTCACGGAGAAGTTACTGTTCGCTTCCCGAACTGGCTCGTGGAGCAGCCCTGAAACTATTGGTACTGCTGAGACCAACATCAACCCAAGGTGGACGGCGAGCTACGATCCGCTCCATGCAAAATGGTCCTTGTTCTACTACAATTATACCCTGAACCGGGTCTATCAGTATTCTGGCGCGCCTGGCAGCTGGGGCCAGAGGACCGAGCTGTCTTCGACTCAGGCTGCTAGCTCGGGGATGAGCATAGGAAGCTACTATGAAGCAAGCGGGGTCGACCCGTCAAGCTATGTGCTGGGAGTCTTCTGGACCCAGAACGACAGCACCTCCGGAAGAATAGAACTGGTGTTCGCAGACGAGGCAATAACATAGCATGCCTTTCAGTGCATGAATGAATAATCTAAGGAAAAACGTCGCCCTAGGGCGAATTCAAGGACTCCGGAAGAATCGACGATTATGTAACAGGAGATAGAATCGGTGTCAGCTGTACGATTCGTCTTGCTGGATCGCGGCCTTAGAAGACATTCCTCTGATGAGGCAAGACTTGCCGTAACCTGCAGATGGTAATCGAATTCTAGGTCAAAGCCTCCGACTTTGACTGCACGCTGATGAGACATGGGGTAGACGACACACTTCCAATAACAATTCCGAAAGGAAAAACGCGAAACTCAGAAGATTAGTCGACGACCTTCAGGTTGACTCCTGATGCGGTAACTGATCCTTCAGCTTATTTCCGCACGTGGGGCAGAAGCTCAGTTGTTCTCCGACAACTTGACCGCAAAGGCTGTACCTTTTTGTTACTGTTTGCACGGCGGGCGTCGGTGTGGGTTGTCCCTGTAGGTAAAATGAGACTGGGGGAGGTGGAGGGATTACCGAAGGGGCCTTTCTAGGGCGAAACGCAACCACAAGCTCGACTGCTGCGAAGGCGAGGAAGAAGAGTCCAAGTCCTAACCGGAAGTTGTCGTGGGTTATGTAGGTGCGTTGGAAGTCGACCGTCTCTGTGCTGTTGAAGAGGCCGCTTCCATGACGGAACACGATGTAATAGGTATCCTGCACGGTGAAGGCGAAAGAAATGGCGCTCGATGCAACGTCCTGAATGGAATACATGCTATTGAGGGAGGCTCCAGTCTGGAATGAGGCAAACTGGGCACTGCTTAGAATGTAGAAGCTGACTGGACTCCCTGAGCCTTCTTGAAATGCGCCGCTGATCGAATCGCCGGGATTACGTGCGGTTGTTAGATACTCATACTGTCCCGAGAGGATGTTGAATGTAGATTGCGTGGAACTGGTGTTAGTGTATGTGACGAAATTGAACAAGGCGAGTCCCACTAGGAAGAGCCCGCCAACCAAGAAGCGAACCCGAACAGGATCCACGATCCGACCTAGATAGCGTCCCCCAAAAATAAGGATAGTGAAAACTCGGTTATCCATGCCCACTTTACCTATTGCCATGGATCGACGAATGTTGAATTATCAAGACACGATATGCTAGGAAATTGAGACTTGAGCGAGACATTGACGTTAGAAGTCCCGAAATACACGTCTAAGGAGCTCTCGGCGAAGACGTGGCCTGATCTAGCTCGGCTTTTCGAGAAACCGGAAATTGGGGATGCGTGGTGGTGTTGGTGCATGCACCATCATGTGGAATCTTACTCTGCGCCCGAGAGCGCGCAACGTCGTACGAGGGCTGAGAGAGCGGTTAGAAACCGTAGGCAAAAGGAAAAGCTCGTCAAGAATGGACGAGCCCACGGGGTAATTGTCTACGCAAATCGGGAGCCAGTGGGATGGTGCCAGTATGGTCCCAGAGAGGAACTTCCACGGGTTGACCATAGTCGCAACTATCGAAATCTCGCGCCTACAGACGAGAAGAAGAAACTCTGGAGGATAACCTGTTTTGTTGTTGACAAGAAGTATCGCAAAAGCGGCGCAGCCAGTACGGCGCTGAAATCTGCTCTCGAAGCCATAAGGAGGAAGGGTGGTGGACTCGTAGAGGCCATTCCTGTAAGCAAGACTGATCAGGGACCAGGCTACATGTATACAGGAACAGTCTCGATGTTCCTAAAGGCCGGGTTCAAGACAGTCGGACCCTTCGGAACTGGCCGAACAACCACCGTTGTGATGCGAAGAACAATCTGAGTTGAGGAACCGTGTGGCTAGTAACAGGGTGGACAGACCCTGTTCTCCAGGCGTGACTGCGAGGGTAGTCCAAGCCCTATTGAGAAGTAGAGGTATCCGTCCACGAAGTTGCTATGCGATGACACAAAGACGAAGTAGACATAGTCCCATGGAAGGGGAAAGGCTCCAGGGGGCGGAGTCCATCTCATCGTAATCTGGACCATGTCTCGGACCGGAATTATGATCGGAAGCTGTGTGCAGGCTAGAGATTGTGTTGTTCCGCACTGGGCTTGTTTTCCAGAAGCTAATTGCCATGAAAGCCCTCCGGCCAATGGGAGGTTGCTGAGATAAATTGCGACGAGTTTCACTGGTATAGAGCCCGTGTTCATCACGTCCACTTCAGTATTGCCAATACAGCTCCCACTGATCGAACCAGAGATTCTGTTGTTTCCTGTGGCACACCAGCCATTGGTGCCGTAGAGAATCGGGCCGTTCACAGTGTTCCCGGAAATTACGATAACACCGTTTTGGTCGAGATCGAGACTAGCTACCGTATTGTTGATAATTTGACCCTGGTCGGCGCTTTCAACCTCCAAGTCCCCCGAGATTCGATTTCCGATAATGAAGGTTTGATGACCGACCTCGTTCTCCACCATTCCTGTTACGGTCGTATTCGTCATCGTAAACGAGCCTCGGCCACCGCCGTACATTGCTGCACCGTTTCCGGAAGTGTTGAGTAAGCTGCCCGAAATGTTCACTAGTTGAACATAATACAAGCCTGTGAATCCAGTGACGCGAGCGTTTCTCAGATTGATGCCTGATGAGTAGTTGCCGTTTAAGTCCCCGTTGATGGTCGCGCCTACCACCGTCAAGCTGGCACCAGGGGAGACAAATACGCTCCCGACCGATGCTGTGATTGAACACGCGCCGTTGGGGGGGACGAAAATATTCGCTGAGGTAGGGGAAGTCACGGGCGACGATAATGTGCAAGTCTGGTATGGGGTTGGCGGAGAGGGACTGTTTCTCACGGTCTCGGGTATGGATTGGACATATGTTGCAAATTGGCCCTGTATAGTCTTGAAATTTTCCGAGTATGCGGCTCCGGCATTATCCTGAGCGGTGTTGGACGTGAGGGCGGGAACTACCCACACGAAGACAATGGTGGACAATATTATCACGATCACAATCATCAGTGCTTCTGCGTAGATTGTGCTCATTCCTCTTCGCGAGCGACGAAGAGAGCGGGACAAGGCCACCACTAAATGTCACATCACCGCTGGGCAAAAGGAACGTGTTACAATTGCCAAGGTCCGATCCGAACAATCCTACGGATGAAATGTTGCTTGTGAGCGATAGGGTTCTGTCGGCAACTGTTTTTCGACCTAATGGGAAAAACCGGAGGAGAGTGGGCCAGAAGGACTCTTGAGACGTAAGATTGAATTATTTCGTTCTCAAAGTGGGACGCCGCATATAGTGCAGCCTCCATTAGTCCCAGGATTCAGGGCGCTGCAATAACGACAGCCACCTTGACTATTTCTCGCAGGATTTCGATATGCGTCCGATCCTATTGTTTGGGCTTCTTGTCCATCCCGTTTAAGGCGCGACCATTATGAGCATGATGTCGATCATTAGGAGTTTGTCGTGCATGGCCTTTGGATCAGTTGACAATTCTACTGACCCTCACGACATGGCTGTTGAAACAGTGTCGTTACTGGTCGATATTTCGCGAAGTAACGGGGCCTCGAACCAGCAAACGGACTCGCCTTATTCTTAGGTGAATCCGGGCGAGCTCAGGCAATACGAGAAGAAACAAGCTTGGCCACGCGATCATCCAGTTGAGCATCATCGAGTCGCTTGCAGATAGTCGGAAACAGAGGCCAGGGCCCATTCCAGTAAACTTCGTCGGGCGACGATATCTTCGGTTCTTTCGTTCGAAGGGTCGCTAGGTCGCGAAATAAGAGTGCGAGCTTGAAATTGGCTCTTAGGACTTCCGCAAGGCGAACAGCGGATCGTGGTTGTACTCCCCAGTTGTCCGACTTCGAGGGAATGGCTTCTAGGTGCTTGTAGAATCCGAGAACAGCCGCGGTTGATTTGTCTCCCCAGCCTTCCAGACCAGGGTATCCGTCAGCATCATCGCCTACTAGGGCAAGATAATCCGGTATAGAACTCGGCGGGACACCAAACTTCTCAATTACACCCGCCTCGTTCCGAACAGTTCGTGCGCGACGATCAAGTTGTACAACACGGTTGTTCCGAACGCACTGGGCCAAGTCCTTGTCTGGAGAACAAATGTAAATATGCTCGACTTTGGATAATTTGTCCAGAGACGCGGCCGCCCCAGCCAAAGCATCATCGGCTTCAAGCTCGACCATGGGCCAGACGACGACCCCCATCGCTTGCAATGCCTCTTCAAGCAGCGGGAATTGTGCCATAAGCTGTGGATCAACTCCTTCACTTGTTTTGTATCCGGGCCACAAGTTGTTCCGGAATGATTCGATGACATGGTCTGTCGCAACCCCAATGTGAGTGATTCCGGATTCGAGCATGCCTGCTATGCTGTTGAGTACGCCGCGGGTCGCTGCAACCTCCTCGCCTCTATCGTTGGCATGGGTCGGGAGGGCGTAGAAGTGACGGAACAGTTCGTAGGTGCCATCCACGAGGTAGATATCCACGGTAGAGTCACCTCCATATGACTAGAGGAAATAGATGAACCCTTGAGACGGACAGAGCTATCGTTAGTTCCAGTCAACGCATAAAATCTGGTTATTTCCTTTTCTGTTGAATTTCCCTCATTCGGAACATGACGATCTTCTTCACGAGATCATATGGAATTGGCTTGTCCATCGGGAACCGTAACGAGCCTTTCTCTCCACTATAGGGAGATAACTCCTTTCGGAAGGCCGCATCGCCGACGGGTATGGAGTAGAACCCGATATGATTTTTCCACGCGCTGAAATATGCTAGTCTCTTCCTGTCTAGTTTGAAGGTCGGCATTTGATAGCTGATTGATTCTGCCACTCCAGGCGCCGTTTTCCGTATGGTGTCTCTCAGCTCTTCGAGGATATCTTGAACGTTCTCCGGAAAAGACTCGATGTATTCGTCTATGGTTTCGAATTTCTTAGCGGGTACCATTCTCGTTCACTCGTGGGGCTCTTCGAGCAAGTGTTCGACACTACTCATATCTTATTTCTCGTAGGCCATAAACCCTGATGCAACCTTGCCCCGCTTGACAAAACTTTTCTTGCTGGCAAGTTTCCAGAAGTCTTGTGCGGTCTTTCCAGTCTTGATCTGAATGTTGTCCATATATCCCTTCACTGTCCGTCTAGCCATGGTGACTTTGACTTGAGGGGAATACCACACACCATTAAAGTTGAAAGGAAAGGCAATGAACTGATAGTTCATATCGCCTTGACCGAAAGGCCAAGTTGGGATAGAACTGGTGTTATTCTCGCATCAGAGGGTTGGCAGGACATAGGGTATGGATTGAAAATGCAGTTGACAATAGCCTCAACTAATATTATCCTTCAAAACGAGAGGATTAAGTTGATACAGAAACCTGGAATACTCAATCGTCTACGCGGAAAGAAGATACCAATGTTGGAGGATAAGTCTTGAGATGGATAATCTGCCTATTGGAAAATCGGATTTCTTGACAAAGCCAGGACCCCTGTGTAGAACTGGAAGGCATTGTCTTGGTGGGCTAAGAAGACGCCAGTTAGATTGATTTTCGTTTTTTAGAACGACCCTTTTCGCAGATTGATCCCGTATTCCAAGTAGGCCTTCAGGCAACAAGTCATCTGCATCCAGCCCTGGCAGTTCCCGTACGAGCCTTGCAGACCGGCCTCTGTAGATCGCCATTTACCCTCAACAATCTTCACAAGCGTCTCCTTCGCGTTCAAAGGTTCGAAACTCATCTCGACAACAGTGTCGTATCCGCCCGATTCTGGTATTGATCCAGTTTTCGGATCAAAGAGCCCCTCGCTCGCCTCCCATGAGAATCGAATCAGCTTGTTCCGTACAACCTTCTGTACCTTCACCGGTGCCGACACAATCTTGTCTCCAACGTCATTGAATTTCCATAGCACGGTTTTTCCTTCATCCAATGGTCCGTCAGCGCCTCCAGACGTGAAGTAGCTGCTAAGTTTCTTCGGATTATAGACGGCATCGAATACTTCGCCAATGGGTTTCTGGATTTTCGTCTGAACAGTAAATCTCAGGTCCATATTCATCCTTCCACCGTGGGTGAATATATGTTATATATTTATAACACTTTGTCCACTACCAATTACCAGTCGTGAACGGTCACTTGAACACTCTAGTTCGGAGACGGTAACATGCCAAGAGAAGACAAGTACGATCTTATTTTCAAGGCACTAGGCGACACTCGCAGACGAGAGATACTAGACCTCCTAAAGGAGAGAGGAAGAACAACAGGAGAATTGGTTGAACGCTTCAAGCAACTGGACCGGTGCACTGTGATGCAGCACCTGAACGTTCTCGAAAAGGCGGATCTCGTTATCGTGAAGCGTGAGGGGCGTCTTCGCTGGAATTATATCAACCCGCTCCCCATCAAAGAATTGCATGACAGATGGATCGGCGGCTACGCAGACCGTGCAATCGATCTGCTGGCTCGCATGAAACGCGAAATCGAAGGATGCTAGCCACTACTGTGAGAGATGGTAGAACATACATATCTACGAGCCGGAATCGATCGGGGGAGCCCAACTGACTCAAACAAGAACTGCAACAAGACCCGATATTGTCAACCTGGATGAACTAGAACAGCAAGCGAAGCACCATCTCGACCAGGCCAGCTACGATTTTGTGGCCGGCGGCGCGGGCTCTGAGCTGACCCTGAGGGCTAACCGAGAAGCCTTTCAGAAGATTACGATCGTTCCTCGGGTCCTGACAGGAATCAAGAGGGTCGATACGTCAATCGATCTTCTCGGGCAGCGGTTGTCCATGCCGATCTATGTTACGCCGATGGCAAACCATGGCGTCGTCCATCCTTTGGCCGAAGTTGGAAGTGCGCAGGGTGCGAAGAAGGCAGGCACACTCTTCATTGCTCCCACTGGCTCGAGTAAGACGATGGAGGAAGTGGCAACATCGATTCAGGAGAGCCCGCGATGGTTTCAACTATACTTCAATAAGGATCCTGAAGTAAACAAACAACTGCTACAGCGAGCCGAGACAGCCGGTTACTCCGCGATCGTTCTAACAGTCGACCTGCCCGTGTTAGGGATCCGGGATCGCAATGTCAGGAACAGCTTCTCGTTACCTAAAGACCTTAACCGGCCTAGCGTTCAGTCCGAGCGATTCATAGCCGGAACGAGAGGTCTTCAGTCTCTTACTGCGGGTATCAAAGACGATCTCAGCTGGGACGACTACGAATGGGCCCGAGAGCATACTTCCATACCTGTCATAATCAAGGGAATCCTCTCGCCTGATGACGCGGAAGAGGCTGCTAGGCGGAAGGTCTCCGCGATTATCGTCTCGAACCATGGAGGGAGACAACTCGACACGGGGTTCGGCGCGATCGAAGCTCTTCGACCGATAGCTGATAGAGTCAGAGGAAAAACGAGAGTATTATTCGATAGCGGAATCAGGAGGGGAACTGACGTTTTCAAAGCATTGGCGTTAGGCGCCGAAGCGGTCGGCGTGGGACGTCCAGTCTTATGGGGTCTCGCTCTCTACGGAGCAGATGGAGTTGCTGGGGTACTGGAGCATTTGCGAGCGGAGCTGGTAAATGTGATGAGGCTTGCCGGCGTAGCACGACCAGCTGACATCACTCCAGAATACGTTAAGGCCGTTTAGCTGGATTAGGATCGCAGTCACAACTGGTCCAGTCTCGAGTAGGAGTAGCAGATTTCTCGGTCGTGATTGTAACTGTTTGTGGTCGTTTAAAATCCGTTGATTTATATTTCAATCTCCCGGAGGACTAGTCCAGGCACCTGTCGCACAGCTGCCCTCGTATATCCGAAGATATACCGCGATGGACAAAGTTCAAAGCTTTGGTAAGATGGTCGAGCGAGAGAAATGCTTCGAAGAATCAGGCCCCCAGAAGAAGCCGGCCGATTCAGCATACTCCACGAGTTCTTCGAAGCGCAAGTTGACACGCGCCCCGAAGCAATTGCCATAATAGTCGAAGGCAGAAGAATAACTTACGCTGAGATTGAGCAACGGGCCAATCGTCTAGCTCGATACCTCTATAACCATGGGGTGGGCCGCGGCTCTCTTGTCGCAATACTTCTCTCCCGATCACTCGACGCGTACGTATCGATTCTGGGCACTCTAAAAGCTGGGGCAGCCTACGTGCCTTTGGACCCGGAATATCCGGCGGACCGGATCTCCTACATTCTCGGTGACTCTCACGCTGAGACCCTCCTCACCACGGCCACTCTGGCCTCGCATCACCGGGAATTTCATGGAAGGATCATCGCGGTCGACGTGGATGCTGATGCTATCAGCTCGGAAAATCCGAACCGCCTCCCAACCGAAGTGGTCAGAGTGGGATCTAACGACCTGTGCTATGTCATCTATACCTCAGGCTCGACGGGTCGGCCGAAGGGTGTCCTAGTCCGGCACCGTAGCGTCTGCAACCTAGTCGAGGCAGAGGCCGAAATCTTCCGCGTTGCCTCTGAAGACCGGGTCTGCCAGATCGCCTCGTTATCCTTTGACCTCTCCGTGGAAGAGATCTGGCTCGCCTTCCAAGCCGGTGCGTGCCTTGTCCCTGCGATCCGCGAGTTGACTCATGGAGGCCCTGACCTCTCAAAATTCCTAGTAGAGCACCAAGTGACTGTCCTCTCTTGCGTCCCAACCCTCCTCAACATGCTTGACGAAGAGATCCCCACCCTACATCTTGTAATTCTCGGCGGAGAAGTGTGCCCTGAAAACCTAGTCACGCGCTGGGCTCGTCCCGGCCGGCGTTTAGTCAACACATATGGTCCCACCGAGACCACTGTCACCGCAACATACTCAGACCTCACACTTGGAAAACCGGTAACAATCGGACGACCGCTACCTGGGTATCGTGTCCGCATTCTCGACGAGACCCTACATCCGGTACCCGAGGGCGCGACTGGGGAGATCTGTATTGGTGGGATCGGAGTGGCGCGCGGATACGTTGGACGACCGAAAGAAACTCTGGCGCGATTCATTCAGGATCCGTATGTGCAGAAAGGCGAGGTCGAAACGCGACTCTACCGAACAGGCGACCTTGGCAGGTTTGATGCTGAGGGAAACCTCGAATTCCTCGGCCGGAGTGACGGCCAAGTGAAGCTTCGCGGCTTCCGGATAGAACTAGCCGAGATAGAATCCGTGCTCATGGAGGAAGCTAGCGTCCTCTCGGCTGCCTGCACGGTCCGCGAAGATATCCGGGGTCTCAAGCAGCTCGTCGGTTATGTTGTTCCCAGGGACTGGGCTAGCATAGACCCGGACCGTCTCCGTCTGCACCTTCGTGACCGTTTGCCAGCCTACATGGTTCCGTCCCTTATTGAGACGGTCATGGAGTTGCCCAGGCTTCCCAGCGGCAAGCTGGATCGCGCGTCACTCCCCAAACCGACATTGCTTTCGCCCAACCGCTTGGACCTCAAACTTCCCCGGAGCGAGACTGAAAGTCGAATCTTGGAGGCCTGGAACACTCTCTTTCACCCCCAGCCCGTTTCTGTCGAGGATGACTTTTTCCTCGATCTCGGCGGTCACTCTCTTCTCGCTGCACGGATGGTTTCCGAGCTTCGAAAAGACCCACTCTACTCACGTCTCTCGGTCGCTGATGTGTACGAAAACCCGACAATCTCAACCCTCGCCGCCAAACTCGACAAGTCATCACTTTCAGGAACAGACGCAAGAACGCAGGCGGCCCTAGACAACAAGATAGGCCAGGCTAAGGCGAAAGGGAACCTTGGCGCAGGCCTCGTCCAGACATTCCTCCTCTACTTCGTCTTCGGCTTCCGAGCACTGGAGTGGATGACACCTTACCTGGTCTTCTTTTATCTCCAACTAACTGGACATTCAATCCTTTCATCTGTCGCGTGGGCGGTTGCAGGAGCCGTCATCATCTTTCCTGTTCTTCTCGTTGCAGCAGTTGCAGCCAAGTGGCTCGTGATCGGCAAGGTCAAAGCCGGCCGCTACCCGCTGTGGAGCGGGTACTACGTCCGCTGGTGGTTCGTGCAATCCCTCGTAAGCTCCATACCAATCGACTATCTCGAAGGGACCCCACTACTTCCATTCGTCTATCGGCTGTTCGGCGTCCACGTCGGGCGTAATGTCCAGCTTGCGACTGAGAACATCGCCGCATTCGACCAAGTTACGATAGGCGATGGGTCATGCATCGACGATGATGCGTCTCTTCTCGGCTATACTGTCAAACAAGCACAGCTGATCATAGGGTCTATCCGGATAGGCCAGAACTGCTTCGTCGGGACACGCAGCGTTCTGTCTGAAGAAACAGAGTTGGAGGACAACGCACGGCTCGAGGACCTATCATTACTCCAGCCCGGCGCCCGCATACCCACATGGGAATCCTGGGCAGGGTCTCCCGCCCGCAAAGTCTCTCGCCCAGATGTTTGGCGAACTGAAAGGCCTCGGTCTGGCCTGCTTCGGCGCGCGCTAACGCCTGTCATATACATGGGCCTAGTCCTCAACCTACCGATTCTTCTTCTCGCAGCTATCCTACCGGGCGTCCTAGTCCTCGTCCAGATGAACCCTCTCGCCCATCCATTCTATTACGCGGCCGCTGTCCCACTCGTTGGAGCTACGTTCTCAATCCTCATTATGCTGGAGGTCGTGGTTGCGAAATGGCTCCTAGTTCAGCGCGTTAAGCCCGGGACCTACCGGGTCCACGGGTCATTCTACATCCGCAACTGGCTAGTTGAACAGCTCTACGCGTTGAGTCTTGACCTAACAGCTCAGCTACGCGCCACCCTCTACCTTGCACCCTGGTTCAAGGCGCTAGGAGCGAAGCTAGGCCGCAACGTAGAACTCTCAACAGCCGCCACGCCCACACCAGACCTCCTCACGATCGAAGAAGGGGCTACAATAGCAGACGAGGTCGATTTAGGACCATCCCGTGTTGAAAACGGCTGGATGACAATCGCCCCTACAAAGATCGGCAAACGAGCATTCGTCGGCAATAGCGCAGTTGTCCCTGCAGGCACCACGATCGGCGAGAATTCGCTTCTTGGTGTCCTGACACTCCCACCGCAAGACCCCAGCCAAGCTTCCGAGCTCGGCGGCTCGTGGCTCGGCAGCCCGCCAGTCCGGCTTCCACACCGAGAACCCAGCACCAGTTTCTCGGAGAAGCGAACCTACCAGCCAACGCGTAGAGCTCGGCTTGTCCGTGCTGTTGTCGAAGCCTTCCGCGTGACTTTACCTTCAGCCGGGTTCATAATCGTCACAACGACTGTTATCTCAGCAACCCTCGCTCTGATGAGCAGTATTGGACTCGTCAAAGCACTGCTACTTCTACCAGTGACATATGGGGCGGCCTGCGCGGGAGCGGCTCTAGCTGTTATACTTGCCAAGTGGCTTGTGATGGGACGTTTCCGTCCCTTCACGCATCCTCTCTATACGACCTATGTGTGGCGGCTTGAGGCAGTTAACGCGCTTTACGAGTTCCTTGCCACGCCACTAGCCCTTGATGCGCTACAGGGCACGCCCCTGCTCCCTCTCTATTTCCGCCTGATGGGCGCAAAGGTTGGCAAGGGCGTCTATATTCATACAACCGGATTGATCGAGTTTGACCTCGTCACAATCGGAGACCACTGCTGTATCAATCAAGACTCTGTCTTGCAGACCCATTTGTTTGAGGATCGCGTCTTGAAAGCGAGCGACCTCACCGTTGGCAACCGGTGCGACATCGGCGCCTACTCCATCGTCCTTTACGACAGCCAGATGGAAGACCACAGCCACCTCGACTCGCTAAGCCTTCTGATGAAAGGTGAAACACTCCCTGCTGACACGGCGTGGGCAGGCATACCTGCTAGACGGAGCGATTGACATCGACCATGATGAAACAA
>Ga0209161_10001240_pt1 | contig 21005 bp, 14 predicted proteins | sample GraSoiAngelo_155_FD_186169 | JGI IMG/M metagenome (GOLD analysis project Ga0209161, IMG submission 186169) | Grasslands soil microbial communities from the Angelo Coastal Reserve, California, USA - 14_1009_13_30cm (SPAdes) (version 2) | ecosystem: Environmental > Terrestrial > Soil > Grasslands... | reverse complement strand
GACCGCGAGGTCGGCGATTGCAAAAATGATTTTGTAGAACAGCGGCCGGTCGGTAATGCTGCTGAGAAATTTGAAGAGCAGCTCGGCGCCAGGCGGATCAACGGCGCGGAGTTCGGGATGATTAATTTTTGAGGCTTGCGGAAAATCGTGACGCAGACCATCCAGTTTCGAATCGCCCGGCGCGACGACGTAGGGATTGAATCCGGCGTGCTGGATTTTGCCTTCCCACTGGTAACGGAAAAGCTCGTCGCTCGGGACGAGCGGCAGCGCGATCAACCGCAGGATTATCGCGGCGCCCCAAAATAGGACCGCTTGTGTTCGCAGCGAGATCTCGATCTTAGAAACAGAAACGGCCACGAGATATGCCATGCCGCTGAGAAACGCCGCGGCGACAAAGAATACCGGCATCGGCTCGAGCGTCCAGTCATCAAAAAAATTTAGCGCCGCGACAAAGAGAATCTCGGCCGCGAGTGCGACCGAAAAAATAACGAGCCGGACGACCTTCATGTCTGCGCCGCCGGATCCGTGTGCATCGCCTCGACTGCCTGCACCGGTAAAGCCGGAGGCACAAACGCACCGCGCCGAGTAATTCGCAGTAGACCGGCACGATGGGCGGCAAGATCGACGAGCTCCGCCACTCGCGACTTCAGCGCGCGTGCGCGCGTTGCCAGAAAAACTAGAAAGAGCGAATACGGAATGACCGACCAAAGATCGAGATGTGAAGTGTGGAGCTGGCGGTAAATCACAACGCTGAGAGCAAGAAGACTAAAAATGACAGTGGTAGTGACGAGCCGGTTGCGCAGGCGCACGCGCGTCAATCGCTTCGCGCCGGTGTGATCCTCGGTTACAGTTTGGAGAACAATGCTCCACCAAAAGTTTCCATAGATTTGGATGTCCCACTCATTCCAACCAGTATCGACCGAGTAGCGCCAGCCTTCTTCTTCGAGCAATTGAAAAATCGCGCCGAGCAGGTGATGACGATCTCGGCCATCCTCGCTCCAAAAAATCCGGCGCCGCAAGCCGCGGCCCGACTTTGCGGCGGCGGGCAAAATTTCGTGTGCGCGGATGACACTGCTCGGTGTGCGTTTAAAATGGAGCCACGTGAAATAGCGCGAAAATCCGCGCACGAGCGGTTGGAGAAAAGCCAGACACATCACGAGCAAACGCGCGGGGACGGTGTCAAACTTTGGTTCGATGCGCGCGCGGACCATGTAGGAAAGCGCGACGGTCAGTGTGCCACCAAACATCAGATAAGGCACGATGCGCAGCGTCGGCAGAAAAATTCCAAGGCCAAAAAGGAAAAGCGTCAGCGCGAACCACTCGATGCTGCTCAGATAAGCGGCCAGATCCGATTGCGGCGTGGCATACATCGATTGGAAAAATCCTTCGCCGAAAACGCCATGATAAATGACAGGGCGATCGATGAACCAACTGAATCGCGGCGCGCCGTAAATTTGACCGCGCCATTTCGCAGTTCCGGTCGGGCCGAAGAAAATCAGGTGTTTGAAACGAAGAAGCGATTCGGCTTCACCGTAACCCTCCTGCTGTTTCAAAAACGCGCGGAGGGTGAAGCGGCGATGATGCCAAACAATCGCGGTCGGACTGAAAGCGATGACGCAACCGGATTGCTGCAGACGCCAACAAAAATCGACATCGTCGCCGGCCTTATGGTATTCGGGATCAAAACCGCCGACCTGTTCGAAGGCCCAGCGGTAAAACGCCATGTTACAGCCGGGAATGTGTTCGGCCACCGTATCGGTGAGCAAAACGTGACTCGGTCCCCCGGGGGCGGCGGCCACACACGCCTGAATCGCATTTTGCGCCGGCGGACTCATGTTCGGTCCGCCTACGCCCGCGTATTCGCCACTCACGAGCGTGCCGACTAAATAGTAAAGCCAGTCGGGGTCGGCCATGCAGTCCGAATCGGTGTAGGCGAACACTTCGCCCGTGGCTGCGGCCGCGCCGGCGTTGCGGGCGTGACTCAAACCGAGATTGCTCTGGTGAATGTAACGGACGTTCGGAAACTGCGCGACGATCTGCGCGGTATTGTCGGTTGAACCGTCATCGACGAGGATCACTTCGTAATTTGGATAATTCAGTTTGCCTAACGAATTGAGGCAATCAGCTAACGTGCGCGCCCCGTTATAAGAACAAACAATTACGGAAACGAACGGCGCCTCACTCAAGGCGCGATGCGGCAGCGTAGAATTGTCCTGACCAAACTTCTCGCGCAGCGCGCGGAAAGACTTTTTCGGCTCTCGCGCGCGCGTAACGATTCCAAAAGCCCAGTCCATTACTTCGTTGCCGCCGGTAAACCATTCGTCCGTCCAGGAAAACAAAATCGTCCCGGCCAGTCCGCATTTGGCCACGCTTTCGATGTGCCAGCCCAGCATTTCCGCCTGTTCGTCTTGCGAGTGGCGAATCGTGTCCATTCCGAACTCGCCCAGGATGAGCGGACGCTCGCCGGTCAGATTTTGCAGGCGCAAAAGGTAGCGCTCGAAATCCCGCTGATTGTGGAGATAAACATTGAAACAGAAAAAATCGACATTCTGCGGCAGCAAATATTCGGTCGGCGGATAGGTCGCGTAGGAATAAAGAGCATCCGGGTCCACTGCGCGTCCGATCCGGACGAGATGCTCGACGAATTCCGTGACGCGTCGCACGCCGAGCCAGCGTGCCATCGTGCTCGCGATCTCATTTCCAACCAGATAACCGAGCACTGCCGGATTGCCGACATATCTCCGAACTGTGTTCCGGACCTTCCGCGCAATGTCATCGCGCACTTTTTTCTGCCGCAGAAATTCAACGTGCTTTTCCCACGGCAACGTAATCAAAACGCGGATTCCAGCCGCGAAACATTTTTCCAGGAACCACTCCGGCGGCGGATGATAAACACGCAACAGGTTCAAACCGATCTCGCGCATCATGCGAAGATCGACATCCAGCTGCTCCGGCCGGCCGAAACTGTTCCCTCTCGCGTCGGGCTTGAACGGGCCATAGGTCGCGCCCTTGATGAAGAACTTGCGGTCGCCTTCGAAAAAGAATTTCGAAACAGGGCGAATCCGCGAATTGGTTGAATCTGTCATATCGAGCGAAGCGCTTCCCGAACAACTTTCGCGGTGGCTTCGATGCCATCAGGCGTATGGGCCGTCGAAATGAAACCGGTTTCGAATTGAGATGGCGCGAAATAAACACCGCGTTCCAAACAAGCGTGGAAAAACTTCGCGAACCTTCTTGGATCGCTCCGTTTTGCCCCGACAAGATCGACAACCGGCGGGCGCGTAAAAAACAAACAGAACATCGAGCCGAGGCGGTGAAATGTGATGTCGATCTTTGCGTCCGCGATCGCCTCGCGTGTGAGCTGTTCGAAGTGCGCGCCGAGTTTTTCGAGCAACTCCCAGCCGTCGATCCGCTCGAGCTCACGTAGTTGGGCGAGACCAGCCGCCATCGCGAGCGGATTTCCTGAAAGCGTTCCTGCCTGATAAATCGGACCGTCGGGTGAAAGTTGATCCATAATCTCAGCCCGGCCGCCAAATGCTCCGACCGGCAAACCGCCGCCGATCACTTTGCCCAGTGCGGTCAGGTCCGGTCTGATTCCGTAAATTTCCTGGGCACCGCCGCGCGCAACCCGGAAACCGGTGATCACTTCATCGAAAATCAGAAGCGCGCTGTGTTTCGTGCATTCATCGTGCAAGATCGCCAAAAAATTTTTTGTCGGAAAATAAAGTCCGGCGTTTGCGGGAATCGGTTCCAGGATGACCGCAGCGATTTCGTTTTTGTTCTCGTGAAATGCTTTCCGAACAAGATCGACATCGTTGAACGGCAAAGAAATGGTGAGCTCGGCAAAGGATTTTGGAACCCCGGCGCTATCGGGCCGTCCATGAGTGAGTGCGCCGCTCCCAGCTTTCACCAGGAGTGAATCGACGTGGCCATGATAGCAGCCGTCGAATTTGATAATCTTGTCGCGCCCGGCGAATCCGCGCGCCAATCGGATGCATGACATCGCCGCTTCAGTCCCGCTGTTGACCATTCGGACCTTTTCGATCGACGGCATCCATTGGCAGATCAGCTCGGCCAATTCCACCTCGAGTGGATTTGGAATTCCAAAACTCAGTCCGCGCGCGGCGGCACTCCGCACAGCATCGACAACGACTTTCGGCGCGTGACCAAGAATCGCGGGACCCCAACTCCCGACATAGTCGATATATTCGTTTCCATCGATGTCCCAAATTGTCGGGCCGGCTGCGCGATCAACGAAAAAAGGTTCGCCGCCGACGTTACGGAACGCGCGCACTGGAGAATTAACGCCTCCAGGAATGCGCTCTTGTGCTGTGGCAAATAGTTGGGACGAGCGGCGAGTCACGCGCCGAAGATAATCATTAATTCGCGAAATCGCTAAATCTCAGAAAGCGGAGCGAGATCTGGAGGCGGGGGCGGGAATCGAACCCGCGAATAGCGGTTTTGCAGACCGCAGCCTTACCACTTGGCTACCCCGCCGCCGCTGACTTTAGCGAGCGCAAACTATCCGGGCTCGGTGTCGTCGTGTCAATTTTGCAACGCGGCCGGTTGCGTTAGCAAAGTCGTGCCGACGGGCAGTGACATTTCCTGAATGATCGAATCAAGCTTGTTCAAGTCGACCGGCTTGACGAGGTGATGAGAGAAACCGGCCTCGCCGCTTCGGCGAATGTCCTCTTCCATGCCATAGCCGGATAAGGCGATTCCAAAAACGTCACGTTTCGCGCGCAATGCCTTTAGTAGATCGATGCCGCTGCCATCGGGTAGTCCGATATCGCTGACGAGAACGTCGAATTGCTTCCTCGTGGCAATGTCGAGCGCGGAACGAATGTCGTTAGCCGGATGAACCTCGTAGCCGCGCCGACGAAGCATCCGCGTGAGAGATCGATTCGTATCTTCGTGATCCTCTACCAAGAGAAGACGAACGAACCTGCGTTTCGCAGTCGAGCGCGGCGCGTCACTCGACTCTAGAATCGCATTCCGCTCGCAAGTTGGAAACAGAGCGGTGAACGTCGCGCCGCTATCGCGCCCCTGACTTTCAGCGCTAATGGAACCGTGATGCGCTTCAACCAGCGCTTTGCTAATCGCCAGACCCAACCCGAGGCCACCTAATTGCGTTCGGCCGGCTTGCTCAAAAGCGTGAAAAATTCTAGGCAGAACTCCAGGATCGATCCCACAACCGGAGTCTTCGACTTCGAGGCGAAATTGGCCATTACCATTATTTGTCGTTCGAATGCCGAGCTTTCCGCCGTGGGGTGTAAACTTGACGGCATTCTTGATTAAATTCCAAAAGATCTGTTGCAGCCGCGCCGGATCGGCTTGCAGATAAACTTTCGTGGCGGCGAATTCACTTCGCAGCTCGAGTTTTTTTTGTTCGATTTCGAATTGGCAAATTTCGAGCGCATTTCGCAAGAGGGTATGGGCATCGACAATTTCAAAGCTGAGTTGCACCTTGCCTTTGCTGATCCGGGTGAGATCGAGAAGATCGTCGATCAAGCGCGCTTCCAGCTCGACGTTCCGGCGAATGAGCTGAAGCGATTCATGTATAACCTTGGGAACATTGTCCTCACGTTCGAGCATAAACACTGACGCCAAGACCGGAGTGAGCGGAGTGCGCAGCTCATGACTGAGCATCGCAAGAAAGCGATCTTTCGCTTCGCTTGCGCGCTCAGCTTCCACGCGCGCGTGTTCGGCAATCGCCTGTTCGCGAATCAAACTTTCGCGTTCCTCGGCCTGTCGTTTGATCTGTTCGGTCTTTTTGAAAAGATCGACAAAGACGGCAATCTTCGCCCTCAGGATGTCAGGAACAACCGGAGTGAGAATATAATCCACCGCCCCCAAAGAGTACCCGCGCGAAATGTGGCTTAGCGTGTCGTTGATCGCGCTTACGAAAATAATGGGCGTCGTCTCGCAACGTTGTCGTTGCCTGATCAGAGCGGCCGTTTCAAAGCCATCCATCCCAGGCATGTTTACGTCCAGCAAGATTGCGGCAAAATCTTCTCTCAGCAGACGTCGCAACGCTTCTTTGCCTGATCGAACGCAGACGATGTTCTGCTTTAATTCAGCCAGCATCACTTCATAGGCGAGGCGCTTGTCGGCACGATCGTCCACGACCAGGATGCTAACCTTGTCTCCGGAAGAAGCGTTGTTGGTCCTGTTCTCCGACATTACCGAAGCAACCAATTGCGCAGGAGCGAGAGGAGTTCCTCAGTTTCGACCGGTTTGGCGATGTAATCGCTCGCGCCGGCGTCGATACATTTTTCGCGGTCTCCCTTCATCGCCTTGGCCGTCAATGCCACGATCGGAAGCTCATTAAAACTGTACATATGGCGAATCGCGCGCATCGTGTCATAGCCGTCCATTTCTGGGAGCATGATGTCCATCAGGACGAGATCAATGTCTCCAGCCTTCTGCAGCGCTTCGATGCCCGCTTTGCCGGTCTCGGCGGAGATGACATTGATTTTGTAACGCTCCAGCAGACTGGTCATCGCGAAGATGTTCCGAATATCGTCGTCCACGATCAGTATTTTTTTGCCGGCCAAAATTGCGTTCGGGTCGTGCATACGCCGCAAGAGATCGCGCTTATCCGGCGGCAATTTCGAAACATCTCGATGCAGCCATAATGCTGTTTGATCAAAGAGCCTTTCCGGACTGCGGACGTCCTTGACAATGATGGTTTGTGCCAGCCGATTCAGGTGCTCTTCTTCCTTTCGTGACAAGTCTTTGCCGGTGTAAATGATGACCGGCAGTTGCTGATGCTCGGCCCGAATTTGCTCGATCAATTTGAACCCGGACATGTCCGGCAACATCAGGTCAAGAATGATGCAACCGATCTCTTGATCGCGAAGTGCGGCCAAACCCTCGGCGGCGCTTGATGCTTCAACGATCTCGACCGTTCCATTTCCAACTAGTTCGCGAATGGCGACGCGTTGACGGGCGTCGTCTTCGATGACAAGCAGCTTTCTTGTCTTTGCGGCCGCCATGGTCGCGGCTTTCGCCAAGACTTTCCGAATCGCGGGCGAACTTATCGGTTTCTCAAGCGCGGCGATCGCCCCGTACTTTAACGCGCTCTGCCGAACCGAATCATGGGTCGATAGCGCGATGACAGGAACATGCCGGGTAGAAAGGTCGGACTTCATTCGCTCCAGCAGTTTGCCGCCTTCAATATCCGGCAGTTGCAAATCGACCGTGATCGCGATGGGCGCGTATTCACGCACCAACGCCAGGGCGGTGCGCCCTTGTGGGGTAACGATCGCCCTAAAACCTGCATCATGCGCTTGTTCCAAAAGCCACTGCGCCAGGTCACGATCCGCTTCTACGATGAGGATCGTCTTATCGGACGGCAAAATGCTGAAGCGGTCATCCGGAATCGACGCATTTGTAAATGGAGAAACCGCAGGTTCGCTCCACTCAGGTTCAGCTAACGCCGTGGCGTCGGCGGCAACTGGTCCGCCCCCTTTCTCTTTTTCCACAGACGAATTCGAGTCCGGTAAAAACAAAGTGAAAGTGCTGCCTTGGCCTTCAGTACTTTCGAGTTTGATTTCTCCGCCAAGAAGACGCGCAAGCTCTCGACTGATAGCTAGGCCAAGACCGGTGCCACCATAACGGCGATTGGTGCTCCCTTCGGCCTGTTGGAATGCGTCGAAAATCGTTGTCTGCTTGTCCGCAGGAATTCCAATTCCACTATCGCTCACCGAAAACGCGAACGCTGCTTTTGCCTGCGCGAGCGACGGATGATTCGCGCTCCAACCGCTGGCAGCAGGCGCAATTCGCAGCCTGACATAACCGCGCTCGGTGAACTTGAACGCATTCGACAACAGATTCTTCAGAACCTGATCCAGTCGTTGCGCATCGGTGTAGATCCCTGAAGGCAGCTTCGGGTCGATGTCGATGTTGAAAGTGAGACCTTTGTTTTCAGCAACGTGTTTAAAGGTTCGTTCCAGGTTTTGCCGCATCTCCTGAAACCGCACTTCGTCCACGTCCACGGTCACGGTTCCGGACTCGATCTTGGAAAGATCGAGAATGTCGTTGATCAACTTAAGCAAGTCGACACCTGAATCCCGAATGGTGCTGGCAAATTCGATCTGTTTCGAAGTCAGGTTGCCTTCCGGGTTGGTTGATAATTGCTCGGCCAGGATGAGCAAGCTGTTCAGCGGCGTGCGCAATTCGTGCGACATGTTCGCGAGAAACTCGCTCTTGTAACGCGATGTCAGCGAAAGTTGTTGCGCCTTGTCTTCAAGAGCCTGTCGCGCTTGCTCCACTTCGCGATTTTTTCTTTCCACTTCGGCGTTTTGCTCGAATAGCTGACGCGCTTTTTCTTCCAGCTCCTGGTTTGTCTGCTGCAATTCCTCCTGCCGGCTTTGCAATTCGGCGGCAAGCGATTGCGACTGTTTCAGGAGATCTTCCGTGCGCGTGTTCGCTTCAATCGTGTTGAGGACGATTCCAATGCTTTCGGTCAACTGATCGAGGAACGCCTGGTGCGTTGGACTGAATTGTTCGGCGGACGAAAGTTCCATCACCGCTTTGACCTGGCCTTCAAAGAGGATCGGTAGCACGACGATGTTCCGCGGAGCCGCTCCCCCAAGCCCCGAGCTGATGCGCACATAATCGTTCGGCACGTTCGTCAAAAGAATGCGTTCTTTCTCAAGCGCGGCTTGTCCGACGAGTCCTTCGCCAAGTTTGAAGCGGCTGTTGACGCCTTTCCGATCGCGATAAGCGTAGCTGGCAAGTAACTTGAGTTCGGGTTCGTTTCCGTTTCCGTCTATAATATAGAAGACTCCCTGCTGGGCCGACACCACTGGAGCCAACTCGGAAAGAATCAGTCGTGCCACCGCGAGCAAATCGCGTTGCCCTTGCAGCATTCGGCTGAACTTGGCCAGGTTTGTCTTCAACCAGTCCTGTTCGTTATTGCGAGATGTCGTGTCTCGCAGATTACGGATCATCTCGTTGATGTTGTCTTTCACGAACGCGACTTCGCCTTCGGCTGCGACCTGAATCGATCTGGTCAGGTCGCCTTTCGTTACGGCCGTCGCCACATCCGCAATTGCGCGGAGCTGCGACGTGAGGTTGCCGGCGAGCTGGTTCACGTTGTCGGTCAAGTCGCGCCACGTTCCGGCTGCACCGGGCACGTTCGCCTGGCCGCCAAGTTTTCCTTCGACACCCACTTCGCGCGCCACCGTTGTCACCTGATCGGCGAACGTCGCCAGGGTGTCGATCATGCTATTGATCGTGTCAGCGAGCGCGGCGATTTCGCCTTTGGCTTCCAGTAACAGTTTTTGCTTCAGCTCGCCGTTTGCAACTCCGGTCACAACCTTGGCAATACCCCGCACCTGGTTGGTCAGGTTGCTGGCCATGAAATTCACCGAGTCGGTCAAATCTTTCCAAGTGCCGGCAACTCCGCGCACGACTGCTTGTCCGCCAAGTTTTCCTTCCGTGCCGACCTCCCGGGCCACGCGTGTCACTTCCGACGCGAACGAGTTCAGTTGGTCCACCATCGTGTTGACCGTGTTCTTCAGCTCGAGAATCTCGCCTTTAACATCGACCGTGATTTTTTTCGAAAGATCGCCGGTCGCGACCGCGGTCGTGACTGCGGCAATGTTTCGGACTTGTGCGGTCAGGTTGCTGGCCATGAAATTCACCGAGTCGGTCAGGTCTTTCCAGGTTCCGGAAACACCTTCCACCCGCGCCTGACCGCCGAGCGCTCCATCTGATCCCACTTCGCGCGCCACGCGCGTAACTTCCGAAGCGAACGATCGCAACTGGTCCACCATCGTGTTGATCGTGTCCTTAAGCTCCAAAATTTCTCCTCGAACATCGACCGTGATCTTTTTCGAGAGGTCGCCGTTCGCGACCGCAGTTGTGACTTCCGCGATGTTGCGCACCTGGCCGGTCAGGTTGCCCGCCATCGAATTGACTGAATCGGTGAGATCCTTCCATGTACCGGCGACGCCTCGCACATTGGCCTGGCCGCCGAGTCTTCCATCCGTTCCTACCTCGCGCGCGACGCGTGTCACTTCCGAAGCGAACGAGCTGAGCTGGTCCACCATCGTGTTGATCGTGTTCTTCAACTCCAAGATTTCACCTTTCACATCGACCGTGATTTTCTTCGAGAGATCGCCGTTCGCGACCGCGGTTGTCACTTCGGCGATGTTGCGCACCTGACCCGTCAAATTGCCGGCCATGAAATTCACGCTGTCGGTCAAATCTTTCCACGTCCCCGCGACACCGCGCACATCAGCCTGACCACCAAGTCTTCCTTCGGTACCGACTTCGCGCGCCACGCGCGTTACCTCCGCGGCGAACGAACTGAGTTGGTCCACCATTGTGTTGATGGTGTTTTTGAGCTCCAAGATCTCTCCGCGAACGTCCACCGTGATCTTTTTCGACAGATCGCCCCGAGCGACCGCGGTCGTCACTTCGGCAATGTTACGCACCTGACCGGTGAGGTTGCCGGCCATGAAGTTCACCGAATCGGTCAAGTCTTTCCACGTCCCGGAAACGCCTTTCACCTCTGCCTGGCCGCCTAGAATTCCTTCCGAACCCACTTCGAGAGCGACGCGCGTCACCTCCGAAGCGAACGAGCTAAGCTGGTCGACCATCGTGTTAACGGTGTTTTTGAGTTCCAGAATTTCGCCCTTCACATCGACGGTGATCTTTTTCGACAAGTCGCCGCGTGCGACCGCAGTGGTGACGTCGGCGATGTTACGCACCTGACCGGTCAGGTTACCGGCCATGAAGTTCACCGAGTCAGTCAGGTCTTTCCACGTGCCGGAAACGTCCCGGACGTCGGCCTGGCCGCCGAGTTTTCCTTCCGAACCCACCTCGCGCGCCACGCGCGTGACTTCAGAAGCAAACGAACCGAGACGATCAACCAGGGTGTTGATCGTGTTTTTCATCTCGAGGATCTCGCCCTTCACGTCAACGGTGATCTTTCGAGACAGGTCGCCATTTGCAATCGCTGTCGTGACCTCAGCGATATTACGCACCTGCGCGGTCAGATTTCCCGCCATCAGGTTCACGTTCTCAGTCAAATCCTTCCAAGTGCCGGCGACACCTTTCACGTCCGCCTGGCCGCCGAGCTTCCCTTCCGTGCCGACTTCACGCGCCAGATGTGTAACTTCCGATGCGAATGAGCGGAGTTGGTCCACCATCGTGTTGATGGTGTCCTTCAATTCCAGGATTTCTCCGCGAACATCGACCGTGATTTTTTTGGAAAGGTCGCCATTGGCCACCGCCGTAGTGACGTCGGCGATGTTTCGCACCTGACCGGTCAGATTTCCGGCCATCGAATTCACCGAATCAGTCAAATCTTTCCAAGTCCCCGCCACGCCTTTCACATCAGCCTGACCTCCGAGTTTTCCTTCGGTGCCGACCTCGCGGGCCACACGCGTCACTTCCGACGCGAACGAGCTGAGTTGGTCCACCATCGTGTTGATCGTGTTCTTCAGCTCAAGAATTTCGCCTTTCACATCGACCGTGATCTTCTTGGACAGATCGCCGCGCGCGACGGCGGTGGTGACATTAGCGATATTGCGCACTTGCCCGGTCAGATTGCGCGCCATGAAGTTCACCGAATCGGTCAGGTCTTTCCAAGTTCCGGAAACACCTTCCACCCGGGCCTGGCCGCCGAGAATTCCTTCGGAACCCACTTCGCGCGCCACGCGCGTGACTTCCGAAGCGAACGAACGCAGTTGGTCCACCATCACGTTGACGGTGTCCTTCAACTCCAAAAATTCGCCTTTGACGTCGACCGTGATTTTTTTCGTCAGGTTTCCATTCGCCACCGCGGTTGTGACCGTGGCGATGTTACGGACCTGGGCCGTCAAATTTCCGGCCATCAGGTTCACGTTTTCGGTCAGGTCTTTCCAGGTTCCAGCCACGCCTTTAACCTTGGCCTGGCCGCCCAGTTTTCCTTCGGTGCCGACTTCGCGCGCCACTCGCGTCACTTCCGAAGCAAAGGCGCCGAGTTGATCGACCATTGCGTTTACGGTCTTAGCCGTGCGCAAAAATTCGCCCTGTAGCGGCCGGCCGTCGATTTCTCTGGCCATTGTTTTCGAAAGGTCCCCTTTTGCGACAGCGCCGATGACGCGCGCCATTTCGCTGGTCGGGTGAACCAGATCCCCAATCAGGGTGTTGATGCATCCGATGGAATCTGCCCAGCCTTCCGAAACTACACCCAACGAAATGCGCTGACCGATACGGCCTTCCTTGCCGACTACGCGTCCAATGCGCTCGAGCTCACGGCTCATTCGTTCGTTGATGGCAATGACTTCATTGAAGGTATCGGCCACTTTGCCGGCCAGACCCGTCCAGTCCGCTGGCAAGCGGACTGAGAAGCTTCCACGCTTGAATGCGATTAATGCGTTGAGCAATTGTTTTAGCTCAAACTGGTTTTCGCCGTTAAAACGCGAGCCGTTTGCCGGATGCGCAATAGATACAGAAGTAGTTTTCTTCATAGAGAGTCAGAAGAGTGAGAAAGGTAGAGGTTTTCCGATCGCGAATTTCGACCCGGTAAGAATGAACCCATAAGCCACCGCCCTTGGACGAATCGTCAGATTCATCGCATAAAATCAAATACGCAGCAAGCGCAGCGCCAAGCGGAACCTTATGGGCTGCGAAGTTTTTGACCAGAAGTGCCGCTTTGAGATCTGGTCGTGGAGACGAAAGTTCACCGGAGCACCGATAATCGATGCACAAATTCGCGTTACCTTCCCGGGTTACTTGGGAGGTTTAACGACGACCTGCGTTGTCGCGTCATCGCCGATCACGATGAAGCGACCGTGATACGGCGGCATCGGCTTCGCCGGGTAAGGCGGGCGGATGATCGCGAATCCTTGCGGGCAAAGCGCAAGACTAAGCAGGACGCCGAGGGCGAACGTTTTCATGTTGCTGTTCCTCTCTGCATCATTCGTGCCATAGAAATTCCAATTTTTCGGTCGAAGCTCAGTGGATAAACCACCACCGGGCGATGGAATAAGCGATAAACGAGCGAGGATGGACGATCGCAACGTCCGACCTGGATATCGAGACAACACGCGCGATGAGGCCAGGAACAACGGCAGTCCGCAGCGTGTTCAAATCGTCGCGGACATTACTGGCCAAAATCAGATTGTCCAATGTTTTCTGAAATGGGGGCGCTTTCGCATTTCGGATTTCGAATTACTTTCCTGTCCGATGCCACAATTTTCCTATCGAGCCCGCAATGCGCAGGGCGAGTTGGTCGAGGGAGTGCTGGATTGCGCCGACCGCGCGATTGCCATTCATCAGATCGAGCAGCAACGTTGCATCCCAATCCGGATCGAAGCGGTCGGCGCGCGGCCGGAACGTGCGGATAAGAAAGAATCGGCGGCCACTCCCCCGGCGCCAACGCAGACTCTGAAAATTCCGCACAGTCAGTTGCTCATTTTCACCGAGCAGCTCGCCCATTTGCTCCAGGCTGGAATGACGCTGGACGAGGGATTGTCGATCTTGGAAAAGCGGCTCAAGCAGCCGCGCGTGCAGCAAATGACGCGGACGTTGCACCAGGCGCTCGTCGACGGCCGAAGTTTTTCGCAAGCCCTGCGCGAGATGCCGCGAATTTTTCCACCGCTCTTTGTCAATCTAGTTGCGGCCGGGGAAGCGAGCGGCGCGTTGCCGGAGATTTTACTGCGGTTGGTCAAACATCTGACGCAGGCGAAAGATCTGCGCGACCGCGTGCAGCAGGCGTTGATTTATCCGGCTTTTCTGGCGGTGGCCGGCACGGCGCTGATCACCATTTTCATCACATACATGGTGCCGCAACTAACCGGGTTCATGGCGCAAATCGGCGGTGCGCTTCCATTGCCCACGCGCATCCTGATGCAGATTCATCACGCAATCACCACTTACTGGTGGCTGGCCATTCTGATTGTTATTGGCGCTAGTGTTGGCTTTCGCGCATTCGTGCGCACGGAAGAAGGGCGGCTAACCTGGGACCGGTTTCGATTGTCGATTCCCGCTTATGGCCGTGTGATTCGTCATCGCTATTACGCACAATTCTCGCGGACGCTCGGCACCCTCATCCAAAACGGAATTCCCCTGCTTCGATCACTCGACTTGGTAAGTGAGATTGCTGGAAACCGATATCTGGAATCAAAAATAATAGAAGCGCGCCGCGCCGTGATTGATGGAGCGACGCTGTCGACTGCATTAAGCTCGCAGCACATCTTTCCGGATTTGTTCACCGATATGATGGCAGTGGGCGAACAAACCGGGCGCTTCGGAGAAACGATGCAAACCATCGCCGATGTTTATGAGCGCGAGCTGGATCGCAACGTTGCAATCATTTCGCAATTAATTCCGCCGGTCATCATCGTCGTCATTGCGACCGTTGTGGGATTGGTTGTTTACAGCATTCTTTCGGCAGTATTTGAGGCGACACATAGCTTGCAGTTTCGGCCGCACTAAGATAATCTTCACAGCCAAATGCTCCTCCGCATCGTTGTGCTGTTTTGGCTGATTGGCGCAACATCTTTTGCACTCGCTCAGGTGGCTTTGAACAACGGTTTGGCGCAGAAAGAGAGCACCGCAACCGCGGAGAGCGTCACTGAAAATGCCTGGATCGATTTGCGCCAGCATCCGGCAGCAAACTCGCGGCCGCAAAGCGCGCCGAGTTGGGTCGAAGCGGTTACTATGGCTCCGACTGTGGAAATAAACGGCGCCTCTGCGAAAACCGTCTTCCGTATTCGCGTCGCGCAACCGCCAGGAGACTACCAGGTTCTCTTTTTTCGATTGTTTTTCGATGACAAACCCGACGCCCGCCCGCAGTTAGTCGCCTGGAACGAATTGGGCACACAAGTTTTGCGATCCGGCGAGCTCGGTTCGGGTGTGGGTTTACCAACCTCGGATTCAGTTATCATTCCGATGAGCGGAATCTCAACGCTCGATATCGAAGTGCCGGGTGATGGGAAAACGATCCGCGGCGCGTATCTCGATTGGATGACGAGCAGCGAGGTGGTGCATCCGCTCAACACGGAACATCGTGACATCATCCCGGAGCCGTTTTCATCGCTGCCGCCGCTGCATTCGCCAGAGCAAGACTTGGAACATTTCGGAACGGTCACGGCAACATTGGCGAGCGAACCCATCGCGATCGGCCCGGACGCGCAACACAGCGCGGCCTTCCAGTTCGGAATTGAGGAGCAACCGCTACTCGCCCTTTTGACTTTTGAAGTCGCCAGCCCTCGAATCGACTTGCCGCCTGAAGTTTATGTGAACGGCGAAGATGTCGGCGCGGCGACACTCATGCTGCCGGAATTGGCGGATCCAGGTTACCGCGGCGAAGCAGAACCGCTTCTGAAGATGCATTTTGAATACACCGGTTGGCTGCGCGCGCAGAAACTGATTCCGGTCAGCAACTTGAAAGTCGGCACCAACGATGTGATCATCCTGAGCGGCGCCGCTTCTTCAACATCGGCGATTCGCGGGACGCAGGTGCAACTAAAATACCGTTGGGAAAAATTCGATTATCTGCTGCAGGCCGACCATTAATTGAACCGCAACAAGCCGTTGCGTGTCTGTCTTAGATCAGAAAATGAGAAAACGAACGAACCAATCCGCTTTCACGCTGCTTGAGATCATGATCGTGGTCAGCATCATTGTGATCTTGCTCGGTCTCGCGATTTCGCGAATCGGCAACCCGACTGGCTTTGCTAAACAGACCGCCGTTCGGGCTGACGTTCAGGCGATTGGCACCCAGTTGATGCAATACGAGGCGATGAACGGTTTTTATCCGACCACTGAGCAAGGATTGCAGGCACTTGTGGCTCAACCCGAAAGTGACCCAAGGCCGACGAGATGGTATCCGTTTTTCAAAGACCTTCCGAAAGATCCGTGGGGCACGGTTTACATTTATCGCTGCCCCGGAATTAAGCATCCGGACAAATACGATCTGTTTTCAGCCGGACCGGATCGCCAGCCGGACACGGCGGACGACGATTGGGGCGAATAAGGCCAGTTAAGATCGCTACTCCTCAGCGCCCGCCGGTGGCGTTGGCGGCGGCTGCGGGTTTCGTTGAATGGTGCCGCGCACGTGCGGTGTTGGCACTGGCGCTCCGGGATTTTGACCCGGCCTCTGGAAACCAGGTTGCGGTTGGGGCGAGACCACGCCCGGCATCGGCGAACCCGGCTTGTTGGGCAGCGGCTGCGTCAATACGGCCTGATTGAAAGTCAGCGTCGCAAATTGACCGTCCTTACTGATCGTCACCTTGGTTTCGCCAATTTTGTCTGACCATTGGATGTTCGCGATCGCATAACCATCCACCGGATTTTTTGTGGTCAGATATTTTTTAAATTCCCGTTCGCCGCTGGAAGCGATCGTCACCATGTCGCCATCGGGCGATTTTGCGGCATTGGCGACGTAAAGATCTTTCGCGAAGTTCGGCGTCGCCGCCGGCGCAACCACTGCGCTGGCGACGGCGAACGGCGAATGATCGAGCATGCCTTTGTAGCGATCGAAGTTTAAGCGCTGCGGTAAATCGTCATCGGCCCGCGCGGAAACGGTCGCAATGAGCGCGAAGATCGACATATAGGAGCCAGCTCTCATAATCAGCCTTTCTTGCGTTGCGCGGGCGCAAACCAGCGCGCGATTTTGAATTTAGCGCGCATCATGGTCGCGTCGTTGCCGTCAATGGCGAGGTTCACACTTTCAAAGACAACAAAGGCGTCCGGTTGTTGAACGTCATAAAGAAAATGAACAAGGTCCGGCCAATGACTGCTGGTCTCGATGGAGGCGAAAACGGCTTGATGGGTCGGTGTTGTTTCGCCGGAACCAATCGCCGGGTTCTCGATCAAAACATTGTATTTGCCGGCGATTTGTTTGAGTTGATCGAGCAAAGTGGAAGCTTCCTCGGCGCCCGTGAGCGTGGGCTGAGTTTTCTGCAACCATTGGTCGCGTTTCGCCCAGAGCTCGCGTTCCTTCATGTAAATGGTTTGCTCGGCGCGCGTGGCTTTGCGCGAGGCCAGCTCGCGTCGCGAGTTGCCAATAGTTCCCAAAACCCATTTCCAAATGAAAAGGTTGATGAGCAGAAGCAAAACAGCGGCGATGGCGAGCGTCATGATGCGCTCCCGCTGGTTCATTCGCTGATACGCAGCTCTCAATTTCTCCATCATCGCGGCTTTCCTTCCAAACGAAATTGCGCGTGGTTGTTCGGCAGAATCCGCGGCGCAGCCATATCGAAACGGAAATTCTGCAAACCGGCGTTCTTTTTTATCTTCTCGGCAAATTGATAAGCGAGCGCCGCGGTGTTGGCCTCGCCATCGATCGAAAGCTGGCGGGCAGATTGATTGTACGCCGTGATCCGCACATCCGCCGAGGGCAGACTTTCGTAAAGGCGCAACAAGATCTCGACCGGATAGAAGCGCGAGTCGATCGCCGGCGCGAGCGCTTTCCAGTTGGCTTCGGTCTCGCGAATGAACCGCGTTTGCGGCGCGTCGCGCGCAATCAGGCGATCGAGTCGCGCAATGGCGAAACGCGCGTATCCCAGGTAAAGCAGAAAGAGAAGGAAAATCGCCGCGTAGGCGCCGCCAGCTAAGGTGAGTCGTTTCTGCCATTCGCCGCGCTTGGCAAGTTGCGCCCGCCGTTGCCGCCAGCTGTCCGGCAAGAGATTGAGTTTAACCGACGCGGGGGGCGTCTCGATTCCCACTAGCTCCGTTCGGCTCGCGAGAATACCTTGAACGGTATCGCGAAGTTCGTAACAGCTTTCATCCAGCAAAACATTTGGAAACGAAGCATTGATTCCTTGCAATTCGGCACTCAGCGCCAGTTGCGGCAGCTCCATTTGCAATTGCTCCGGCAAGACGCCGTCGAGCGTGCGTGCGAGGCTGACCTTACCGTTTTCGGTGACGGCCGAAACCAGCACCTCGCCTTCGGGATAAATGAATAGCGCTCTGCCTTCGGGCGCATGTGTCGTCGCGCGTTGCGCAGCGTAAACGGTGACCTGGCGCGGGATGATGCCCTTATCGAGCAGCGGCGCGGCGATTTCCGCCAGTCGTTCGTTCCTCACCGCAATCGCGGAAATGACGCTCTCGGTTTCATTTTGCTCGATCAACTCGAAATCGGTCGTCACTTCCTCCGCCGAAAAAGGAAGGGCCTTCTCGATTTGAATCCGGACCATCTCCGGAAATTCCGTCGGATCGACAGTCGGTAATCGAAATCGCTGCGCTAGGACGGCCGAGACCGGCAAGCTTAGGACGACGTCGTCCTGTGTGGACACGAGCGGCACGGCTTCGTCGAGCGTGTGCAGCAAACGCACATTCCACGAGCCGTCGCCATCACGCACTCGCAAAAGATTCCAGCCATGCGCGGTCGGCGTGATAAAGACCGGGGTCGAACTTGTCTCGATGACTAAAACTCCTTCCAAGTAATGAGCTGGGGAACGACGCCCACCCGGCGAAACACCATTTGCACCGTGCGCCTGGCTCTTCCGGCTGTTCCGACGCTGGTCACACGAAATACCGGGACGTTAAGTGCAACAAAAGTTTGAAGTTGTTTGAATTGTTCCTGATTCAATCCGAGCGCAACCTGAACCTCTGCGGGACTCTTGAAATGCGTATCGTCTTCGGTGCCGTCGATTCCATCTGGTCCTTGGCGCAGTTGCAGAAATCGATCGACAACGTCCGGCGTCATACCAGGCAAAGAGAGCAACACATCGCGCGAAGCCCACGCCAGGTCCACTCCTGTGTGCGAGTTCACAGTGAAATCGTCGTCCCACCCCGGCGCTGCGGTAAACTCCGCCCAGCCCGCGACTTTTTTTAATTCATCAATTTGGGTCAGCAAGGCGTGAGGCGGATGATAATCGTCACTCTCGGGCGGCGCGTTCAATCGATGCAAACCCGTGTTCGGTTCCACCCAATCGAGCAGCGAATCGACCATCGTGTCACGTTCGTTGAGATCGACTCCTTTGTTTTCCAAGTATCTCTTCAGGATTGCTAGTTTGTCGGGATCCTCGCCAGCAACGAGCCAATTTATATCCAAACGTCCTCCTTCACCCGTGAGCCGCGCTTGGTAAGTTGCGCCGTTATCCAATTGGCCGCTCAAATTCGCCGAACCAGGGTTGACCGCTGGATGTAATGCCACTTCGGCACCGGAACATGCTACCGCTTCCGCTTTCAGCATCCGCGCCCCGTCACCTGAAAGCGACAGCCGCGAGTCGATGTCCAGCGCCCACGAAATCACCAACGCGCTCAACAAGAACAATGCCCAAAGCGCGAGCATGATCGCGGCACCGGAAATTAATTTCGAATTCGATGAAGGCGTCCTCATAAGATCGACCTCATTACATCGGCGTCCGGCCGAGAGGGATGATTGCCTCCCATGGCGCGGCGGCATCGGATCGATTCACAGTTACTTTCACCAACCGCGGCAATGTGCCGGTGTCGGTCCAGCGTTCCACCCACGCATTCAAGCGCGCGTCAAAATAGCGGACTTGCAAACTGCGCACATCTTCAATCAGTGGAATCCAGCTTTCATTCACGTTCGTGAGCGATGAATCGTCTTTTGGCTTGCGCAGAAAACCGAGATCGAGCCGATCGCTGTCTTTCTTTTCCGACTGCAGCCGCAACGCGACCACGAAATCGCCGGCGGCATATCGTGTCATCAAACCCGGTCCCGCGCTGCAAACCCATCGAACTTCGTCCCGCTCGCGATCGTTCAACTTGAACGCATCGCCGAGCAGCGCCCCCCTTCCCGAAGGCAAGCTCTGCCACTCGTTAGCCAGCACTTCACGCAAACCATCGTAACGCGCGTCGGCCGCGATCGCTCCAGAAGAAAGACGAATCGCGACCAAGTTGGCTTGAACGAAGCGATAGATCGCCAACGCCATCGTGGCCAAAATCGCCACCGCCATAATGATTTCCAACAAGGTGAAGCCGCGTCGGCGATTAACCGGGACGATAAACATAAAATTCGATCTGCTGCGATTGCGCGGCGCCGCCGCGCGTCCACTTTGCCGTCAACGTTACCCGATTCACACCGGCGAGCGGCACCCCGTTGTTTTCCTCCAATTCAGCCGGCGCGCTTTTCTGGATCAGCTTCACCATCCCGTAACCGGTATCGACGGTGAATTCCTTTGCCGCATCGGGAAATCCGGGCGTGGCCTGCACTTCCGCCATTCGATTAGACAAAATTTGCCGAACGCGATTCTCCTCCGCGTTAAAGGTGCTGGCGTTCAGGCAATTCTGCACCGCGCGACCAAGCGCGAGCACGCCGAGGGCGAAAATCGCCAGGCCCATCAGCACTTCGTAGAGCGCGAAACCTGTTTTACTTCGCCGCATAGTTTGCCAACTCGCCGTGGCCGGTCAGCGGCGAATAATTTGCCGTCCACGTCCCAGCTCTTCCCGCAAAGCGAACGATTGCCGGCTCGCACGTGCCAGTCGGCCAGAAAATCCATTCGCCCGCCGGCTTGGAGGTGAGAGCGGCCGGCAAAGTGAGCGTCAACACCGTTCCATGTGCCAAAGCGAACGCTGCCACCGCTTTTTTTTCTTCGTCTTTGGCAAAAGCCTCCGGTTCCACAATGACGTCTTTATCGCCCCAAACAATCAAGTAGGCGCGATGCTCGGCCACGCTTCGTTCCTGCGCCTGTCGAACGAGGTTGTTAAATTCATCCAACGATGCGCGCAGCCGCCGATCCGCCAGAACACCGCTTAAACTGGGTACCGCCACCAAAAGCAAAACCGTCAAAATCGCGACCGCGATGATAATCTCAATCAATGTAAATGCCCGGCAGCTCTGCACCAACGAAGTTACGCTCCCTGCGCGAAATCACAAGACACCGAGACCGAGGCAAACCTCAAGATAACGTGGCTTCCCAAATTGCCTTGCAAGTTTGGCCAACGAGTCTGAGTGTTGTGACTTAGATATGAACATGCTCGCCAGTTTCATGAACCTCGGCGGCCCCGATTTGATCATCATTCTGTTGATCATTCTCGTGCTATTCGGCGCCAAGAAATTGCCAGAACTCGCCCGCGGCCTTGGC
>Ga0209161_10001232_pt1 | contig 21023 bp, 25 predicted proteins | sample GraSoiAngelo_155_FD_186169 | JGI IMG/M metagenome (GOLD analysis project Ga0209161, IMG submission 186169) | Grasslands soil microbial communities from the Angelo Coastal Reserve, California, USA - 14_1009_13_30cm (SPAdes) (version 2) | ecosystem: Environmental > Terrestrial > Soil > Grasslands... | reverse complement strand
AACCCTTGGACGACCTCATCCCGTCCGACGGCGGCGAGTTCCATCTCAAATCACCAGGAGCTCGCGGATGACGTCCGAGGCGAGGCCGCTCTCCTTTCCCCGCGCGATGATGCGCAGGTTCTGCACCTCGCGGTCCTTGCGGACGATGTAATCGAGGATCGGGAGGACGGAGAGGGGATGGACGTGCGCGTACCGGCCCGCCTCGAGGAGGTGGAGCTTCTCGACCGACCGGACGAGGGACCCGACCCCGAGGGCTTGGAGGTCCTTGATCTGGGCCGCGAGATCCTCCGTGAGGGCATAGTCACGCAGCCGGGCCGTCAGCCCGTTCACGTCTAAGGGGATCATCTCGGCCAGCTCGGCGAGCGGGATCTCGAGCCCTCCATCCACGAACGGATCGTACGGTAGGGTCGCCTTCGAGGCCCAGAGTCGCAGCAAGGTCCTCAGGTTCACGATGTCGATCTCGCGGCGGACGAACTCGCGCATGAGCCGCGTGCCCTCCGTACGCTCCGGGATGACGACGAGCAGATTGTCATAATATAGCTTCGTCAGCCGATCTTCCCACTCGTTCCATTTCCGGACTTCGGAAGCTTTCAATCCCATTTCGTGGAGCGCCTGCGAGTGAATCGTCCCATCCAGGCGGTCGAACACCTCCTCAAGCGAAGGGAGGGCAATCAGGGACCTCAAGAACGACTCGCGCATGCTGCCCGCGGCGACGATATCCTCCTCGATCTCCTCCGGGGAGGCGCCGAACAACTTCCCGCGGACGATCGTCTTGATGTTCTGCACGTCGAAGCGGTCCAGGTACCACCCGATCATCTGCCGCAGCTCGCCTTCCGAGAACTCGATGATTTGGGTGTAGACCGCGGCGAGGTTGCGGCTCGTTGCGAGCTCGATCAGGTCCACCCCGGACGCCTTCGTCGCGAGGGCGAGGATTTCGGCCTTGTAGGCTCCCTCGCTCAGGATCCGTGCGATCTGCGGGATCTCCATCTGCAGCATTCGCTCGTAGGTGTCCTCGGACAGCAGCGCGGCCTTCTTCGCGCGGACGCGCGCGGTCACGTAAGGGTAGTTGCCGCTCTCGATTGGGATCCAGCGGGTGATCCGCCGGAGGTAACGAGCCCATTCGGGCGGGAGCACCGGACTCACTGGGGCGGCCACAGGACCTCCGCGACGTCCTTGATCGAGTCCCGCCACACGTCGGCGAGGATCGTCTCGAACCGCAGGTCGAGGCGACGCGTTCCATCGGCGTTGTCGATCACGACGCCGCCGACGCATTCGATCGTACCGCCGAAGCTCTTGCCGACAATGGAGCGCACCAGGTCGGCGTCGCGGGCGTTGCAGTAGACCTTTCCGTTCCGCCATTCCTCCGAGTGCGCCTGAAGGAGGGACCTTAGGAGGCTTTCGCTTTCGGGGAGGCGCGGGAACTTCTCCAGGACGGAGGAATAGACCTGGTCGAGGAGCTCCTTCTGGGCGGAGAGGACGATTTTCTTGCTCTCGAGTTCCGCCCGCGCGAGCGCCTGAATTCGCAGACGCTCCGCAGCCTGTCTGCCTTCCTGCTCCCGTTGCGCGAGCAGCTTCGCTCCTTCCTCCCGCGCTTCACGGAGAATTCGCTCCCGTTCTGCCAAGGTCGCGCGATGGATTTCTTCGGCTTCTGATCGTCCCTGAGCGAGGACGTCCTCGATGACGGTTTCAATGCCCATGCCGATCGCTTAGATGTTCGGCACCTTGCCCAGCAGCTGGAGCGCAATCACCAGGCCGAAGACGATGATGGTCTCGGGCAGAACCATCAGGATCAGGCCCCGCCCGAACAGCTCGGGTTTCTCGGCCATCGCCCCGACGGTCGCGCCTCCGACGACCTTCTCGGCCCACGCGGTCGCAATCCCTGTCCCTGCCATCGTTATCGCTGCGGAGATCGCAGCAAAGGGGTCTGCCATGTGTCTATACCTCCGATGTCGTTCTCGCACCAAAGGGTCGGAACGGAGTTCCGTTTCCCTTGAAGAACTTGATAAACGCCTCGACGTAATTCAGTCGCAAGGCCTGGATCCCCGCGGAGATCCATCCGAGCAGGAACACGAGGAGCTGGGCGAGGACGAGGAAGGCGACGCCCAGAATCAGCAAACCGATCTGGCCGGAGCGGATGAGGCCCTCCAAGATGATCGTGTTGAACGCGGCGGCGATGGCGGCCTTCCCGATGCCGAGGCCCGCGAGACGCGTGTAGGACATGACGTTCGCGAGGAGGCTCGCGACCTCGATCGGTGCGATAATGGATTCGGTCAGCCCAAGCAGACAACCGAAGATCAGGATGAGCGAAACAAGGGGGATCGGTTGTCCCACGAAACCGCTCAGGTTCCGTTCGAGGGTCCGCGGAAACCAGCCGAGGGGAACGTTCCAGACCCAGTGAGCGACCGGGCTCCATGACAGGATGGATGTCAGGAGCGTGAAGAGGCCGAAGAGACAAAAGAACCAGCCGAGCTTGGCGAGCGCGTATTTCTTGTTGTGGCCGAGCTCATTGACGAATCCGAATACGTATCCCGCTCCCAGATGGAGGGCCGCGAACAGCAGGGAAAGGTACATCATGTCCTTGATGTCGAACCCCTTGTGAATGAGCGCGTCGAGGGGAACGTGGATGCCGAACGACTCGAAACTCAGCTCTTCAGGATGGTCGAAGGCCGGATGGAAGGGCATGCCAAATGCTTCGCCGAACACGAAGAAACCGAGGAGGAAGGCCCAGACGCCTCCGATGGCGGTGACGAAGAAGATGCGCCACCAGATCGACTCCCGCTTGATCCGGGAGGATGCGACGAGTCCCATGGCGATGAAAATGGCTCCGTAGCCCGCATCGCCGATCATGAACCCGAAGAAGAAAGGCGCCGCGATGAACAAGAATAGCGTGGGGTCGAGTTCGCGGTAGCTGGGGGTCGAGTACAAGTGGATCAGGAACTCGAACGGTTTGGCAGGTTTCGGATTCCGCAGCTGGACAGGAGGCTCCGCCTCGTCATGGGCGTCGTGGGATTCCGCGGTCTCGATGTAAATCCCCTGGGCCTCCAGCTTCGCCCGCAACTCGGGGAACCGTGTCTCGGGGACCCACCCGTCGACGACGAAACTGTGGTCGCTCACCGCGAACCGAAGCGGCGCCTCCGCTTTGTCGACCTCCACCTCCAGGGCCTCCTCCGCGGAGACCACGAACGCCGCATATCGCTCCCGAAGGGTGTCGAGACGGCCCTCGATCTCCTCGAGGCGACTCGCCCATTTCTCGCGGTCGGCCACGGCGCCGTTAAGGAGTTCCTTCGGGTCTCCTTCCCCGGACGGGACATCGATTTGCGTGAACCCACCCTTCCCGAGGATCGGGAGCACGCGATCGACGGAGGACTTTGGGACGAAGACGGCGAGGACTCCGGAGGCTTGGAACAGCTCAACGGGGATCCCTTCCAGATCGGCCTCAGACACGTCCTTGGTGATCCGGCCTACTAGGACTCCGACCGAATCGTACCCTCGATACGCCTCGAGGGGCAAGCCGATGTCCGCGAAAGGGCGCAACTCCTCGATCCGTTGGTCGAGGTCGCTGAGAAGGGCCGTGGCCTTTTTCCGCGCCTCGTCCTCCTCCGTGATGTTCAGCTCCAGCGTGAGGATTTTCTCCCGCATCTCGTCGATTCGAACGGCTTCCTCGGCCTTCGGCGGGGCCTTCAACGCGAGGATGTTCGCGATCGATCGGAGCTTGACGAGGTTCTCCGAGAGTTCTGCGGCCGGGGGGAGTGGCCTCCCCATGCGGAACGTCTCGTCCTCCCCATGGTGGTCGACGATGTGGATCAGCTTCATCTCGTGCAGGGTTTCGATGACCGCAGCGAGTTTTTCGCGCGGGCCTGCGACCACGGCTCGGGCCATCGGTTCCGGCCTAAGCACGCACGGCACCCCGGAACTTTTCCAGGACCAACTCCACCGCGCGGTCGACGTTCACGCGGCCGCGCGCCACCATCTGAGCGGCCTCCTCGCGGGCCTTGACCAGCATCCGCTCCCGTTCCTCCCCGACGGCCCCCTCGGCCGAGGCGAGGATCTCACGGTACCGGTCCTCGGCTTCTTGCCGGGCCTTGTCGATCAGCTCGAGCGCCTCGCGACGGGCGACGCGCAGAACTTGTTCGCGTTCGCGCTCCGCGGCCTCCTTCACCGTCCGAATTTGGGCCTCCGCTTCTTTGATTCTCAGGAGCGTTTCCGCTTTGCTCATATACGAATGGGCCGGAGAACTGACGTTCTGTTAAAAGGTTTTCGCAGCATCGATACATCGTTCGCTGGGGAGCACCCGCGAGCCCGAGAAACATTTTCATACCGCGACTTTTATAGATTAGCCATTATGTTACTTGGCCGACCGTTCGAGAGATTTCGGACGTCGCGATTTCATGTGATTTCTAGGGAGAAAAAGGCACAACTGCACAACGTATAAATAGGGAACGTTCATTTTCGCGGTTGCCTAAATCTCCCGATGGGAGCGGCAGCCAGGGGGCCGTGGGATGAAACGCTTCGCGCTCATCATAGCGACGACCTTGCTGGTGGCCGTCGGCACCCCGCTTCTCGTCCCGGTCGTCGCGGCGCAGACGACCCCGATCCCGACGCTGACATTGACGATCATCGGCGAGACGAACAACTCGAAGCAGGTCTTCTCGAAGCCCCTGATTTTGCTCCCGGAGATCCCCCTCGATCTCGTCATCACGTTCCACAACGGCGACCCCACGATGGCGCACTCGTTCACGATCGCTGACGTGAACGGGACGCCGCCCTACCCGATTAACAGCCAAATCCTCAGCCCGGGAGCGCCGAATGTGACCCTCTCCTTCACGGTCCTCTCGCTGACCCGAATCGCGTACAACGGCACTCAGTTCACGCCCCAACCGTCGCCGGCCGGAGGGATCCTGTTCTTCTGCATCCCGCACCAGGCCGCGGGCATGGTGGGACGGATTGACTTGGCGGGCCTCGCGCCGCCCACGGCCGAAAAGGGCATCTTGCTCCGAGCTTACTGGATCGGCCTCATCGGGATCGCGGTGACGCTGCTCTGGGTCGTCATCAGCTATTACATCATCAAGTCCTCGTCACGTCATTTCAAGGATCACGCGGATCACGTCCGGAGGGGATTGCCCTGACCGAGCTGATCCGGAGCGACGCGCCGCGGCGGAGCGCGATGGCTTCCCTCGCCCTCGGCGGGCTGGTCGTCGGCGTCGTCTGGTTCAGCGTCCTCACGGTCGTGATCGCGCTGCAAGTGCTCGGAGGGAACGAGGACGGCCAGGCCGATTCCTACATGGCCGTCTTCCTGGGGATGGTGTTCCTCCTCCTCGCGGTTGCCTTCGACATCTATCGGAGAGAGTTCATGCCGGACGAGTTGATTCACAAGATTCGACGTCCGAAGATCGTTCTGCGTCGGGCGTTCCGATGAGGGGCCCACGATGAGTTGGGAGAAGGAAGAGCGGGAACGGGGAATGACCCGCCGCGAATGGGTCCAGATCGGGATCGGCGCGGCCGCGGTCGCCTCGATCGCCGGCCTCGGCGGCCTCGTCGCCGGCCAGATTCTGCCGCCGCCGTTCAAGTTCAACGGAGAGGTCCGGGAGACGATCCAATACACGAAATTCCCGACGCCGCAATGGTGGAACGCCAAGGCCGGGACGACGGTCAAGGTGAGCGACTTCCAGGAGTGGCAGGGGGCGACCGGCGTGTGGCGCGGCCTCTTCCAGGACAACGCGTACGTCCCGGGCACGGGCTTCCCGTGCATCATCGTCCGGATCAAGAGGGAGAGCCAGTTCTTCACCGTGCCTCCGCCGGACCTGGTGCCCGCAGCCCTCCCGAGCGGTTTCAACCTCTACTTTGACGACGCGACCTTGGACTCGGCCCACGGAGGGACTCGGATCCTCGTGTTCTTCGATCGCTGCGTCCACCTGTGCTGCTACCCGGGATGGCACGTCGTCGACAACCCGCCTCCAGGACGGGACTACAACAACTACGGCGCGTCGCCCCCGACCTTCGTTCAGTTCCAACAGGATCCAATCTACTGCGTCTGCCACGGCTCGCAGTACGACCCGATGGTCCTCGTCGTCAACGTGAATGACAAGAGCGGCGCGAGCTACGTCGGAGCCCAGCGGGTCCACGGACCGGCGCCCCGCGCCCTGCCGGTCATCCCGGTGCAGGCGCAAGGGTTGAACCTCGTGGGCGGCATGGCCAACCCCGCGTGGTATGTCTACTGCTGAGGTGGGCACGTGGCGACGACGGGGGACATCCGGAAAGACACGGGGCGGACGGTCTTCGGTTGGATCAAGTCCCGCTTTCCGACCGTCCCGTACGCGGACCTCACGCGGGTCGTCGTCGAGACGGACCAGCGGCAGCTGCCGCGAAGCCATGCGGAGAAGTACGAGCTCAAGACGATCTGGTACTGGTATCCCCTCTACTGCCTCGGCGGCATCTCCTTCATCGCCTTCATCGTCCTCACGATCACGGGGATCCTCCTCGGATTCTTCTACATCCCCGACGGCCGGCTGGAGCTCGGCGCCTCCGGCGACCTGACGAACCCCGCCTGGCGGTCGATGCTCACGATCATGAACGACATCCCGTTCGGCTTCATCATCCGCGGGATGCACCACTGGGCCGCGCACATCATGATCGCCGCGGTGTTCCTCCACATGTGCCGCGTGTACTTCACCGGCGCCTACAAGAAGCCGCGGGAACTGAACTGGCTCCTCGGGGTCCTCCTCATCCTGATCACGATCATGTTCGGGTATTCGGGCTACCTGCTCCCGGCGAACGCCCTGAGCGAGGGCGCCGCGAACATCGGGATCAACATGACGCGGGCCTCGCCGGTCATCGGGGACCAGCTCGCGACCTTGCTGTTCGGCGACATCAGCACCCTGTCCGGCCGCTACATCCTGCGGTGGTACTGGATCCACGTCTTCATCTTGCCCCTCGTGGGGACGGCGCTCATGGTCCTCCACATGGGGCTCGTCTGGCTGCAGGGCGTCGCCGAGCCCCACTGAGGTGATATCCGGTGCAAATCGAGTACGTCAAGGAAAAGGTCATGGAAGGTCCGAGGCCGGGCTTCCCGCGGCAGTACGGCCCCGACCGCCTGGACCATCAGCCCGGCATCCCGCTGTTCCCGCAGGAGGCGACCCGGGACCTCGTCACGATCTGCCTCCTCGTCGCGATGATGTTCTTCCTCTCCGCGTTCGTCACGCCGTTCCTCGGGCCCGCGCGGAGCCCGCAGCTGTCCGAGCTGATCGTGCCGGACTGGTACCTGCTGTTCTCCTGGGGCCTCCTGAAGGTCGCGGACATCTTCCCGCAGTTCACGATCGGGGCCGGGACGCCACTGAAGACGGAGTTCAGCGCGGCGTTCTGGGGGGACCTGCTCAGTGGCATCCCGGTGATCTTCCTCCTCGTCCTGCCCTTCATCGACCGCGGCCGGGAGAGCCGTCCCGCGAAGGCTCCGTTCCGGTCCGCCTTCGGGATCGCCTTCCTGATCGCCTGGATCTTCACGTCCTCCCTGTACTCGATCCGCGAGGTCGTCGCGCAGCGGTGGACCGCGCCGAATGGGACTGCCCTGATCCCCGACGGCACGATGAAGTGGTTCTTCGTGATCCCGCCGGTCCTCGTCGGCTTGACGTCGTACCTGGCCCTCCGGCGCCTCGCCTTCGCGCCAATGCGTCGGTACCTCGTCCCGTACGTCCTGATCCTGACCGCGATCGTCGTCGCGCAGGCCGGGGCGATCGCCGCGAACCCGGCGGCCCTCGGTGCCGCCCAGGCGTTCTTCCCCGAGATCCTGATCGCCCTCGCGATCGTCGTCGTGCCGACCGTCCTCACCGCGTTCTTCCTCTTCCGGGCTCCCGAGTCGACGGCCCGCAAGGTGTCCACGTGGGCCGGGGCGCTGGGCCTCCTCGCCTTCATGGGCTTCTACGGCGCGGTCGCGTACCTGGACCGGCCGACCGCCCTCGGCTGGGTCCTGTCGGTCCTGTGGCCGAACATGAACACCTTGGTCTTCATGCCGATCTTCGCGATCGGGACCGCCTGGCTCGGGACGCGGCGGCCCTACAGCACGTACGAGTACCTGCTCAATGAGTGCTATCAGTGCGGCAAGTGCCACACGGTGTGCCCCGTCACGAAGGTCGAGGACGACGCGCTGGGCGGCCTGAACCTCGTCTACAACACGTTCAAGAAGCAACACGACGGCGTCCCGCTTTGGACGTGCCTCGCCTGTGATGCCTGCAGCGCCGTGTGTCCCTTGGACATCCAGTACAGCGACTACATCCTCGAGGAGCGGCGGAAGGTCAACGCCGCGATGGCGGCGGACGGGGGCCGGCGGGAATGATGGACACGGAATACGGGCCCGGCCGCACGATCCCGCATCCGGTCATGTTCCGCGTGCTCGACAGCGAGGCGGACGACCTCTCGATCCCGGAGATCCGGGTCGAGCACAAGTCCGAGTTCGCGTACTACCCGGGCTGCGTCGACTACTACGACGTCGAGATGCAATTCTCCCACATGAACTACGGGGACACGAACCACGGGATCATCTTCGATTCGTCGATCAAGCTCCTCCGAGCCGTCGGGATCCAGCCGATGATCTTGGACCGCTCCTTCATGAAGTGCTGCGGCCACGACCAGCTGTGGCAAGGCAAGGTCGATGTCTTCGAGCGGATGCGCGACTACAACACGAAGATCGTCAAGATGCTCGGCGTCAAGACGCTGATCACGTCCTGCGCGGAAGGCTACCGCACCTTTCGCCTGGACTACAAGTTGGAAGGCGTCCGGGTCGTCCACATCACGCAGTTCCTATTCGAGCGGGGCCTGCGGATCCCGCCGCAGCCGGAGACCGCGAAGCGGATTCGCGTGGCGTTCCAGGATCCGTGCCGGTCCGGGCGGCAGATGCCGATCGACCCGGTCTTCGAGGAGCCCCGGGAGCTGATCAAACGCGTCGACAACGCGGACCTCGTCGAGTTGAAGACCTTCCGCGGGGACGCGCAATGTTGCGGCGTCGCCCAGATGATGTACTGCAACGACAAGACGAAGGGGCTCACCCGGAAGAGGATGGACGAGGCGGTCGACGTCGAGGCGGATTACCTCCTCACGGCGTGTCCGAAATGCCTAACGCACTTCGGATGTCTGCACCACGAGAACAAATGGAAGCCCGGCGAGGAGCGGTACCGGTACAAGGTCATGGACATCACGCAGTTCCTGGCGGAGCGGCTGCCGGGCGATTGGCCGACCGGCAGCAACATCGACCAGAGGCGGAAGGAGCCTCCGCTCCCCGGGCGCAAGGGAGGCTCGTGATGGCGACCGCAGCGAAGGCAGCGCCGCCGACGGTCGCTCCCGGGCCTCCCGCGGATCCGCTGATCGCGTACTACGGCCGCGTCCGCCAGATGAACCTGCAGCTCGCGAAGGACCGGTACAAGCAGGGATTCAAAGTCCGGACGCAGGAGTACATCCGCGGCCGCGGCACCTTGGCGATCGTCGACGAAGGGATCTGCATGGGCTGCACCCATTGCTTCGACAACTGCGCCTTCGAAGCGATCGGCATGGTCGACCGCAAGTTCGCGCTGCCCGAGTACACGTACACGTCGCGCAAGGCGGTCATCATCGACGACAACTGCGTCGGATGCGAGAAGTGCGCGATCGTCTGCCCGGTCGATGCGATCACGATGGTGACCAAATACGGTTTCGAGGTCAAGGACGGTCGCGTGCTCTCGACGACCGCGCCTCCGCCGCCGGCACGGCCCGTGGCGGCCGCCGCCAGACCGGCCGCGTCGCCCGCTCCGGGTTCCGCTCCTGCTCCCTCTCCCGCGCCTGCGCCCGAGGAACCGGAGGAGCCGTGAGATGGCCGCATCGGAGAGCCCACCGCTCGTGAAGGCCCGGAAAGCCCCTCGGCTCACCGCGAAGCAGGAGATCCAGACGATTCGCAACCTGCCGCGGGTTCAACGGGGCATCGTGATCATGAAGATCGCGGGCGTGTTCCTCCTTGCGATCGGGTTCGAAGGACTGGTGACGGGCCAGTACTGGTACTCCGTCCTGTTCGTCCCGCTCGGGGTCCTCGTGGCGATGCTCCCGATCCGAATCCGGACGGGGATGTGCATCGCCTGCCAGGCGCCCCTGCAGAAGGACGCGGCGATCTGCACGACCTGCGGGGCGCCCCAGATGTGAACCGCTACGGGGCCACGAGCGGCTGCACGACGTGCGCCGCGTCGATCTGGAGTTTCATCTCGCGCCACAAGGCCATCCGCCGAAGGAAGTTCGGCTCTTCCTCCCAGAGGTGGGTGAGCCGTCCGGTGAAGGCCGCTCCGGGGATGCGGGCGACGATGGCCCGGACGCCCTTCGAAAGGTCGTACACCTTGATGCGGTCCTTCGGGGCCGAGAACGAAGGGAAGGCCGAGACGATTCCCGTCGAACCAAGGGAGCCGTAGATCCCTGCCTTCGCGGCGCTTTGGTCGCCGAAGGCCCTCACCTTCCCGGCGAAATCCCCGAAACTCTTCGCGGGAATGCGAACCTCGCCGACGAAGAGCGCCCGGGCGACGGCTTCCGCCGTCTTCCGGTACGCCTCGGCGGGAGCATCGAATGGATTCGGCGCATCCGCGGTCTTCGCCTTGAAGCCCGCCAATGCCGCGTCAACCACTTTCTCCTTCGCGGCGATCCCTGTTGCGGTCGTGCCGAGGGAGACTTGGACCGCGAATGCCTCGGCCGGTCCCGGCCGCAAGGTCTTCGCCGCGACGGCATCCGTGAGGTGGACCCACTGGATGCCGGGTCCGACCCGCGAGACTTTGTCGAGGGCGATCGATACCTTCGCGGGATCGTCGAACGCATAGGTCAGCGTCTTGCGTGCGCCGGGCTTCGCTTCGAGGCGCAAGGCGACCGCGACGGGGACAAAGAATTCGCTCGCCAGAGGGATTGACGCATGGAGGAGGTCGTATGCGGTCCCGTTGTTCGCGACCTCCTCGAATCCGATCCGCGCTCGATGCCCGTACGGCGAGATTGTTCGGAGCGCGTTTACATACGACGCGAATCCACCGCGGAAAGATCCGAAGGGGGCGTCCCCACAGACCGCGTCGCCGATGGCAAAGTCGAGGGGGACCGTGGGGACGAACGGGACGAGGTGACCCGCGGCGAGGGCATCGTCGTAGAGGCGCTTCCAGAGAGCACCGACCTGCGCAATGGCCCGATGGCCGTCCTCCGCGAATTCGACGCCGGCGTAGGCCGTGAAGTCGAGCTGGACGCCGCGTTGCTCGGGGACGATCCAATCGTAGGTCAGCAGCACGCGGGGCCGCATCGTGAGTCCGAACTCGCGGGTGCGTCCGACTCCGAGCTGGGTCCGGAAGAAATGGTAGTCTTCGGCGTTCAGCCCCAAGCTGACGGTGCTCTCCTCGCCGTTCAGGACCCGGATGAGCTTGCGGACCTCCCCGTCCTCCTTCACTTTGACCGTGACCGGCGGCAACCGGTTCAGGTCGCCGATAATGCTCGCCGGCAGGACCCGATCGTCCCGCACGAAGAGGGCGCGGATCAAGGCCTCGCGGATGACCTCGGCGAGGGCCGGAATGCGGACGGCCTGCTCGACATAGTCCCAGTCCTTCAGGAGGCCCACGTCACCCCTCCTTCGAATGCTCGTACGCGCGCACGAACCGGTCGCGGGTCGGTTTCGCCCGACGCAGGATCGCGGCGACCTCGAGGCCGATCGCCATTCCCGGCGGCGGAATCGCGCGGAGGCCGGGCCACGGATATTTCGTCCAGACCTCGAACGTCTTGCCTCCGTTGATTTTCTTGCGAGGATCGAGGACGCCTTTGACGGCGGAGTACGCCGACGTCGCGTTCCCGTGCATCTTCCGCAAGTTGAAGACGAGGAAGAGGCCGAGCCCCATCGGATGGCCGTCCATCTTGAAAGCGGCATCCCCCATCCGCTTCACGAATCCGAGGGCCGTCCCACCCGACGGCCGGGTGTCGTCCATGAGGACGTACGGGTTGAGGGCCGCGGTCGTGCTGTCGACGAGATGGGCCTGGACGGACCCGTTCAGTTTCAGCTTGTCCCGGATTCGAGCCGCGGTCTCGACGGCCTCCGGGAGCCGACGGAGCGGGACCAGGTTGTAGGAAATCATGAGGCCGCGGCTGAGTCGTCGCGCGCCGTAGTTGTTGTGTCGCTCGCGCCATAGGCCGTCCCCGACCGCCGGCGGGAGCTTGGCGCCTCCCTCTTTCGACGCGAGCGCGTCGAGGGCCTTCTCCTGGTCCGCGACCTCGTCCTTGGAACCCTGCACCGCGACGAGGGCCAAGTCGACGGGCTCCGGGGTGTCGGAGCGGAGCGCCCGCTCGAAGACGAAGTGGTCGCGGTCCACGGCCGCGGCGTGATAGGGGGTGAGGCCGGCGTCGACGATGGCCTTCAGAAATCTCCCCGCGGCCGGGAGTTCGGGGAACGAGTACGTGAGGGGTCTCGTGAGCTCCGGTTTCGGGATGAGCCGGAGCACCGCCTTCGTCACGATGCCGAGGGTCCCTTCGGCCCCAAAGAACAACGGCGTGAGATCCGCGAGCGCACCGCCGGCGTCGGCGCCGGACGCTGTTTTCAGGAGGCTTCCATCGGGGAGGACCACATCGAGGTTTGCGACCGCGTCCCGCAGGCTGCCCCCGCGGAGGCCGCCGAACCCCGTGCTACCCGAGTTGATCGCGCCCCCGACCGTGCTGCCGATCGCATTGAGCGGGACGTGCGGCAGGGCGAAGCCTTTCGCCTCCACGAAGTCCTCGACCTCCTTCCACGAAACTCCGGCTTCGACCGCGACGGTCCGCCCATCGGGGTCGATGCCGAGGATGTGGTTCATCTTCCGCATGTCGATGAGGACGCCGCCGCGGTTCGGGACCGAACCTCCGCACCATCCGGTGCCGCCGCCGCGCGGCGTGATCTGCAGCAGGCTTTCGTCGCTCAGCTTGACGACGCCGGACACCTCTTCGGTCGTCTGCGGGAGGGCCACGAAGTCGGGATACAGGCGCCATTGCAAGAGCGCGATCTTCGGGAGGGACGCGAAGTCGTGGCTGTACACCATGCGCTCGAATTCCGAGCGCGCAACGCGCTCCGGCCCGAGGGTGTTCACGAGTCTGCGATACGCATAATCGAGGCTCGCCATGCCGCCTTCTCCGGGGGAACGCGCGCGGATAAACCCTCGGTTGGGATAAAGGTAACGCGCTTGTATGGAGGGACGCGGCCGGTCCTCAGACGTTCAGCGCCTTGATGATCTGCTCGCGCAACCGCTGCATGTCCGCGCCGCTGCTGTAGACGCCGACCGCCTGGGCCGCGGCGATGACCTGGTCGTCGCCCGCTTTGTCGACCGCTCGCGCGATGTCCAACTTGAGCTGGAGTTCGCTCCTCCCGGAGGTCGGGATCGCGAGGGCCCCCGCGGCTTTCTCGACCCGCGAGCGCATGTCCTTCACGTCCATCGCGTTGATCTCATCGGAGATCTGCCGCTCGATTTCCATCTTGCCGCGGCGGAATTCACCGAGGGCCCGACCGAGTCCTCGAGCGAGTTCGGGGAGCTTCTGCGGGCCGAACAGCAGGAGGACCGCGATGATGATCAGGATGATGATCCACTCGAACCCCCCCGGCAGTTGAGCCGTCAAATCGCCAGGCGAAATTACGGACAACCCGACACCCCCAGACTGCCACGGAAGGACGGGGTTAAGAGCTTTTCGCCGATACCATGTGGGCCCGCGCGACGTGCCTGCTCCGCTGCACGACGGCGACGTATCCCGCGACGTAGAGGAAGAGCATCGGGATCGAGACGAGCATCATCGTCACCCCGCTTCCGTCCGGCGTGATCACCGCGCCGAAGATGAAAATCGCGATCGTCGCGTAGCGCCAGTTCTTCTTCCAAAATTCCGGCGAGACGATGCCCAAGTAGGACAGGCCGTACATCACGACGGGGAGTTCGAAGGCGAGGCCGAACGCGAGGCTGAACCACAGGACGAAATCGAGGAACTCGTCGAGGCGAAGCAGGGGCGTCGCTCCGAAAGAGTAGGCGAAGGCGTACAGGAACGGGAACGTGAATGGGAGGACGACCAGGAGCGACACGAGGACGCCCGCAATGAAGAGCGTGACGACGGGGGCTGTGATGCGGAAGATGAGCCGCCGTTCGCTGGGCTTCAATGCGGGGGCCACGAAACGCCAGAACTCGTAGGTCGAGATCGGCGAGATGACCACCGCCGCGAGGAACGTCGCGACCTTGAGCTGGGCGATCACCGCTTCCCACGGGGTCAGGACCGTCAAGACCGCGCTGCCTTGGACCAACGAGTGGTTCAGGACCACGATGAGTTGGGCGGGGATCGTCTGACCCTGGTTGAACGTCGGGAGAGGGAGGTAAATCTGCGCCTGGCCGATCCTTATCGGCTCGATCCCGAAGCTGAGCATGATGAGGAATACGACGATGAACGCTGCGATGACGATCTTGAGCCGGGTGCGGAGCTCCTCGAGGTGTTCGAAGAAGGACATGCGGTGTTCGTCGGGCCGGTCCGAGTCGGTTGCTCGCCGAAACACAAAAGGTCTCCGCGACCATCGGTCCGCGGGCTTATGGACTTTCCCCAATTGTCAGAACGAATAACGGTCCTCGGTCAATGGGTCGGCCGTGTTACTGTATCCGCGAACCTCCCAGTAGCCGAGTTCCTCTTGGTCCGTGAAGGTCACGGCCCGGACCCATTTTGCGCTCTTGTACGCGTAGCGCTTCGGGACCAATAGCCGTACGGGGCCGCCGTGCTCAATCGGCAACGGCTTGCTGTCCCACTGATGGACGAGGAGGACGTCGGAATCGTAAAGGACGTTCAACGGATGGGAGGTCGTGTAGCCGTCTCCGCATCGGAACGTCGCGAATCCGGCGCCCGATCGGACCTGGGCGCGCTCGGCGAGTTCTTTGATCGTCACCCCAATCCACTCGTTGTCGAAGGTCGTCCATCCCGTCACGCAGTGGAATGGGGATAGGACCTTGGTCGTAGGCAGCGACAGGAACTCGGAATAAGCGAATCGAAGGGGCTTGTCGACGCTCCCGTCGAGGCGGAGGTCCCACTCCTTCGGGTCGAACCGCGGCACGATGCCGAGGTCGAGCCGAGGCCATTTCCGAACTTCACGTTGTCCCGGGGGCAAACTTCGCTCGGTGGCCATCGGATCGAACGAATGAAATCCGGCGATATAAACGGTTGCGCGTCCTCGCGGGAACGGTTGTAATCGGGTCGGTGGGAACGCCACCTTCCGGGGCCGAATGCGAGGACGTTTTTCGGGAGAGAATTGACGGCTCGCGAACGCCGCAAAGGGTTTAATAGCCTGACCTTTTTTCCACGCGATGTAGATGGCGCTCGAAGCGTACGTGCCCATCGTGATTTTTGCCTTGATCGCGTTGTTGTTCCCACTGGGGACCTTCTTCGCGACGAGGCTTTTCCGGCCCGACCATCCGACGCCGCTGAAGGACCTCACGTACGAATGCGGCGAGGTCCCGGAAGGCGAGGCGCAGATTCAGTTCCACTTTCAGTATTACATGTTCGCGCTGATTTTCGTCGTCTTCGATGTCGCGGCGGTGTTCCTCCTCCTCTGGGCGTTCGCATGGGGCGGGCTCCTGAGCTCCGCGTCGCCGGTGGGCAAGTTCTCGATCTTCCTCTTCCTCGGGATCATGTTCGTCGCCACGCAGTACGCGCTCAAGAAGGAGGAGGTCATCCAAATATGAGCACGGTCGTCCGCGCGGCGCCCGTCGTGGTCTCGGGCCGTCCCGTCCCCTTGATCGAGAAGGAGGTCCTCGGGGGCCTCAGGGCGGCGTTCGGCGCGAAATTGCTCGACGGCAAGGTCCTGCGGCCGGGGCACCTGGCGGTGACAATCGACCGCGACGACCTGATCCCGGTCTGCACGTACCTGCAGAAGACCATCGGCTTCGAGCATCTCTCCTGCATCACGGCGGTCGATTGGAAGGACCGGTTCGATTGCACCTACCACATCGAGAACTATTACAACGGATGCATGGTCCAGGTCACCGCGCACATCCCCTACGACGATCCGAAGATCAAGAGCCTCACGGGCCTCTGGAACGCCGCGAACTACCACGAGCGGGAGGCGTGGGACCTCATGGGGATCGAGTTCGAGGGCCACCCGAACCTGGAGCGCATCTTGCTGCCGCAGGACTTCAAGTTCCACCCGCTCCGCAAGGACTTCGCGCAGGAGGTCGACCGCCAGTACATCACACGCCGCAAGCTCCGGGGAGGGAAGTGAATGCCGGAGTTCTGGATCAACATGGGGCCGCAGCACCCGATGACGCACGGCCTCTGGAATATGAAGGTCAAGGTCGACGGCGAGACGATCACGGACGCGAAGCCGGAGATCGGCTACCTGCACCGCGGGTACGAGAAGATCATGGAGGTGCGGGAGTTCCAGAAGAACGTCGTCCTCACGGACCGCCTCTGCTACGTCTCCTCGATCACCTGGTCCCACGCGTACTGCCTCGCGGTCGAGAAGATGATGGGGATCGAGACGCCGGAGCGAGGGCAATGGATCCGCGTCATCTCGCTCGAGCTGCAGCGGATCGCCTCGCACCTGATGTGGCTCGCGTCCTACGGACCGGACCTCGGCCTGCTGACCGGCCTCCTGTGGTGCCTCCGGGAGCGGGAGCTGTTCCTGGACCTGATCCAACTCATGTCGGGCGCGCGGATGAACCAGAACTACCCGCGGGTCGGCGGCGTCCGGAATGATTTGCCGGAGAACTTCGAAGCGATGTGCAAGCGGAGCATCGAGCATTTCCTCGAGAAGCTCGAGAACGAATATCCCAAGATCTTCCACGAGTCGAAGGTGTTCCGGATGCGCACGGAAGGGGTCGGCACCCTCTCCGCCGTCGATGCGATCAACTGGGGCGTCACCGGCCCGAACCTGCGGGCGTGCGGCGTGAACGTGGACCTCCGGCGGCTCGACCCGTACGAGACCTACGAGGAGATCGACTTCGAACCTCAAATTTGGCAGGACGGCGGCGTCGGCGACTCGTACGCGCGGTTCGTGGTCCGCTTCAACGAGCTCCGGGAATCGTGCAACATCATTCGACAGGCCCTGGAGAAGATGCCGAAGACGGGGCCGTACCGCGTGAAGCCGCCGCGGCGCGCGGAGGGCGAAGGCTACGCGAAGACGGAGGATTCCCGCGGGGAGGCCCTCTTCTACGTCATCGGCGACGGGGATGACCGGCCCTATCGCGTGAAGATCCGCAGCCCGGTGTTCTGCACGATGGCGGCGACCCCGATCCTCCTTCGGGGGAACAAGCTCGCGGACGTCGTCTCGATCCTGGGTTCCGTGGACGTGTGCGTCGGGGAGATGGACAAGTGAGCGCGCCCCTCATCCCGAATCTGTTCGCGGTCTGCAAGGTGCTCGTCGCCGCGATCATCGGCATCGTCCAATCGATCATCTACGCCCTCTCGGGCCCGATCCCTCCGTTGCGGGGCCTCGGGGACTGGCTCGGGTTGGATGCGGTCATCACGGTGGTGACGTACCTCATCGTCGTGACGGTCGTCGTCCTCTGGGTCACGGTCCTCAATCTCTTCACCGTGATGTGGGTCGAGCGGAAGCTCTACAGCCGGCTACAGGACCGGTACGGCATCATGATCTCGATCTGGTCCCTCCCCTTCTGGCCCTTCAACCGGGTCCACCGGCCGACGCACAAGGGCCTGGGATACTTGCAGAACCTCGCGGACGGCGTGAAGCTCATCCAGAAGGAGAACATCACGCCGCGAAACGCGGACTCCGCGATGTTCCACATCTCCCCGGTCCTGATCGCCTCCTCGACGCTCATGGTCTTCGCGGTCCTGCCTTGGAGCAGCGGCTTCTACGTCGCGAACCTCGACCTCGGAATCTTGTTCATCCTCGCCGCGTTCTCCCTCGCCCCGCTCGGCATCCTAATCGCCGGGTACGCCGCGAACAACAAGTACACCCTCGTCGGCGGATTCCGCGCGGCGGCGATGCTCCTCTCCTATTCCATTCCGATGGTCCTCGCGGTGATCGCCCTCGTCGTCTTCACCGGGACCCTCGATCCGGTGAAGATCGTCCAGCAGCAAGACCGGCCGCTCGTCGCGTTCGGGACGACGTTGCCGCTGCCTGCTTGGTACGTCTTCGGCCCCCAGTTCCTCGGCTTCCTCATCTTCTCGGTCGCGATGATCGCGGAGATGGAGCGAGTCCCCTTCGATATCCCAGAGGCCGAGGCGGAGCTCGTCGAAGGCTGGACGACGGAGTACAGCGGGATGCGGTTCGGCATCGTCTTCGCCTTCAAGTGGCTCCGGATGCTCGCCGCATGCGCGCTGATTTCGATCCTGTACCTGGGCGGTTGGAGCGGGCCGGTGTTCACGACCCTGTCGGTCGGCGGGATCCCGGTCCCGATCGTGCCGGAGGAAATCTGGTTCTTGCTGCGGATTTACTTCCTCGCCGCGTTCTTCGTCGTGCTCTCGTGGTCCGTCCCTCGGGTTCGGATCGATCAGATTTTGAACATCGGATGGAAGCGGCTGATCCCGTATTCGCTCCTCGCGATCTTGGTGGCGGCGGGTTTCCGGGTCCTCGGGTGAGGTCGGTGCAGGCCCGGGGACGCGTCGGAAGGGGGACCGGATGCTGTGGCCGTTGACTGGGAGCTCATCGCGTTCTTCATCCTGAGCGCCTTCGAGATCATCGGCTCCGTCCTCGTGGTCATCAACAAGCGCCTCGTCCGCGCCGCGTTCTGGCTCGCGATGACCCTCGTGACGATCGGCGTGATCTACCTGCTGTTCCTCAGCGAGTTCGTGTTCCTCATCCAGATCCTCGTGTACGCCGGCGCGGTCCCGGTCCTCATGGTCTTCGGCATCATGCTCACGCGCCGGAAGATCATGGACGAGCCGGGGCAGGAGGCGCCGGAATGAACCTTCGCGAGTTCTCGGTCGTCCTCGCGGTCGCCGCCTTGTTCGGCGTCATGGCCGTCTCCTTCCTCGGTCCCGTGAGCTGGCCGCAGTCCCCGACCTCCCTGCCGGTGTACGACCCGAACGCGACGTCGTCCGATGGGATCGCGAACCAGTTGTTCGACGCCTTCCCGATCACGATCATCCTCATTGCGATCCTCCTCGCCGCCGCGATGATCGGCGGCGTGTACCTCGCGAAGATGGAAGAGCCGGGGAAGGTGGGCCCCTGATTCCCTTGGAATACGAGCTCCTGCTCTCCGGGGCCCTGTTGTGCATCGGTCTCTACGGCGTCCTCGCGCGGCGGAACGCGATCATCGTGCTGATGTCGATCGAGATCATCCTGAACGCCTCGATCCTCAACTTCGTCGCGTTCTCGTCGTACAGCGGGAACCCGAGCGGCCAGATCTTCGCCCTCCTCGGGATTGCGGTCGCCGCGGCGGAGGCGGCCGTCGGCCTCGCGGTGTTCCTCTCGATCTACCAGACCCACGGCTCGATCGAGCTCGACAAGATCCGCTTCCTGAAATGGTGAGCCATGATCGAGAATGCGTGGGTCGCCTGGCTCATCCTGCTGCTGCCGCTCGCGGCCTTCGTCATCATCGGCCTCCTCGGACGGTGGCTGCGGGACGGCAGCGGCTACGTCGCCGTCGCCGGGATGCTCGGATCGCTCGTCCTCTCCCTCTACGTCTTCGTCCAGGTCCTCGCCCAGGGCGCCCTCGGAGGGGGCTTCGCGTCGCAGACGATCGACGGATACGTCTGGCTCCCGAGCATCCCCGGAAACGAGATCCGGATCTCGCTCTTGATCGACAACCTCAGCTCGTTGATGCTCGTCCTCGTGTCGTTCCTCTGCCTCCTGATTTTCATCTATTCTCTTGGCTACATGCACGAGGAGGAAGGCAAGCCTCGTTACTACGCGGAGGTCAGCCTCTTCGCGACCGGGATGCTCGGGACCGTCAGCGCGGACAACTTCCTGCAGCTTCTGATCTTCTGGGAAATCATGGGCCTCTGCTCCTACCTGCTCATCGGATTCTGGTACCACAAGCCGGAGGCCGCCGCGGCGGCGAAGAAGGCGTTCCTCGTCACCCGCGTCGGGGACGTCCTGTTCCTCGTCGGCGTCCTCGTGATCTGGAACGAATTCGGGACGCTGCGCTTCAACGAGATCGCGCCGCGGGTCGGGCTCCTGAGTCCGCAGCTGCTGACCTTGATCCCCCTCCTCCTGTTCGGCGGGGCCGTCGGGAAGTCGGCCCAGTTCCCGCTCCATGCCTGGTTGCCGGACGCGATGGAGGGCCCGACGACCGTCAGCGCGCTGATCCACGCGGCGACGATGGTCAAGGCCGGCGTCTACTTGACCGCGCGGTCGTTCATCTTCCTCGTCCCCCTCGCCCCGGGGGTCCAACCGCCCTTCACCGCCATCCTGGTCATCGCAGGGATCGGCGGCTTCACGGCGATCTTCGCCGCGACGATGGCCGTCGTGAACAACGACATCAAGCGCGTCCTGGCCTTCTCGACGATCTCGCAGCTCGCGTACATGTTCCTCGGCCTCGGCGCCGGCGCGTACCTGATGGCGACAGAGGCGGTCAACGGAGAGCCGGTCAACTCGGCGGGATACAGCGCCGCCCTCTACCACCTCTTCAACCACGCCTTCTTCAAGGCCCTCCTGTTCCTGTCCGCCGGGAGCGTGATCCACGCCGTCCACACGAACGACATGCGGGATATGGGCGGGCTCTCGAAGTCGATGCCGATCACCTCGCGGGTCATGCTGTTCGGATCCCTTGCCCTCGCGGGGATCATCCCTTTCAGCGGATTCTTCAGCAAAGGCGAGATCCTCTCCGTCACCTTCGACGCGGGGGCGGACCATCCGGGCTTCTACCTGCTGTACCTCCTCGGCCTCTCCACCGCGTTCCTCACCGCCTTCTACGCCTTCCGCCTCTGGTTCATGACGTTCCACGGAGAGTACCGCGGTCACGATCACCCGCACGAGTCGCCCCGCGTTATGACGACGCCCCTCCTGATCCTCGCCGGGTTCACCCTGATCTCGGGGCTCCTCGCCTATCCGATGCAAGGGTTCGGCAACCTCGTCTTCTTCGGGCGTCCGGAGGCCGGTTTCCCGCTCGTCGGCA